>Ga0326726_10000393_pt1 | contig 41784 bp, 29 predicted proteins | sample MHFenrmetagenome_2_FD_207603 | JGI IMG/M metagenome (GOLD analysis project Ga0326726, IMG submission 207603) | Lab enriched peat soil microbial communities from Michigan Hollow, Ithaca, NY, United States - MHF15MN | ecosystem: Environmental > Terrestrial > Soil > Wetlands > Peat | place: USA... | reverse complement strand
GAGCTATACCCAGCGCAGAGACAACATTCCTTGAATGATAGCGTAGCACGAAAAATGATGCAGGCGCGACCCGAACGCTTAGTTGCCCATATTGAAGGAGATGCAGGAAAGGGCTGGGATGGCACAAATAATGGTGCAACGGCACAAGTAATGGCACAGGTAGGATTGGGGCCTGCGATCAGGGAGAGTTGTGGACGCGGGGCGGCTCTGCCACACGACGAGTTGGCCCCTTACACCAACTCCAATTCTATTTTCTTCGTGGCCGGATCCAGTTTCGTGATGCGGAAGCTGCGGATTTGGCCAGCGGCGGGAGCTTCGCGTTTGGGAACGTCAGGGGCGGCGCTGCCCTTCCAGCGGGCGTTCAGCATAGAAGTGAGGGAAGACAAGTCGGGCTTGGACGCCGCCGCCGGTTCTGCTCCCGCGGCTGCCTTCTTTTCCGGAACAATCTGCGTCTCGATCCGGCAGATGGCGTGAATGCCTTCGCCAAGCTCGACCCGACCCTCACTGCCGGTGATTTCCGTCAAGCGGCCGGAGACGGTGTCCCCGATTTTGTGATCGACGAGGTACTCATCCAGCCCGGTGGGAACCAGTTGCTTCATGCCAAGGGAGATGCGGCGCTTTTCAGAATCGACCTCTAGCACCTGGGCGCGGACGGTCTGGCCTACTTGGAGCACATCCTGTGGGTGCTTGATACGCTTCTCGGCGCTGATGTTGCCGACGTGAATCATGCCCTCGACGCCTTCCGTAAGCTGCACGAAGGCGCCGAAGTTGGTGAGGTTGGTGACCGGACCCTCGATCACCGAACCGGCCGCGAACTTCTGCGCCGCTTCGGCCCAGGGATCTCCGAATGCTTGCTTCAGCCCGAGAGAGACGCGGCGGTTGGCGGCGTCAACCCCCAGGACCACCGTGTCCACGGTTTCGCCGGGCTTGACCACGTCGCTGGGCTTCTTGATTCTCTTCGCCCACGACATTTCCGAGATGTGAATGAGGCCTTCGACGCCGGGCTCGAGTTCGACGAAGGCGCCAAAATCAACGATGCGCGTGATGGTGCCTCGCGCGCGCTCGCCGGGTTTGAATTTGTCCGCCACCGAATCCCAGGGATGAGGCTGAAGCTGCTTGAGGCCGATGGAGATGCGGCGCTTATCGAGATCGATCTTGAGGACGCGGGCTTCGATTTGTTGGCCGACGGAGAGCACATCCGCCGGTTGGTTGACGCGAGACCAGGAAATCTCGCCGACATGGAGCAGAGCGTCCACGCCGCCGACGTCAACGAAAGCGCCGTAATCGGTGAGACTGCGGACTGTGCCTTGCACGGTGTCGCCTTCTTTCAGTTCCGAGTACCGGCGCTGCTTCGACGACCGTTCTTCGTCTTCCGCCACGGCGCGGCGGTCCACCACAACATCCTCATCGGTCACGTCGAGCTTGGTGATGCGGCAGCGGATCTCCTGGCCGACAAGTTTCTCCAACTCGGCGGCATCGTGCGTGCCGCTGCGTGAAGCCGGCATGAACGCACGCACACCGACATCAACCCTCAACCCGCCTTTGACCACGCCGGTCACCGTGCCCATGATCGTGGCCTTGTCGGCGAAGGCCTGCTCCAGCGAGGCCCAGTCGGTGGGGCGCTCAATGCGAGAGCGGGAGAGTTGGTAGTAGCCTTCGGAATCGCGGCCGGTGACGGATACCGGGAACTTGTCGCCGAGTTTCACGGTGTCGCCGGAGTCCCGGAGTGTGGCCAGCGGCAGGATCCCTTCGGTCTTGTAGCCGATGTCGAGGAATACCGATTCGCCGGAAACGGCAACGACCGTGCCTTCGATTTGCTTTCTCGGATCGGCTGGCTTGCGCGCATGGGTCTGCTCGTATTCGGTCAGAATGTTGTCGAAGGACTCGTTGGGTTCCGGAACGTTTGGGTTGGGCATGGTGAACCATGAATACGATAGCACCGCAGCTACGGAATTGACGATCGCCAGAGGCGAAGGCGGAGCAGGCCGGATTGACTTCGCCGCCCATCCCTACTAACATCGCGCACCCGCCAGGGGAACGGATTTTTTTCTGAAACCCGGTTCCGCGGCGGCACATCTATCCGGCAACTCGGAACGCGGCTTGGGGTGCGGCGTTGGCGAGTTCTTCTTACAACGGGTCGGTCTACTAACCGGGAGTCTTTTTCATTCGGCGGTAACGGCCATCTTCTGCGACGAGGTTGTGTCATGGCCAGCAAGCTGAAGCTCCTCTGCTTTTATGCCAGTGGCGCTCTCGAGTCCCTGACCAGGCTGACGTACGACGAGATCGTGGAACAGGAAATCGGGTTCATCGGACGCCCGGAGAAGATCGTCAAGCAGATTCGCGAGCTGCAACAGAAGGGCGGGATCGGAGAGCTGGCAATCGTTTCGAATTTTGGCGGCCTGGACCATTGGAAGTCCATCAAGACGCAGCAACTTTTCGCCGAGCAGGTGATGCCGGCATTTCGCGATGCGGAAGCGGTCGCAAGCACCGCCGCCGATTAGGCACGTGAGACGATGGCCACACAGAGACAGTTCGTCATCAGTTCGATTGTCGGAATCGGTGACACGCCGGAGTTGGCGCCGCTGAGCCCTTCGCGAGTGCTGGTGATTGGCGGCGTGAGCTTGATCGTGGCGGGCATGATTTTCGGCGACATCTTCGCCGTCTTCGTGCTGCACCAGAATGCCGGGCGCGAACTCGGCCGCGGAGTAGGAAGCCAGTGAAATATGGGTCGCGGGCAGATCGCGCCCCGCCGCCCGCATGAACGTTGACCGCTAACCGGCCGCATCCGGGCATCATCGAAATTTTCGATCATAAGAATTACTTATACAGTGATACCTGTTTAATTGCTTGACTTATGCTTCCCAAAACGGGTATTAACTAGTCCACGCTAATTTTCATGGGCGACAGTATGGTCAGCGCGAGACGTCTCAATTCGCCGCTAGCGGTTGCTAAGTCGGCATCGCCCATTGTCGCCGTACGCCTGCTTCTCCTGCTGATTACCGTGCTCCTTGTAGGGAGCGTATCCAGCGGGTGATGGAGCTGGCGAAAGCGTAAGCAGAGTTGGCCATCATCCAGGGAAAAGATGATGGCTTTTTCGTTTTAGCGCCAACCAGAAAGGATGCAGGTGGGAGGCACAGGGTCAGGCAACGGGAGCCGCGGCAAGCGGCACAGTGGAGCGATCACCGACGGGCCGGCACGCGCGCCCGCTCGCGCCATGCTGAAGGCGGTAGGGTTTGACGACGAGAAGCTGCGCCGGCCGATTATTGGCGTGGCCAACACCTGGATTGAAGTGGGCCCGTGCAATTTCCACCTGCGGCATTTGGCCGAACAGGTGAAAGCCGGCATTTATGCCGCCGGTGGCACTCCGATGGAGTTCAACACGGTTTCCATTTCCGACGGAATCACCATGGGCACCGAGGGCATGCGGATGTCGCTGGTGAGCCGCGAGGTGATTGCCGATTCTATCGAGCTGGTGGCCCGCGGAAACATGTTTGACGGCTTGGTGGTGCTGGTCGGCTGTGACAAGACCATTCCCGCCGCGGTCATGGCGCTGCTGCGCGTGGATGTGCCCGGCCTGGTGCTCTATGGCGGCTCCATCAGCCCGGGCAAATTCCAGGGGCACGACGTCACGATCCAGGACGTTTTCGAAGCCGTGGGCGCTCATGCGCGCGGCACGATGAGCGACTCCGAGCTTTGCGCGCTGGAGAACAGTGCGTGTCCGGGCGCAGGCGCCTGCGGTGGTCAGTTCACTGCCAACACCATGGCGCTGGTAGTGGAGATGCTTGGCATAGCGCCCATGGGCGATTCCAGCGTTCCCGCCGGTAATGCGGAAAAGGATGCGGCCGCGCAACGCGCCGGGAAATTCGTCATGCAACTGGTGGAGCGCGACCTGCGGCCGACGCAGATTGTCACTCGAGAGGCATTGGAAGACGCCATTTGCAGCGTGGCTGCGAGCGGCGGATCGACGAACGCAGTTTTGCATCTGCTGGCGATCGCCAATGAAGCGGGCGTCGCGCTGGAGATTGACGATTTCGACCGGCTCAGTGCACGCACTCCGCTGCTCGCCGATCTGAAGCCCGGCGGCAGGTTTGTCGCCACTGATCTGTACGAGGCCGGCGGCGTACGGCTGCTGGCGAGCCGTTTGCGCCAGGCCGGCGTGTTGCATGGCGATCGTCCCACGGTCAGCGGCAAGACCATGCGCGAAGAAGCGGAGCAGGGAAGAGAAAAACCGGGGCAGCAAGTTGTGCGGCCGCTGGCGAAGCCACTCAACGAAAGCGGCGGACTGGTGATCCTGAAGGGGAATCTTGCGCCCGAAGGCTGCGTGGTCAAGACCGCGGGTCATAACATCCGTTCGCATCGCGGTCCCGCGCAAGTGTTCGACAGCGAGGAAGATACGTTTGCGGCAGTGCAGCAGGGCCGGATCAAGGCCGGTGACGTGGTGGTGATCCGCTACGAAGGCCCGCGCGGCGGACCGGGCATGCGCGAAATGCTGGCGGTCACGGCGGCTCTGGTGGGCGCTGGGCTGGGCGAATCCGTGGCGCTGGTCACCGATGGACGCTTCTCGGGCGCGACGCACGGCCTGATGGCCGGTCATGTGGCCCCGGAAGCGGCATGCGGCGGACCGATCGCCGCGCTGCGCACGGGCGACGTCGTCAAGTTCGATATTCCGGCGCGGACGTTGTCGGTAGAACTCAGCGACGCGGAGATCAAGAGCCGAATGGCGATCCTGAAGCCGCCGCCACCGCGATACCAGCGCGGCGTGATGGCGAAATACGCGCGCCAGGTGTCGTCGGCCGCGATCGGAGCAGTGACGTAGAGGTTGAGTGGGGCAGCCGAAACCGGTTGCCTCAGCGTTTTGTGGGCCCCATTTGTCATCGAGAGAGACGTTATGAAAAAAACCGGCGCAGAAATTCTTTGGGAGTGCCTCGGCCACGAAGGGGTGACGCACGTTTTCGGTTATCCCGGCGGCGCGATCCTTCCCGCTTATGACGCCCTGGGAAAATACCCTGGCATCCACCACATTCTGGTTCGCCATGAGCAGAGCGCGGCCCATGCGGCCGACGGATATGCGCGCGCCAGCGGGCAAGTCGGCGTTGCCGTCGCCACTTCCGGCCCCGGCGCGACCAACTTGGTCACCGGCATCGCGACCGCGATGTTGGATTCCTCGCCCATCGTGTGCATCACCGGCCAGGTGGGCAGCAAGTTGATCGGCTCGGACGCGTTCCAGGAAATTGACATCACCGGCATCACCTTGCCGATCACGAAACACAATTACCTGGTCACGCGCGCCGACGAATTGGCCAGCGTGATACGCGAAGCGTTTCTGATCGCCAAGTCCGGACGGCCCGGACCGGTGCTGATTGACATCACCAAGGACGCGCAGCAATCGACGTGCGAGTTCGACTGGGAGCACACCGAGGCGCCATCGCACCCGGCGCGTCCGGATCGCAGCGGCGCACCGGCGGAATTTGAGCGCGCGCTGGAGTTGATCAATTCCGCGCAGCGCCCGCTGATCCTTGCCGGGCATGGAATCTTGCTTTCAGGTTCGACCGCGGAGGTGCAGGAACTGGCGGAGAAGGCGAGCATGCCGGTGGCGATGACGCTGTTGGGAATCGGCGGGATTCCGGCGTCGCATCCGCTGAACCTCGGCATGATGGGCATGCACGGCGAGGCGTGGGTAAACACGGCCATCCAGGAAGCCGACCTGCTGGTCGCCCTCGGCATGCGCTTTGATGACCGCGTCACCGGCAACCTGAAGAGCTACGCACCGAATGCCAAGAAGATTCATGTCGAAATTGATCCTGCCGAGGTCAACAAGAACGTTGCAGTTGACGTTGCCCTGATCGGAGACCTGCGACAAGTGCTGCAGCAGGTGCTGCCGGCGGTCGCGCGCGGAGATCGTTCCGAATGGCTGGCGCACATCGCCGATTTGAAGGGCGAAGTCGCCGTCCGTGACATCCAGAACCTTCCCGACAACGGCCATCTGTACGCGGCGCACGTAATTTCCGATTTGTGGCGCGAGACGGAAGGGAAGGCGATTGTGGTCAGCGACGTGGGCCAGCACCAGATGTGGGAAGCGCAGTACTACAAGCACGACGACCCGCAATCGCTGATCACCTCGGGGGGACTGGGCACGATGGGCTTTGCTTTGCCGGCGGCGATGGGCGCGAAGTTTGCCCGTCCGCAGGAAGAGGTGTGGGTGGTAGTGGGAGACGGTGGGTTCCAAATGACCATGGCGGAGTTGGCCACCGTCGCGCAGGAAGGGCTGGAGCTGAAAGTGGCCATCATCAACAACGGCTACCTCGGCATGGTGCGCCAGTGGCAGGAATTTTTCTACAACCGGCGTTACTCGGCCACACCGCTGGTGAACCCGGATTTCGAAAAGCTGGCGCAGGCGTACGGGTTGTGCGCCATGACGGTGAGGACTCGCTCGGAAGTGATTCCCTCGGTGCGGGCAGCGCGCGCGCACCCAGGAACAGTGGTGCTGAATTTCTGCGTGGAACAGGAAGATTCGGTCTTCCCCATGGTCCCCGCGGGAGCGGCACTGCACGACATGATCAGACGGCCCAACCCCTTGGTTGAGGCCTCCACGGACGCATAAAGCCATGATGAACACGTTTGTTGTGTACGTCGAAAATAAACCTGGGGTCCTGAACCGAGTTGCGTCGCTGTTCCGGCGGCGCGGCTTCAACATCGAGTCGCTGACCGTGGGCCACACGGAGAAAAGCGGCGTCTCGCGCATGACCATCGTGGTGGATACTGACGAGGCCGGCACCTACCGCGTCGAAACCAATCTCTACAAACTGGTCAACGTGATCAGCGTGGAGAACATCACCTCGGCGCCTTCCGTCTGCCGCGAGCTGGCGATGATCAAGGTGGCCGCCACCGGCGATACTCGCACCCAGCTTTTGCAGGTGGCGAGCGTCTTCCGCGCCCGCGTAGTGGATGTCGCTCCCACCAGCCTGGTGATTGAGATCACCGGCACCGAAGAAAAAATTGACGGGCTGTTGGAGGTGCTGCGGCACTACGGCGTCATCGAGATGGTGCGCACCGGGCGGGTCGGCATGTCGCGCGGCTCCAACGGCGGCGCGGCCGTGGCAGCTCCGCCGACGATGGATACCGAAGACGGCATGGTGGCGTTTTCGGTTTAAGCAAGCGAACCACGATTTCGAGACTGAACCAGGAGAAGAAACGATGGCCAAGATTTATTACGAAAACTCTGCCGACCTTAATGCCATTCGAGCGAAAAAAGTGGCGGTTCTCGGCTACGGTTCGCAAGGGCATGCGCACGCCTTGAACCTGCGCGACAGCGGAGTCCGGGTGCAGGTCGGCCTGCCGGAAGGAAGCCGCTCGCGCGCCAAGGCGGCGCAGCACGAGATCACGGTCGTGACCCCGGATCGCGCGGCGGAGTGGGCCGACGTCATCATGGTGGTGACGCCCGACACCGGCCAGCCTGCGTTGTACCAGAGCGCCATCGCGCCGCACCTCTCGGCGGGGAAGATGTTGATGTTCGCGCATGGCTTTAATATTCACTTCAAAACCATTGAGCCACCGAAAAATGTGGACGTCACAATGGTTGCTCCCAAGGCCCCGGGACACCGCGTCCGCGAAGTCTTTATGGAAGGCGGCGGCACACCGGCCTTGCTGGCAATCCACCAGGACGTAACCGGTCAGGCCAAGCCACTGACCTTGTCCTATGCCAAGGCGCTGGGCTGCACGCGAGCCGGCGTCCTGGAGACGACCTTTGGCGAGGAAACCGAGACCGACCTGTTTGGCGAGCAGACCGTGCTGTGCGGCGGCGTGAGCGCGCTCATCAAGGCCGGGTTCGAGACGCTGGTGCAGGCCGGCTATCAGCCGGAAATCGCCTACTTCGAGTGCATGCACGAACTGAAGCTGATCGTGGACCTGATTTACCGCGGCGGGCTGTCGTACATGCGCTACTCGGTGAGCGACACGGCGGAGCACGGCGACTACACCGGCGGCCCGCGCATCATCACCGACGAAACCAAGGCTGAAATGCGGCGCATTCTGAGCGAGATACAGAACGGTACCTACGCCAGAAAATGGATTGCCGAAAACGAAGCCGGCCGTCCGTGGTTCAACGCCACCCGGCGGCGCGAGCAGGACCAGTTGCTGGAAGAGGTGGGCGCCAGGCTGCGCAGCATGATGCCCTTCCTTGATCCGGTGGATGTGCGCTCGGAGACCCGGCAAGCGCCGGCGGCGTCACCGGAAAAAACAGCGGTAAGCGCCGTCAGTCGATGACACTGGATCGAACCAAGGAGAGAAGTCATGAAGAAGTACGACTGGGACAAGATCAAGACCGACCAGATCACCGGGCTGTACAGCCGCAAGGTCGCAATCGGCGACAACGTGACCGTGGCCCGGCTGGAAGCGCAGAAAGGCGCGGCCACGCAGGCACATTCGCACCAGAACGAGGAGATTATTCTGGTGCTCAAGGGCAAGTGGCGCTTCTTTCTGCCCACCGGCGATGTGACCCTGGAGGCCAACCAGATGCTGCGCATACCGCCCGGAGTGGAGCACGGCTCGGAAGTGCTGGAGGACGTAGTGGCCATCGACGTCTGCTCGCCGGCGCGCATGGACTGGCTTACCGGCGAAGACCGTTCGCTGCACTACGACGAACAGTATCTCTGGGCGGTGTGACGAATCCGCATTCCGAAATCCGTGGTCAAGGATCAACCATGTCTGCCAGCTCACAATTTGTCTGGATGGACGGGAAGATGGTCCCGTTCGAAAACGCCACCGTGCACATGCTGACCTCCGGGCTGCATTACGGAATCGCGGTGTTTGAGGGCATTCGCTGTTACGCCACCGCCACCGGTCCGGCGATTTTCCGCCATCATGACCACATGCGGCGGCTGCTCGATTCGGCGCGTGTTCTCGGCTTTCTGGAATTGCCATTCACGCTTGAGGAACTGAAGGACGCCTCGCGGCAGGTGGTCGCGGCCAACGGCTTCCACGAGTGTTACGTACGCCCGATCATCTATCTGGCCGACGGCGGCTGGGACCTGACGCTGGACAGCGGCAAACCTCATGCCGCGATCGCCGTCTGGAAGTGGGACGCATTTCTCGGCCAGGAAGCGCACGAGCGCGGCGTGCGGGCGAACGTGTCGTCGTTCACCCGCCATCATTCCAACGTGATGATGACCAAGGCCAAAATTTCCGGCAACTACGCCAATTCCGTTCTTGCAAAGACGGAATCGAAGCGGCTCGGCTTCGATGAGGCCATCATGCTCGATCCCCAGGGATACGTCGCCGAATGTACCGGCGAGAATATCTTCCTGGTGCGCCACGGCGTGCTTTACACACCGCCCTCAGCCACCGTGCTGGAGGGCATCACGCGTGACAGCCTGATGGCGCTGGCCGCTCACCTGGGGCTGAAGCTGGTCGAGCAGCCGATTTCGCGAGACCAGCTCTACCTTGCCGATGAAGTGTTTGTCTGCGGCACCGCGGCCGAGGTCATCGGGCTACGCGAAATTGACGGCCGTAGGATCGGCGCGGGCGTGGTGGGGCCAACGACGCGGCTGTTGCAGCAGGAATTTTCCCACGTCGTACACGGCCGTCACCCGCTTTCCGCGGCGTGGCTGGACCCGGTGCCGGCCGATGCCTGGCATATCGTCGAAGCCCCACTTTTTCATGCCGACGGCGTGGCCAGCAGTCCGGAAGCCTAGCGGGCGCCTGCTATTGGACTAACCCGAAAGCAGAATTGTCAGAACGCCGCCGCGAGGCGTATCTTGTGAGCCTCTCTTTCAGAGAGTCTTGAGCGCGACCCGGCTGTCCACGCACCTTTTCCAGCCCTGTCGGATAGCCGGGTTTCTCTTTTTCCCGGAGCCGCGAGTCGAATCGCTGCCCTGGCGTGCCGCATTGTCTTGCGGGCTTCCCGGTCAAGAAATTAAACTTCTAGTAACCCCTTTGCGGAATCAAAAGAAATAAAGAGTTGAACGTACCTGCCACCCGGACGGAACTGTTCCGCCTGCGGGTGCGTTGGCCCGTGCAGGCGTATTTTCGTGGATGCGGTATCGCATCCAATTTGGAAAAGAGAACTTATGAATGCAAAACATGCGGTAGCGCCGCAGGCGGATTTTGACGAAATCTCGGAGTGGATTGAAGCCTTCGACCAGGTGGTCAGGGAGGAAGGCGCCAGCCAGGGCGTACGCGTCCTGCAAGCGCTCTCCTCGCGCGCGCGCCAGGCCGGCGTTGATGTCCCGGTGCAGTTGAATACGCCGTACGTGAACACGATTCCGGCGGACGAGGAGGAGCCCTACCCGGGCGACCGCGTGCTGGAGCGGCGCATCAAGAGCCTGACCCGCTGGAACGCTCTCGCCATGGTGCATCGGCAGAACAAGAAGGACCCGGGAATCGGCGGACACATTTCCACCTACTCTTCCATCGCAACCCTGCTCGAAGTCGGGTTCAACCACTTCTTTCACGCAAAATACGGCGACCAACCGGGTGACTTTGTTTACTTCCAGGGTCACTCGTCGCCGGGCGTTTATGCTCGCGCGTTCCTCCTGGGCATGCTTTCCGAGAAGGACCTGGAGAATTTCCGGCACGAACTGCGCCCGGAACCCGGACTTTCTTCCTATCCGCATCCGTGGCTCATGCCGCACTTCTGGCGCTTCCCGACGGTCTCCATGGGTCTGGGACCAATCAACGCCATCTACCAGGCGCGCTTCATGCGTTACCTGGAGAATCGCGGCATCATTCCGCAAACCCCGCGCAAAATCTGGGCGTTTGTCGGTGACGGCGAAACCGACGAGCCCGAATCCATGGGCTCGCTCACGCTGGCCTCGCGCGAGAAACTGGACAATCTGATCTTCGTCGTGAACTGCAACCTCCAGCGGCTCGATGGCCCGGTGCGCGGCAACGGCAAGATCATCAATGAACTGGAAGCGGCGTTCCGCGGCGCCGGATGGAACGTCATCAAGGTGATCTGGGGCGACGACTTTGATGACCTGCTGGCTCGCGACCAGACCGGCCTGCTGCTGAGGCGGATGGAAGAAATCGTGGACGGGGAATTCCAGGCGCTGAAGGTGAAGGGCGGCGCCTACATTCGTAAGGAATTCGGCAAGTATCCCGAACTGCTGGACCTGGTCGCGCACCTGAGCGACGAGCAGTTAGCGTCGCTGCGGCTCGGTGGCCACGATCCGCAGAAGGTCTACAACGCGTACAAGCGCGCGGTGGAAAACACGCATGGCCCCACCGTAATCCTGGCCAAGACGATCAAGGGTTACGGCCTGGGGTCGGCGGAAGCGCGCAACGCCACCCATCAGGAAAAAAAGCTCTCCGAAGACGCCATCGCCGCTTTCCGCGCCCGTTTCGATATCCCCATCCCCGAGCAGGCGGCTCGCGAAGGAGCGTTTTACCGTCCGCCGCAGGACAGCGAAGAAATCGTCTACGCACAACAGCGCCGCCGCGAACTTGGCGGATACCTCCTTGTCCGCGACGGCGGCAACTTCCAGTTCAGCGCTGTGCCGATCGAGGAGTTCACGGAATGGCTGGAAGGCTCCAAGGGCCGCGCGGTTTCCACGACCATGGGTTACGTCAGCATTCTGCGCCACCTGCTGAAGCACCAGGACATCGGAAAGCTGATCGTGCCCATCGTTCCCGACGAGGGCCGCACCTTCGGAATGGAATCCATCATCCGCCAGGTGGGAATTTACGCCAGCCAGGGTCAACTCTATCACCCGCACGACCAGGATATGCTGCTGTACTACCGCGAGGCGAAAGACGGGCAAATCCTGGAGGAGGGAATCACCGAGGCGGGTTCGATGGCGTCCTTCACCGCCGCCGGCGCCGCCTACTCCAACTATCACGTGCCGATGATTCCGTTCTTCACCTTTTACTCGATGTTCGGATTTCAGCGCGTCGGCGATTTGATCTGGGCATTCGCCGACGCGCGCGGCAAGGGCTTCCTGCTGGGCGGCACCGCCGGGCGCACCACGCTGGCTGGCGAAGGATTGCAGCACCAGGATGGCCACAGCGTGGTGCTGTCGAGCACCGTGCCTACCTGCGCGACCTACGATCCGGCGTTCGTGTACGAGGTCGCGGCGATCATCCAGGACGGCATGCGGCGCATGTACCAGGAGCGCGAAGACCGCTTCTATTACATCACGCTGTACAACGAAGATTACCCGATGCCACAAATGCCGGAGGGCGCGCGCGAGGGCATCCTTCGCGGTATCTACAAGTACAAGGCCGCGCCGGGCGGCCCGGCGACTGTACAGTTGTTCGGTAGCGGTTCGATTTTGAATGAAGCCCTGCGCGCACAGGGCCTTCTGGCGGACAAGTACGGCGTTCAGGCGGACGTGTGGAGCGTGACCAGCTATAACGAGCTTCGCCGCGAGGCGCTGGCCACGGAGCGCTGGAACCGGCTGCATCCGTCGGAGGTGGAGAAGAAGCCCTACATCCTGACCGCGCTGCAAGAAGCCAAAGCGGAAGGGCCGATCGTCGCGGCTACTGACTACATGAAGATCGTGCCCGACCAACTTGCGCCCTGGCTGACCGGCCGGCTGGTTACTCTGGGCACTGACGGATTCGGACGCAGCGACAATCGCCAGCAGTTACGGCGGCACTTCGAAGTGAACGCCGAATCCATTGCCGCGGCGACGCTATCGCGCCTCTCGCGGGATGGCAAGTTCGAGTCCAAGCGTGCCCAACAGGCGATCGGCGACCTGGGAGTGGATGCAGAGAGAATGGATCCGGCGCGAGCATAAATGAGTGCCAGTGGTGAGTGGCTGGAGCCGTTGCACCTTCTGTGTGGCCGATGTCGTCCCGAGTTAGGTACGCGATATCATCCCCAGCAAGCGAGGGCTCCCGCGCTTTTTTTCAACGCGGGAACCCGAGTCGAGGGGATCTCGGTTTCGTCGGCTACACTCCTGAAACTACTTTAGCCCGGGCCAACGGGCTTATCGTCTTCCAGTTCGGCGTGCAGCGTCGCCCGCAGTGATTTCTGAGTTTTCCCGTCGAGCTTGCCTCCCTGGTGCGTTACGTAGAAGACGTCAATCGCCATCTGCCCTTCGGTATCGATCAATGCGATCTCGATATTGCAGCCATGCCGCGCCAGCGTGGAAGCAATTTTGTACAGCAGGCCCGGCCGGTCCTGCGCAATCACTTCCAACAACGTGCTGTGGGAAGAGCTCTCGTTGTCGAACGCCAGCCGCGTGTCCACTGTCACCTTGATGGGCGCGAGCCGGGCCGTGCTGACGCGGCTCGCGATGAGTTGTTCGATGTCCACTTCACCGTTGATCGCTTCGATCAGGTTGCGCTTGAAGCGCTCGCGCTCCGGCGGATTCTGCTCCAGGGTGCGAAAGCGGTCGCGGAACGAAAGCGTATCCACCACCACGCCCGTTTGGCTGGAAAAGGCGTTGGCCTTCACGATGTCCATTCGCCATGCGGTCAGCGCCCCGGCGATGGTGGCGAACAGGAACGGCCGGTCGCGCGTTATCAGCGTCAGTTCAAACAGGTCCCGCGCGAGCTTGAGCGCCAATTGCACCGGATGCTGCCGGATGCGTGAAGCCACGGCGAAATGCGTGGCGATCTGCTCGCTGGAGTGAGCGCGCAGGTAGCGTTGCGGCAACCCGGCCAGGAATTCGCGCAGAGGCTGCTCCTGGCGCGGAACCAGCGCGGCGATCTTGTCTACATACTCGGCTTGCAGCGACGCCTGGAACGACGCGTCGTCGGCGCTGTGGTTCAGGTAATTCATGGTGGCGGCGTACAGGAGCCACAGATCCTCGGCCTTCCACGGCGTCAGCGCCTGCGGATTGACGGCGCGGATATCGGCGTAACTCAGAAGGCACAGCATCTTCAGCCGCTCCGGCGAACCAACCTTGTGGGCGAAGGCTCGCACCGTTTCGTGGTCGAAAATGTCGCGGCGCAGCGCGGCCGACATTTCCAGGTGGTTGGCAATCAGGAAGCGCACCGTCTCGCGCTGTTCTTCGGATAGCGAAAGGCGCGCAAAGATTTTTTCCCCGACCTCAAGGCTGCCGTCAACATGGCTGCCCTGCGGCAAGCCTTTCCCGACATCGTGCAACAGCACGGAGAGGTAGAGTAGTTCCGGCTCTTCGACTTCCTTCAAGATCTCTGCGTAGCGCGCTTCCGACTCCGCCTCGGGCTTATGGAGCAGGTGCAGGCCCTCGATGGCGGCGAAGGAGTGCTCATCTACGGTGTAGCGGTGATAGAAGTCGCGGATGACCAGCGAATCGATCAGCCGGTACTCGGGAAGGACCGTGTCCAGCACGCCGAGCGCGTGCATATCGCGCAAGGCGTGCGCGGCGTTGGGCGCCAGCAGGACCTCGCGCAGATGCGCCCAGAGCTCCGCGCCCTGCGGAAAACTGAGCGAGCCGAGCGCCTCCGCGATGCGGCGTTCGGTATCGCTGGCGAGCTTCAGGCCATGCCGCGCAGTGAACTCGAAGGCGCGCAGCACCAGTTCCGGATCGCGCACTCCGGTGGATTGCTGCAGGTAGACGCGGCCGTCCACGACGGAGAAATCGGCGTTCGAGACGCGCGAGCGCCAACTCAGGAATTGCCGGTAGAGCGACGAACGCGCCGCGCTCACCTCGTCGAGCAACTGGTTTGCCCAGCGGCTGATCGGCCGGGCGTGACGAAAGTAATTCCGCATCCACTCGGCGGCATTGTCGAAGGGCTGGCCGTATATGCCGACGCCCCTCGCGGCTGCCGCGTCCTGCGCTTCCCAGCTCAGCGTGTTGTCGTCGCGACCGTGCAGATAGTGCAGGAAGCAGCGCACGGACATGAGGAACCGGAGCCCGTCCTGGCACTCCTCGCCGACGGATTCGTCCAGCGCCGGCCCGGATTCACCGCGCGGGCGCGGTTTCTCGAAGGCGGCAATAAAATTCAGCCAGCACGCGACGTTGTAATCGCGCAGCCCGCCCGGGCACTCCTTGATGTTGGGCTCCAGGTGAAAAACGGTGTTGCCGTACTTGGTGTGGCGCGTGCGCGTCAGCCCCGACAATCCCTGCACCAGCGCGTCCCAATTGCGATGCACGACTTGGGGCACGGTTTCGTCGTGCAATCGGTCAAACACCTGGCGATCACCGCCCAGGTAGCGGCAGTCGAGCAGGGAAACTGTGAGTTCCGAATTGTTGGGATCGAACTGCGCGCAACCCGACACGGTCCGCGCGGTGGGGCTGGCGCGCAGGTGAAGGTCCCACATCTGCTGGCACATGCGGCCGATGCCGTCTTTGTGACGATTGAGGACGGCCTCGCTGTCGGAGAGGAACAGTAAATCAACGTCGGAATGCGGCGGCAGCATGGCGCGGCCGTACCCGCCACGCGCGGCCAGGCAGAAACCCCGGGGCGCGGCCGCATCGGAGGAAATCAATTCCTGCCACAGCCGCAGCGTGATTTCGTCCACCAGTTTGGCGCGCTGGGTGGTCGCGGCAAGGCCGTCGCTGGTGGCCTCGAACGCTTTTCGGATCCTGGCCGAATCGCGAGCGTGCAGATCGCGCAAACTGAGGCTGCGGGTGGAAGTCGCCATGGGAGTGAAACCGCTATAAGGCCGCGACACCTCGTTCGTCGTTGCGGATACGGATAGCCTCATCAATTCGCGAAAGAAAAATCTTTCCATCGCCGATTTTTCCGGTGCGGGCATGCTCGACGATGGCTTGCACGGCCTTGTCCACCAGTTCGTCCGGGATCACGGCCTCCAGCTTCACCTTGGGCAGCAGGTCCACGCTGTACTCGCGCCCGCGATAGAACTCGGTGTGGCCCTTCTGACGGCCGTGGCCGCGGACCTCGAGCACGGTCATGCCCTCGACGCCGATCTCCAGCAGCGCATCCTTGACGGCGTCGAGCTTGGAAGGCTGTATCACCGCTTCGACTTTAGTCATAAGCACAATTCTCATTTCGCCGGCATTCTGGAATCGTTACTGACGCCGCTACAGCGCCGACGCTTCCCAATAGTATCCCTCTTCGCCGTGTTGCGAGAGGTCCAGGCCCTGGACCTCGTGCTCTGCCGGGACGCGCAAGCCAATCACCGTGTCCACGATCTTGAGGATGATGAGGGTTCCCACGATTGCCAGCCCCCAGGCAATCACCACGCCGATCATCTGATTGAGCAGTTGGCGCGAGTTGCCGTCAAAAAGCCCCAGCGACAGCGCATTCCCCTGGGCATCGTGAAAAATGGGATTGATCACCTTGCTGGCAAACACTCCCGTCAGCAGCGCGCCGATGGTGCCGCCGGCGCCGTGCACCCCGAAAGCGTCGAGCGAGTCGTCGTAGCCGAATCGGGTTTTAACCAGTGCGACCATGAAGTAGCACAAGACGCCGGCAAAAAGGCCGATCGCCAGCGCCGGCATCGGACCGACAAAGCCCGAGGCTGGCGTGATCGCCACCAGTCCCGCCACCGCGCCCGAGATCGAGCCCAGCGCGCTGGGTTTGCCGTTGCGAATCCACTCCGCCACACCCCAGCCTATGGCGGCTGCTGCCGCGGCGAAGTGCGTGGCGACAAAAGCGCTGGTCGCCAGGCTCCCCGCGGCCAAGGCGCTGCCGGCGTTAAATCCGAACCAGCCGACCCACAGCAGGCATGCTCCGATAAAACTCAGGACGACGCTGTGGGGCGGCATCAATTCCTTCGGATACCCGATGCGCCGGCCAAGGTACTGAGCGCACACCAGCGCCGATACTCCTGAGGTTATGTGAACCACAGTGCCGCCGGCGAAATCGAGGGTAGGGAATCGGCCCCCGAGCGATGCATTCAGAATTCCGCCCTTGCCCCACACCATGTGGGCCATGGGCGCGTATACGAACAGCGACCACAGCGCCATGAACAGCGCCATGGCGCTGAACTTCATGCGCTCCGCGAACGCGCCGGAAATTAGGGCAGGCGTGATAATGGCGAACATGAGCTGATAAATCATGAACGTCTGCTGCGGGATGGTGGCGGCGTAATCGGCGTCAGGCTGCGCGCCCACGCCACGCAGCAACGCGTGCTGCAATCCGCCGATGAAGCCATTGCCGGGAGCGAACGCCAGGCTGTAACCGACTATCGCCCACACCACGGTGACGATGGCCATCATCGCAAAGCTCTGCATCATGGTGGAAAGCACGTTTTTCCTGCGTACCAGGCCGCCGTAGAAAAGCGCCAAGCCGGGTCCGGTCATCAGCAGCACCAGGGCCGCGCTCATCAGCATCCAGGCATTGTCAGCGGAGCCCTTGGCTTCCGCCACTTGTTGTTCAAGTTTGGCGATGCGGTCGCTCTGCGCGGCCGCCGTTTGCGCGAACCCTTGGATGGCGGCAAACAGGATCAGCAAGATGACAAATAACTTCGGTAGAACCTTGCGCATAAATACTCCACCGTTGGAGGGACACCCTGCCCCAAGCGGCTGATAGCGAACGCTGACATCCTTTGTACGTTGCTCGGCGCGCCAGGAGAAATTCAAACTTTTTATCGCCGCCATCAAATCTTGTTATTTGCATATGGGTGCTGCCGCCTTGAAAAGGTGTGTTGTCGCGGTTCCGCCTGGGATACGATTGGCCAACGCAAGACTTGGCTTGATCTTCGGGGGACCCATGTTGCTTCGCACCAGCAGCCGCATCTATGGCAAGGCGCTCATCCTGGATTGCAACGGCCGGATCGTCTTCGGAGAGGAAACCGCTCTCCTTCGCAAGCAGGTGAAGGAGCTTCTGGAACAGGCGCCGAGTGTCGTACTGAACCTGTCGAATATAACTTTCATCGACAGCTCCGGGGTGGGCGAACTCGTCCGCCTGTACGCCTCCGCCAGGTTAGCGAAGAAGACCATCGCACTTGCCGGGTTGACCGGGCGCGTGCGCGACGTCCTGCAAATCACCAAGCTGGCCACGGTGTTCGCGACCTACGGAACCGCGCTGGAGGCGGCGGAGGCGCTGAGTGCTGACGCTGCGGGAGCGGAGAACTAAACGGTTGTCCGATGATTGCCGGCTACCACTTCTTCTGAATTATCGTGTCGAACCCGAAGCCGCCATTTTGATCCCGCGTGCCGCTGATGGAGAGTCGCGGTGAGACTTTGTACTGCAGTTGAATGGTCTGGTCCTGGGTGGAAGTCACATCGGTTGAAAACGTGACAAAGATGTTGCCGGTAACGCGCTGCTGAACGGTAAGGCGCGCGCCCGGGTTGCGCTGGTTGCTGCCGGCTAGCACGGGATCCACTGAAAGCTGCGAGATTCCCGCGATTTTCGAAATCCGGCTGGTCACCTGCCCGCTGACCTGCGATGCAATCAGCGATTGCGCGCCCAACGTTCCCGGCGGCGTCGGGTTGGCGGCGGAGGCTTCGGTCGTTTTGCCGAAGGCGATCAGGTTGATAATGTCCGGCGGCGGCAGCGATGGATCCGACGTGTAGCTGGTCTGCAGGTGGTCTACCGGGCCGCGGAACATCATGTGGATGTTGTACTGCTGAATGGTGGTGTCCACGCGCACGTTGAGCACGGGCTTGGTTTCGTACGGACTCACGAAGTCAATAAACCCGCCCTGCAGGATGTAACGGTTTCCCTGAAAAATCAGGTCCCCGCTGCTCAGGTTGATGCGTCCGAGTATGACCGGTCGGTCCACGGTGCCCTGCACGCGCAGGTTCGCGGACGCCTGCAGGGTCAATTCGCGGCTCACCAGGTTGACGCCACCGGTGGACTGCACGGCGATGTTGAGCTTCAGGTTGTCGGTGAAGCCTGGCGACGGCGGCGGCGAAACGGAGTCGGAGAATGAGCCCATCATCTCCATCAGGTCGAAGTCAGGCGTGAACGCCAACTGCGTGAGGCGCACTTGACCGCCGAGCTGCGAATTCTGCAGCGTGCCCGCGAACGCGAGATCGAGGTCGAACGCTTGGCGTACGCCGTCGGGATACAACAGGCGCACGTTCGTTCCCGACATACCCAGGTCAAAGCGGATTTCGGGACGGTAGACGATCCCCCCGTGTGCGCTGACGCTGCCGCCGCCCACGGTGCCCTGGAACTGTGTGACGTCGAGGCGGTCCTTGGTGAGTGTCAGCACGCCATTTCCGTTTTGCAGTCCGAGCGGCGCGTCGCCCGTGGCGATGCTCGCGTTCACGACCCGAATCTGGCCCTGTACATCCGGGTTGGCGCGCTGCCCGAAGGAGTTGATATTGAACTGGAGCTGGCCCGAGCTGGCAATGTCTGGATTGAACAGTTGTGCGATTTGCAGGTCCACATTGCCCTGCAGCAGCAGCGACACGGGCGCGGCGCGGTTCACCAGCGGCACCGAGCCCTGAAGCTGAAGGTTGGTGCCGGTGCCGCTGATGCTAGTGCGCTGCAGGTTGAGGACTCCGTTCACGTAATCGATATGGATCGGGCTGGTGGCGCCCACCTGCACCGTGTTCTTGTAGTTCACGCGCAGCGTAGGGATGACGGCGTGCGCGTCCAACAGGGCCTTGTTTTTCAGCGGGCCGCGCAGCGTCGCGTGCAGTTCCGTCTGGCCGCTGATGTTGCCCGCCTGCGACGGCGCATACATCGCCGCCAGCGGCCCCAGCGGAATCGGTTGTGTGTCGATGGTCGCGTTCGCGTAGTAGTCGCCGGTAAGCTGCACTGTTCCGCGAACTCGCAATGCTGTGTTGATTGCCTGCGAATCCAACGCCGCGTTGGCCACGTGATTGGCGATGTTTGCCTGCATGGTTAGCGCATTGATGGTCTGGTTTTCCACGCGAAGCTGCGGCGTGCTGATGTTGGCTGATAGCTGCGGATTGTCGAACCTGCCCTGGCCGGTGGCGTCCATGTTGAGTACGCCGGCCACGTTCATATTGCGCGCTTTCAGCGTCTGCAGCCGATCCAGGCGGATGCCATGCGCCTGCAAGTTCGCCTGGTATTCCTTTTTGTTCGGGAAAATGGTCGCCACGCCTTCCGCCGCGCCTGCCGGGATGCGCAGTGCGAGGTTGGTGCGCACTGCATCGCCGGTGCCGTTGAACTTCACATTCAGCGACTGGATGGTTTCACCAGAAAGCTTCGCGTTCGTCAGGCTTATATTCCCGTTGCCGATGGGGTTGAGCTGCGTTCCATGCAGCGCGACCTCCGCATTGAGCGTTCCCGTTACCGGCGCTTGCGACCCGGCAAGCTGTGCCAGGCCGGCAGCGTTGAGGTTCGACGCATTGAGCGCCACCTGGAACGGGCTGTTGTCGGTGAGCGACCACTGCCGCAGTCCGGCGCTGATGTTGAAAGTGATGCGTCCGCGGTCCGCCGGCTGGATGAATCCATTCTGCAAGCTGGCTTGCGACGGGCTCAGGCTGACGTTGGTGCGCAGCACCCGCCACGAGCTGTTCCTCACCTTCAGGTTCTGCGCATTCAGTTGCCCGGTGACCTGCGGCGCGCTGGTGCTGCCGCGCACCGTACCCACGAAGCTCGCCGTCCCATAGAGTCCGAGCGGCTGCTGGCCGGCGGCGGGAGGCTGCATGATGTTGGCGACGGTTTCCAGTTCGTGCAGGTTCTGCGATTGCATCCGGACTTGCAGGGCGGAACGATCGCTCACCGTGCCATCCAGCGTGACCGATGTCTGCGGTGTGCGCAGATAGCTCTGCGAGAGCGCAATCTGTTTGCTGGCTGCGGCGTAGCGTGCGTGCACCACTCCAGTGAGCGGCACTCCGGCGGCCCCGTTTGCCGCGGCAATGCGCGCGTTGAGGTTGGCGTCCGTGCGTGCGACCAGATTGTCGAACGTCTTGCCCCAGGCCGCGTCGGCCGTCGCATTCACGCCGCCACTGAGTGCAACCTGCTTGAGCGACGGCGACGCCATCAGGGTCTTCAACTCGGCCAGTGAGACGCCGCGCAAGTTTGCCTGCAACCGCGACCGCGGTGCATCGCCGGTGAAGTTCGACATGGTCATCGTGCCGGTAAGCTGGCCGCCGAGCAGGTTGGCGCGCATGTCGCGCACTTCCAAATTCCCTTTCGCCACCGTGTAGAGCGCGCCGATGTTAGTGATATCGCCCTGAAAAGACGGCGTCTCCACGCGCAGCGCGCGGCTGCTCAGGCCCCCGTTCAAAACCAGCGCCGCCATCATGGCCACATTCGGCCGGCTGACGTAATTCATCGAGCCGTTCATGTTGATGACGCCGGCGGGCAGCGTCGGGTTCTTCATGATGCGGCGGAACTCCCCGCTGTCCAGCGAAGCATCGTAAGTGGCCTGCACCCGCGGTTGCGCGTAGTCCTCCACTGTCGCCTTCAGCGTGAATTGTGACCGGCCGCTGCTGAGCACGGCGCGTTCCAGGGCGAACATTTGCCGGGTCGCGCTGAATTGCGCGTTCAGGTTGTGCGGCATCGGGTTGTAGGCGCCCAGCGTGAGATGGCCGTCCCGATACTCCAGCGAGCCGGAGTAGCTCTGCTTCGCCGCATCGAACGCCGCCTGGAACATCAGGTCGTGCAGGTCGGCATTCATCGCGCTCTTCCGATTGTTGTAGTAGACCTCGCCGTCGTTGAGCTGAGCATGGCGCGCCCCGAGAGCGAAAATATCGGTCTTGCTTTCCCCGGTGCTGGTCTTCTTGGTCTGCGGCAGGTTATCGGTGCCGCGCTTGTCAACGAAGACGCGCACCACCGGGTGGTCCATGCGGATGTCATTCAGATACCACGTGCGGCGCAGCAGCGAGGTGACGCGCACGCTAGCCCCGATGTGGTCCACTTGCAGCAGCGGCGGCGTGGGATACGGGTCGGCGCCGTTAATCGTAACGTTGTAAAGCTCCAGCGTGGGGCTGATCCCCGAGAACGTCAGCTTGTACTCGCGCAGTTGGAAGTGCGTGCCCAGGGCCGCCGTGGCCCTCTGCTGCGCCTGCTGCAGCACGTAGCGGTGCACGGCGCTGCTGTGCAACAGAACGTAAACTGCTATCACGACCAGAAGTATCAGACCGGCCAGTATCCCGGCGGTCCAGGCGGCAATTCTCCTCCACTTTCTCCGCCGAGGCAGTTCCTCGGGCAGACGGTAATCGGGCGGAAATTGCGGCGCGGCGCTCAAAACGCTTGTCCTAACGTGACGAAGTACTGCGTGGATTTGATTCCCGGTGGCGCATTCAGGTTGTGGCCGATGTCAAAGCGCACCGGGCCGACCGGAGTTTTGTATCGAATGCCGAAGCCAATCGTATTCTTGTACTGCGAGCCGAAATCGTGAAAACCAATTTTCTGGAAGACGTTGCCGCCGTCATAAAACAGCGCGATTCCGAGGTTCTTGTGGACTAGGGGCAGGTCTATTGGCACCGGAATTCGCAACTCGGAATTGATGATCAGAAGTTGGTTGCCTCCCACCGGGACCGTGATGAACGCGCAGGTGGAGGGGTCCGATGGATTACCGCAAGCCGGAATGGTTTGCTGCGGGCCGGCGCCGTTCAGCGGGAAGCCGCGAATCGTGCTGCCGCCTCCGGAAAAGAAACGCTCGCTCAGCGGCACGTGGCTGTTGCCGAAGGGCTGCTCCAGTCCAATGCGCAGGCTGTTCGCCCACACAATACTTGCCGCGATCTTCTTGTAGTACGCGGTCTGCGCCAGCAGGCGCGCGAAGTCGAAATTCGACAGGATGCCGGGGTTTACGCCCAGTTCGAAGCTCTCGTAGATGCCTCTGTGCGCGTCCAGCGTACGGTCGCGCGTGTCGCGCGTGTAGCTGGCGGAGAACGTCGAGAGCCGCACGTGACGGTCGCTGGGTGGCACTAAGTCAGGAATCAGCAGGCGCGTCAGGCCGGTCTGGCTGTAACTGTAGCGAAGGAAGAAATTCTGCGTCTTCTTCTTGTCCAGTGCTCGCCGGAACGTGAATCCAACCGTCCCAAGGCGCGAGGAATAGATTGGGTTCTGGCTATTGTGCTCGCCGGACAGGGAAATGTCCGCGGCCCAGTTGGTCCAGCGAAAGTGCGGGTCGGACAATGCGATGGAGCCACGCTGATCCAGCCGCGCCGCCAGCCCGCTGAACGTCAGCGATTCGGCTTTGCCGCGCACGTTATTGCGCGTGTACTCGATCGTCCCGCGCGGGCCCCAGAAAGTTTTCTCGCTGGTCTTAAAGTTCGACGGCAGTCCCACCGGCGGCAGACCTGGAACGGCCACGGTTCCGCTGGGCACGCTACCGCCGCGATTGATCACCTCGAAGCCGAAGCCGTATTTCAGCGTGTTGCGCTTGGCCTCATGCACTTTGATCAGCACGTCTTCCTGTGTCTGCGTCGTGATCTGCCGCCGTGGATCCACCGCCGCCCAGTCGAAGATACCCGGCTCGTAGAGCTCGGTTTCGGTGGTCATCATTGCGTCGGCGGTGAGCGGCTTTCCCGGATTCAGGTCGGTGATCTCCTTGTTAATCAGCTCCTGCCGCGTTTCATTCCGCCCCAATGTCACCACCGTCGCGGTGAGCACTTGCGGACCTTCGTCAATCTGGTACACCACGTCGAGCCGGTGTGGCTGCTGCGCAACCGGCTTGGCGACCTCGTGGAACGTGGCGTTCAGATATCCCCGGCGCAGATAGTTCGCCATGATCTCGTTGCGGTCCTCGTCGGCAGCTTTTTGCGAGTAGGGCTTGCCCGCTTCGAGCCTCAAGCCCTTGGGCGCGAATTGCGATGGCGGCAGCGTGCGGTTGCCCTCGATCCGCAGCGACTGCACCATGTCCCGTGGTCCTTCGTTCACCCGGAAGGTCACGACAAGGTTGCCGTTCTGGTTCGTGACTTGCGGCGTCACCTTAACGGTGCTGAACCCTTCGGCCTTATAGAGTGCGGTGAGATTCTTGACGCTGGCCCGCACCAACTTCTCGCTGAAGTTGCCGTGGCCGAAAAAGTGAGCTTTTTCAACCTTCACGTGTGACTTCAACTCTTTGCTGTCAAGCTGTTGAATACCGACAACTTCAACGTCCTTCACTCTATGCCGCGGCCCCTTGGAAATCTGATACACGATGGTCTTGCCTGTGGGCTGATTTTGGACGTTGGCAGTGACGTTGACGTCGAAGAATCCCTTCGACTGAAAATGCGAAATCAGGTTGCGCCGGCCTTCCTGGATCAACTCCGGGTCAACTCCCACGCCTTGATAAACCGGCAACAGCCTGCGCCGCGTCCAACTCCAGAGGTGCGCGCCCTCTACCTTCACGTGCATGACGGGACCGGTGGTCACATGGAAGTTGATGTCGGCTCGGTTCGTTTCCGGGTTGTAGGTGGCGCCGATCAGTTTGACGTGCGCCTCCAGGCGTCCTTGCTTCATCAGCGACTGTTCCAGGTACTGGCGCGCGTTCTGCAGTGCGCGCGGCTTGTAGGTTTTGCCCGGGCGGATCGCCGCATTTCGCAACCGCGCCCGGAATGAACGCGACACCTCCTGCAGGCGTTTGCTTTCCGGCGGCGTCGCGCCCTCGATACTGACCTCGCCGAACTTCGCCCGGCGTCCGAGCTTGGTGCGGAAGATGACGTTCGCAATCCCATGCTGCCGGTCGGTCTGGATTTCCGGATGCACCTCGGCTAGGAAGAATCCGGAGCGGCGGTAGAAGGTCACGAGTTCATTCACCCCGGTCTGCACGTCGAACGGCGTGTAGGCGCCGCGCGGCGGATAGTTCGTCACCTGCAGCAGCCGCGAATAAGAGAATTGCCGCGCCGCGCCGGGGAAATCGTAGATCCCGAAATACACCGCCGGCTGAAGAATAAAGAGCACGCGTACCCCGTTGGCTTCGGGCCGCACTTCCAGCGTCACGTCGTGGAAGCGGCCGGTACGCTTCATCGCGGCGATGCTGGCATCTATCTTCTCCTGCGAAAACGGCTCGCGCGCGCGCTGCTCCAAAAGCGAAGTCAATTGCGTGGTGTCGACGTCGGGTTGCCCGGCAATCTCCACCGACGTGACCTGCTGGCCCTCATACGAAGGCAGCACTTCTTTCACTTGTGGCGCGGTTTTTGGCGTCTCGGTGGGCGCCTGCGTGGGCGTCGGTTTGTTTTGATAATCGGGCGGCTTCACGGTCTGCACTGTCTGGGCGGGCGAGGTCGCCGACATCACCACGCTGAGGACGGCGGCATATACGCGGGTGCACGCCGGGCATGATTTGAGCATGAGGTACTGCACGGTGGTTACGAATCCTTTTTGTCGCGTTGCCACCGCCTTGTGCCCGGTTGGAAAACTCTGTCCCGAGCGGGCGGGTCCGACAGGCGTGAGATGCGCGACAGGCCAGCGCGTTTGTCTCGCGCACCCGGCTTGCTGAATCAGGAAGGGAACGTGAGTCTTAGGTCGACCTTATGCGATGAATTTCAGAAACGAACCCGGCTCCGCCTGGAATCCGGGGAAAACCGCGCCTAGGTTGTGGTTTCCGAGGTGCCGGTACACGACCTCGCTGAGCACGGTGCGGAAATCCGTCGTCAGCGCGAGATCGCGGCCTTCATAAAGATGTTCCGGCCCCAGCCCCGGCCAGCGGCCATATACGCGCCGGCCGCGCACCGGCCCGCCCATGATGAACATCACGTTGGCGTGACCATGGTCGGTGCCGCGGTTCCCGTTCTCGCGCACCGTGCGCCCGAACTCCGACAGGGTGACCACCACCGTGTCTTCCGCCAGGTTCCCCATGTCGGTCCAAAACGCCGCCATCGCCTCCGACAACTCGCCAACTCGATTCGCGAGCTGCCCCTGCACCGAACCTTCATTCACGTGGTGGTCCCAGCCGCCGACGTCGGAGAACGCGACCTCCACTCCGAGATCCGCCTTCATCAACTGCGCCACCTGACGCAGCGCATTACCCAGCTGTCCGCGCGGATAATTCGCTCCCGGCGCCGGCGTGTACTTCTGCGGATCGGCTGACTTCAGCATCTTCACCGCGTCAAATGTCTCCTGCCCGGTGCCGTGCAGCACGGCGTCCACTGATTGGTCGTACATCGCCTCAAAAGTGTTCGACAGCGGCTGCGCCTGCGGATTTCGTCCGCCGACGCCGAAATCGTTAACGCTGCTGATGGCCACCGCCGGCGCGGTTCCTGCCAGCATGCGCGGCAGCGCGCTACCGAGTGCGATTGCGCGAAACGGTGACCCTGTGTGGCACGGGTCTTCGACCCGTATTCCCAAACCGGCGGCCTTCGCCGCACACGAAGCGTCGCGCACCGCGCGGTTCAGCCATCCGTCCTCGGTGGACTTCACCCCGGGCGTGCCCGATTCCATGTAATCCTGCGCGTCGAAGTGCGAGCGCGTCGCGTCGGGCGATCCGGCGGCGTGCACGATCGCCACGTGTCCCTGGTCCCACAGCGGCTTGAACGACGCCATCGCCGGATGCAGACCGAAGAATCCATCCAGATCAATCAACTGTTGCCGCGGGATGGCAATCGTCGGCCGCATCGCGTAGTACGATGGCTCGCCGTGCGGCGCCACAATGTTCAGCCCATCGGCGGCGCCGCGCTGGAAAATCACCACGAACCGCTTCTTGCCCGTCGCTGCTTTTTCCGACGCCAACGCCACTCGCTGCAGGAACGCCGGCACCACCGTCGTTCCCACCACCGCCATCGCTCCGCTCTTTAGGAACACCCGCCGCGTGATTGACATTGTGAACTCCACTAGTACCGTTTCATCTTTTCTGCAGCCGATGTCATCCCGAGCGAGGGAGAGTTCCCGCGCGTTTGTTCCGGCGCGGGAATCCCGAGTCGAGGGATCTCGGTGTTTCCTCTCTCGGCTGCACCAATTCTGCAACTACTCTAGCTCTCAGCTCTAAGCCAAATCGCCTTTGCTGAAAGCTGATAGCTGATAGCTGAGAGCTATCTCTTCTGAAACTCCGGCGACCCAAAAATCAGCCCCGCCAGCACTCCCACATTCACCGGCCGCGCCGCATCGTCCAGCACACGCCCGGTAACCTCCGGATCGGCGGCATGTTTCAGGATGGTCTCGTGCGTCTGTTTCGACAGATCCCCCGCCAGCAACGCGTTTTCCAGCCTCGACACCGCCGTGTTCGAATCTGGCGGTCCTTCACTCGATCCCAGCACGCGCTCGGGTGCAAACGACACGCCCGGCATCTTTCCCGACGTAAAACGCAGCGCGAAATTCATGCGGTTCAGCAACGCTGCCGAATTCACCCACGTCTCTGCTTTCATCGAGTATCCGGTAGGCGGCTGTGCGCCGTAGAGCGGCATTCCCATCTGGTTCAGCGCCTGTACCAGCGGCATGGCGTTGTTGACGTCGGCCCAGCTCGCCCGCACCGCCGAGACCACAAATTCCAGCGGCGTTTTCACCTTCGCCCGATACGTCTCCGGCGCCCAGAATTCGGGCGCGCGGAACATCGTGCGCAGCACCTCGCGGATGTCGCCGTCGGTTTTCAGAAACGTTTCCGCCATGCGATCCACCAGCGTCTGCGGCGGATTGTCCGACACGAACCGCGTCGCCAGCTTCTTCGAGATGAAGTGCGCCGTCGCCGGATGATGCGCCAGCATCTTCAGGACCTCCTTGCCTTCGTCCTCGCCGTGCTCCTTGATGGCGTGCCCGAGCACGAACTTGGCGCCCGGCTCGTGCATGCGCTGGTTGAAATCGAAATCGCCGCCGCGCCTCGGTTCCTTGATCGTCCACCCGGTAAACGCGCGCGCCACTTCGGTGACGTCCTTTTGCGTGTACCCGCCGTCCACGCCGAGTGTGTGCAGTTCCATCAGCTCGCGCGCGTAGTTTTCGTTCAACCCGCGCTGCTGTTTCTTGGCCTGCTGTTGCTGCGGACGCGGTGGCTGCGGCGGAGCAGGGAATCGTCTTCCAAACGGCCCGCCCAACGGGCGATTTGGATTTCGGCGAAACCCGCCGTTATTGCGCGCGCGTGGCGGTTCTCCCTGGCCGACGGGCGAACGTGGTCCCACGCTTTGCCAGTTGTCCAGGTAGAACATCATCGCCGGATTTCTTGCCGTCGCCACCAGCAGATCCTGGAACTTGCCCAGCGCGTGCGGACGAATAACGTCGCGCTCGTACTCGCCCACCAGGTAGCGGTCCGCTCCTTTGCCGATAAACACGTTGAAGTGATTGAACCAGAAATCGGTCATCACCTCGTCGAGTTGGCGCTCGCTGTAGGCCGCGCGCAGGATCTTGCCCTGCATCAGCTCGGTTGCCACCACCTGCTGCGGATTGTTCATCGCCATCAACTGCTCGCGCTGCTGCGGTGTCAGCGAGCTCATCAGTTGCTCGCGATCCTCGGGACTCAGCGCCCGCGCCAGCATCTGTCGCTGCTGCGCATCCATCGCCAGGATCGCCTGCATGCGCTTGTCCGGCGTCGGCAGCGCCATGATCCTGTCCGCCTGCTCGCGCGCCTGCATCCGTGCTTCGCGGCGCTCCGCCTTCTGCGCCTCGCTGAGCATCATCGCCTGATCGTCGCCCGCCTGCGCCGCACCCTCCGGCTCCGCCTTGGCGGCTTTCTTTTCCCGCTTCTGTTCGTATTTATCGATCTGCGATTGGTAGATCGCGCGCTCCGCCTTGTCCGACGGCAGCCCTCTGCGCCCTTCCGCCACTTGCTTGATCAACTGCGGAGGAGGAAAGTTTTCCACCAGCTCGCGCGGGCTCATGCGCAGCGTGCGCAGCGGTTCCAGCCGCGTCTCGAGCCCACGGTCGTCAATTTTGTCGGCATGAAGTTGCTGTTCGAACCACTTGTCCACGCCTATAGCCATCACGCGGTCCACGTCGCCCGGCCGCGACCCGAAGGTCAGCCGGTTCAGCGCGTGCATCGCCCGCTGATGCTCTTCCATCTGCGGCCCAGCAGCGTTCTTCTTTTCTTTTTTCTTGCTTGCCGCCCAGACCGACGCCGAAATTCCCAGGGCGAGAACCACCAGCAGGACCGTCAGTTGCTTGCGTTGCATGGCAGGGCTCCCCATCAGCGCCATCCCATGCTGATTATGAACCCTTCAGGGACGAAAAGTTGCTGGATTGATCCGCTGGACCCACTGGCCACCTGCTCAGTTGCGCTCCTTATCGCCCTTCTTGGGTTGCGGAGCTTCGGTAACCATCAACAGCAGAGCGCTGCCTTGGCGCAGATGGACGTTCTTTTTTCCGCGCAACACAATCTCTCCGACTGGATTGCCGTCCCCGGCCTTCTCAATCGACAGCTTCCCGAACCCATACGCTCCGCACGCCGATGACGCGAATACCCACAACGCCAGTCGGCGACCGCCACTGCCCTCCGCACACCCAAGCGGTGGCACCGGGATCAGCTCGGCCAGCACGCCGTCGGCGACAGGTTCACCGACCACCTGCTCACCATGCACGACGTGGCCGCCGCCGCGATACACGTCGTCGCCGCCAATCTGAGCCGTTGTCCAAGTCGTCCCCGTCTCCGCGCTGACCGGACCGTGTATCGGAAGCCTGGCGTTTTGCACCTCCACGGGCGAGGCGAGGGCGCGTAGGCTGGGGGAAATCGGTAGCTCCCGGCCATCGGCGCGGAGCACATCAAACCGAATGCGCAACGTCCAACTGCGGTCGGCATTCATGGCCGCCTGCAGCACTCGTCCTTCCACGCGTGACCCGGAACGGATCCTGGCGCCCGCAGGCAGCGGCACATTCTGCGCGACCGTGGCAACGATCCGCTCGCCCGGCTGGATCTTTTTCGCATTCAGATCGGAAGACAGCGTCACCGGCAGCGCGGTTCCGGGTGGAATCTTCTGGGCAGACATCATTGCCGCCAGCACCAACAAAGCGGTAACGGTTTTCACGGAGGTCATAACAGAACCAAGATTACGCCGAATAAATCCGACCGTGCGTAATCTTGTGGCTCAGCGTCGAGGCCAGCACGTCGATATCGGTCGGCCCGATATTGCACACCATGCGGTCGTCGAGGAAGCGATTATCGCGCCGCCCCACGGCATCGCGGCGTATCTGCACCAGCAGCGCCTGCACCGCGTTGGTGTCGTATTTCACCGGCGCAATGCGCACGATCTCGCTCAGCACCTCGCCTACGCTCATCCCCGCCCGGTACGGCCGTTCGCTGGTCATGGCGTCGAACGTATCGGCCACGGCGGTGATGCGCGCCGGCATCGTGATTTCATCCATCCCGAGCCGGTCCGGATATCCGCTGCGGTCGATGCGTTCGTGATGCGAGCGCACTACCTCGGGCACCTTGGGCCACGGAAATTCCACGCCGTGCACGATCTGGTGTCCAACCACCGTATGGTCTGCCATCTCGCGGAATTCGTCTTCATCCAGCGCCGAGGGCTTGGCGAACAGCCGCTTGTCCACCGCGACTTTGCCGATGTCGTGCAGATACCCGGCAGCCCGCAACCCCACAATTTCCGGCTGCTCCAGCCCCATGGCCTCGGCGATCCCGGCGGCATAGCGGCCCACCCGCAGCGAGTGCCCGCGCACGTTCACGTGCTTGATGTCGATGGCGTTGGCAAACGTTTCCAGCGCCGTGTCGTAGAAATTGTGCACCGACCCCAGCAGCTTCAGGTGTTCGGAGACGCGGTACGCCAGCGATTCCGACAGCGTGTGGTTGTGCACCGCCAGCGCCACGTAGTGCGACATCATGCCCAGCGCCTGCAGGTCGTCGTCGCCGTACTGCGCGTCCTCGCTGCGGCGTCCCATGCCGATCATTCCCACCAGTTTCCCGCTCACCCGCAGCGGCGCGATGCACTTGAACAATTCCGGCGCGATGTTTCCGTTCGAACTGAGGTACTGGTCCCACGTCGCGCGCGCAATCAGCAGCGGCGCGCGCACGTTGTTCAGCGCATGGACATGCTTGGGAAGCAACGGAATGACGGCTTGTTGCGGGAATACGCCGAAGCCGCGCGCCGCCACCGACGCCAGCACCGCGGGCTTATCGCGGAAGACGAACAGCGCGCCCTCGCGCGCGTCCGCCGCTTCCATCAGGCAGGAGAGAATAGAACGCGCACGTTCCTGGAAATCGGTCTCCGCCGTCATCTCCGACCCGAGTTCGGCCAGAGCCTGGAACGTGAGCAGAAGCCGCCGAAAATTTTCGTTCTTCACCCCCATCGTTCGAGCGGGAGCAAGAATCGCAGAGCAAGTCGAGATTACCACGCACGATTGTGGTGACAATCGCCCGCGTGTTGGCTAAGTAGGTTCAAAGTCGTTACCACGCAACGTGTTACGGCAGTAACCACGCGGCTCGGGGAACATCAGCCCTCCGCTCCTTCGCTGCGCCTCTCACGTCTTCGCAAAGGAGTGGAAGATCCAGAAGAGCCTCACTTCATCCTGGAGGCCCCGGCGCCCTCGCCGGGGCAGCTTCGGACTTGCCGCGATTTCCGACGGCCGCGGGCGCCCTCGCCCGCGGCGACCGAAAACCGAAATCCTTCAGAAATATTCCTTCAACCCCGCAAACCTCTCCACTACCAGCAACTTTTGCCCCTGCGGCGCCTCGGCCAAATCCTCATGCTCCAGGATCCACGTCTGATCGTGCGGCACGAAAACCGCGTTCAACCCCGCCGCCAGCGCCGGATTGATGTCCGACTTCGGGCTGTTCCCGATCATCCAGGTGGCATCGTGCGCCAGCCCGTACTTGGAAACCATCTCGCTGTAAGTGTGCGCGTTTTTCTCCGCCACGATCTCCACCGCCGCGAAATATTCCTTCAGCCCCGACCGCTCCACCTTTCCTGACTGCTCGGTGAGATTGCCCTTGGTCATCAGGATCAGGCGATGCCGCTCGGCCAGGTACCCCAGCGTCTCCGGCACTCCCACCAGGATTTCAACCGGGTGCTCCGCGATGGCGTGCGCCAGGCTGTGAATGCGCTCGTGCTGTTCCGGCGTCACCGGATCCACGGCGAGTTGCTCAAAGGTCCGCATCAGCGCGTGCGCGAAGCTGTGTAGCCCGTACCCGTGCGAGACGATGCACTCCCGCTCCACCTGGTTCAGCACTTCGCGCACCTGGCGCGCGGTAAACTCGCGGTGATTCAGGAAAGAAATGAAGCTGGCGATCGCCCGCTCGTAATAGATGTTGTTCTCCCACAGTGTATCGTCGGCATCAATCAGCAGCGTCTGCGTGCCATTGATCGGGAGAGAACCGGACATGTTCTCTAATATAGCCGGGACTTTTTCACCATGTCAGCAGGGCTGTCTTTAATCTCATCCCCCAACTTCATCCCTCAACTTGTGGGCCCCGGCGCCCCCGCCGGGGCTGCCCCTGACGTGCCGGAGATCCCAACGGCGGCGGCCGCCCCCGCCCGCCGCTAACTGTGCTTACTGGCGAACCAAAGTACTGAAGCACTGACGAACTGCTAGAATCCTCCCCTATGCCGAACGCGGCGGTTCGAATTATCTTAGCCACGCTGGTCCTCCTTATGACTCCACTCACGCATGCTCAGACGAACCGCAAACCGGCGCCGAAAAGCGTTGCGTCCGTCCCCAAGCTCAAAGTCGTGCCCGACATTGCCCAGCGCGTCGCCCAATTCAAGTCCGTGGACATGCCGTTCAACGCCGCCGGCTTCACCGCGCGCGAAAAATCGCTGGTAGTGAAGCTCGTCGAGGCCTGCCGCTACCACGAAGACATCTTCTGGCGCCAGAGCGATCCCGAGGCGCTTACGCTTTATCAGCAATTGGCCGACAGCAAGAATCCGCTGTACGAAAACGCTCGCCGCTACATTTTCATCAACGCCAGCCGCTTCGATCTGCTCGAGGAACACCAGCCCTTCGTCTGCACGCAATCGGAAGCCGCCGCGCATGGCGGCCAGTGCCCGCCCATGTATCCCGGCCGCGGATTTTTCCCGCAAGGCCTGACTCGCGACCAGGTGGAGCAATACGTCGCTCAGCATCCCGACAAAAAAGCCGCCATCTACGCTCCGCAATCCGTTGTTCGCTGGAAGGGTGACCAGCTCGACGCCGTCCCTTACCACGTCGCCTATCGCTCGTTTCTCGATTCCGCGGCCAAGGCGCTGCGTGATGCCGCCGCGCTCAGCGACGACCCGCAGTTCGCCAATTTTCTTCGCCTGCGCGCCGACGCCCTCCTCACCGACGACTACTACAAGAGCGACCTCGCCTGGCTCGACCTCCAGTCGCCCAAGTTCGACGTCATCTTCGCGCCTTATGAAACCTACGAAGACGGCCTGCTCGGCGTCAAGACCAGCTATGGCGCCGCCGTCCTCATCCGCAACCAAGTCGAGAGCGCCAAGCTCACGCTCTATCAGAAATACATTCCCGACATTCAGGACGCCCTGCCGCTCCCGCCCCAAGACCGGCCCTCCAAGCGCGGGCAGCAGACGCCCATGGAAGTGATGGACGCGCCCTTCCGCGCCGGCGATCTCAACCACGGTTACCAGGCCGTCGCCGACAATCTCCCCAACGACCCGCGCATTCACCAGGAGAAGGGCACGAAGAAAATCTTCTTCAAGAACTTCATGGACGCGCGCGTCAACTTCGTCATTCTGCCGATCGCCAAGCGGCTGATGCGTCCTGACCAGGCGGCGCAAGCCTCGGCCGACGGCTACATGGCGGGCACGCTGCTACACGAAATCTCGCACGGCCTGGGGCCGTCCTTCGCGCGCCAGAACGGCAAGCAGGTGGACATTCGCCAGGCCATCGGCCCCGCCTTCAGCGGCCTGGAAGAAGCCAAGGCCGACGTGGTGGGCATGTTCGGTCTCCAGTGGTTGGTGGACCACGGTGTCGTGCCCAAAGAGCGCATGCCGGAGTACTATGCTTCCTACGTCGGCGGCCTGTTCCGTACCATGCGCTTCGGTACCGCCGAGGCTCACGGCAAGGCCGAAATGATGGAATTCAACTACCTCTCCGAGCAGAACGCTATCCAGCGCGACCCCGCGACCGGCCGCTATTCCGTGAACTACGCCAAGGCCGCGACCGCCCTCGCCGCCCTGGCCAAGGAACTGCTGGAGATGGAAGCCACCGGCGACCGCACCCGTGTCGAGAGCTGGTTCGCCAAGTACGGCCGCATGAGCGACGATTTGAAAGTCGCGTTGAAAACCGTCGCCGATGTTCCCGTCGACGTTACGCCAACCTTCTCGTTCGCGCAGCAGGTGGAATGATGGGCTGGGACCACCGAGAACGCCGCACCTTCGATCGGGTGCCGATCCCCTCGCCGGCCAATGTTTTCGCCGACGACGACGCCGGCAACCGCCTCGGACGCATTCGCATGCTCGGCCGCGGCGGGTTCCTGCTGGAGACCAGTCGCAGGTTTCCGCCCGGCGAAATTCTGCTCGTCACCATCGTTGCCGAACGCGAGGGCGTCCGCCGTCAGGCGCAGGTCGAGCAGCGTTACACCAGCCCTGACGGCCACGTCGGCTTCGAATTCAAGTCCCTCGATCCCGAAGGCGCCACCGAAGTCGGCGTGCTCATCGGTAAGTACTTCGCATTCTCCGGCGACGACAAATAAAGCAGCGAACCTCTGGGGCACGCTTCAATTAGGATCCGTTTCGTGTCTTCTGTAGCCGATGTCATCCTGAGCGAGGCAGGGCTCCCGCGTGTTTTTTCCGGCGCGGGAAACCCGAGTCGAAGGATCTGGAGTTTTGTTCTCGGACACAGCGACTGCGGCCGGCGCGCACCGATTCAACTCGCAACTTACAACCCGCAACTCACAACTCAGACAAACTCCACCTTCGGTTTGCGCGTGATCACGCCCGCCTTGTATCCCATCTCCAGCAGGCGCTGGACCGCCTCGCGGCCTTCTTCGCCATAATCCAGCGTGCGCTCGTTCACGTACATGCCGACGAACTTGTCGGCCATCTGCGGATCCAGGTCGCGCGCAAACTGCATCGCATAATTCAGCGCCTCGTCGCGATGCTCGAGCGCGTACTGAATGCTGCGCTTCAGCGCGTCGGAAACCGCCGCAATCGTCTCCGGCCCCAGCTCCCGCCGGATGGCGTTTCCGCCCAGTGGCAGCGGCAAGCCCTGTTTGTCCTGCCACCATTTGCCGAGATCCAGAATGCGGTGCAGCCCCGATTTGGCGTACGTCAATTGCCCTTCGTGAATGATCAGCCCGGCGTCGCAATTGCCCTCCAGCACCTGCGGGATGATCTGGTCGAACGGCACCGTCTCGGTCTGGATCTTGGGGGCGAACAGCTTCAGCACCAGGTACGCGGTGGTCATGGTGCCCGGCACCGCGATGCGCCGCGTCTTGACTTCGCCCGGCGAGTAGGCGCGCGAGGCCACAATCATCGGCCCATAGCCCTCGCCCACGCTGCCGCCGCACGACATCAGCGCGTACTTCTCCTGGATATACGGATAGGCGTGAAACGAGATTGCGGTCACGTCGTAGACGCCGTCCATGGCCTTGCGGTTCAGCGTCTCGATGTCGCACAGGGTGTGCGTGAACTTCATGCCCGCGGCGCGTACCTTGTTCGTCGCCAACGCGTAAAACATGAACGCATCGTCGGAATCGGGACTATGCGCGATGCTGATAGTGCGCGTCTTTGCTGATGCTGTCGTGGACATGGCCGGCGGTGACGCGATTGAAGATTGCAGATTGAAGATTGCAGACTGATGAAGAGTTTTTCCAATCTTCGGTCTGCAATCTTCATTCTTCAATCGTCAGAATTCACAACTCGACTTTCGTCGCAATTCCCGCCGCCGCCATCATCTTGATAACTTCCGCGAACACGAACGGGTACAGCCCGAAGGTGATCGCCTGCGCCGCGCCCTGCGTCAGCACCGTGAGCCAGCCCACGCCGCCGGCAAAAATCAGGACGTTCGCCGCTACCGCCGCCGTGAGCAGCCATCCAAACTTGCCCTCGCCGCGTTCCGCGATCCATCCGGCGACGAAGGCCGCCACCGGATACGCCAGCAGGTAGCCGCCGGTCGGGCCCAGCAGTTGCGCCACCCCGCCCGGTCCGGCGGGGCTGAACACCGGCAGTCCGGCGGCTCCTTGCGCCAGGTACAACGCCAGCGCCGCAAATCCACGCTTGCTGCCCAGCGCCACTCCCACCGCCAGCACACCGAAGTTGGCCAGCGTCAGCGGCACCGGGGTGTACGGCAGGGGCAAGGAAAGCCGCGCGCACAGCGCCACAAACACGCTCGCGCCAATCACGATCGCGGTTTGCCGTAGCACTTTCTCCGACGCCGCCTGCTCCCGAATCATCAGCGTAGTTCTGCTCATCGTTGCACTCCGTAAACCTAAGAACCCCGTAGTTAGGGGGAAAGCAATAATCAGTAAACCCACGAAGTCAGTCTGCCCGGGTCGCGCCCGGTTTCGTTTTCACTTCTGACTTCTTACTTCTGACTTCTTACTTCTCTTCAGCCTTGCCGTCGAGCCACGTGCGGCTTTTCCATCTCCACCTCGGCCTCGTGCTTGGCGGCGAAATGACGTCGCACTCGCACGTAACACGCGCCTGCCGCCCACAGCAGCGCCACCGTCGAAATCACCAGCACGCCGTAGAGGATCTTGATGTACACCGTCGTAAGAATAACAGACGAATTGCAGATTGCAGATTGCAGATTGACGATTGCCGGGAAGGGGCGCCAACCCCGATTCCACTGCGTCTCTTGAAATCTTCAATCTTCACTCTTCAATCTTCAATTTCACTTCCCCGCCATCACCTTCTCAATCTCCTCCGCCGCCCGTGGCAGCTTTTCGCTCAGCCGCACCAGCTTCCCGCCGGCGTCCACCAGAAACGTGTCTTCGATGCGCACGCCGATTTTTTCCTCCGGAATATAGATCCCGGGCTCGAGGGTGAACACTATCCCCGGGACGAGTGCCTTGCCGTCGTAGCCGGGATCGTGCACGTTCAGCCCGACCATGTGGCCAAGCCCGTGGATGAAGTACTGCCCCAGCGGTTGCCCCTTCACGTCTTTGCCATGCGTGTTGATGTAGTCGTATGCCACTTTATACAGCGAATTCTCCTCGCGGCCGGTGAGCGTCGACGTGCCCGCCTTGAAGATCCGGATAGCCGCCTCCTGCGCGCCCAGCACGATGTCGTAAATCTCGCGCTGACGCGGCGTGAACTTGCCGTTCGCCGGCACCGTTCGGGTGATGTCCGTGGCGTACATCGAGTACTCGCCGCCTACGTCCATCACGATCACGTCGCCCTGGTTGATCGGTCCGGAATCCTCGTCATAGTGCAGCACGGTGGAGTTGAAGCCCGCGCCGACGATCGGCCCGTACGCCGGACGCTCGCAGCCGCGCCGCTCGAACTCGTACTGCATCAGCGCCGCGATCTGGCGCTCGCCCGTGCCCGGCTTCATCGCCTTCCACGCCGCCAGGTGCGCCTCCACCGAGGCGTCGGTCGCCTTGCGGATCAGTTCGATCTCGCCTGCATCTTTAATCACGCGCAGCGAGGCCACCAGCGGACGCACGTCCCGCGAATGAACAGAAAAATTGGTGTGCTTCAGCCACTCCAGCGCCAGCTTCGAACTCTTGCCTTCGTTGACCAGCGCGAATGCGCCCAGTGGGGAAGTCACCCTTCCCAGCTCTTCACGCAGCGTGTCAATCGGCGCCACCCGTTCGAAGCCGGTGACGGATTTCGCGTCGGCATCATCCGGTCCGACCTTCGCCCCGGTCCAACGCTCGGCCGCGCGGTTGCGTCGTGGCAGCAGCAGGACCTCCGAGTACGGACGCGGCGTCAGCGTTGCTCCCCGCCCCGGCGGCATACGCTCGTTCATGGCCTTGGCTGCCGCTTCGTCGAGCGCGGGCACGATCAGCACCGCCGCGCCCGGCGTGTTCACGCCTGTCAGATACCAGAAGTCTTCGTCCTGACGAAACCCGGTGACAATTTCGATCAGGTCGCTCTCGCCGGCGGCGAAAACCAGGATCGGCGCGCCTTCAGCTTTCTTGGCCAGCGCCTCGCGCCGCGCCCGGTAAGTCTGGTTCGGCTGCCGCTCGAGAGCAAAGGCAGCGGTGGCGATGAGCACAACAACAATAACTAGGTGGACGAACAGGCGTCGCTTCATGCCCGAGGATTATACGTGCTGCTCATTACCGATTGTGTTTGATCACGCATGCCTGAACCGAACTTAGTCGAGTCTGCCTGAACCGAACTCAGTCGAGTCCCGCAGGGACGAACGCTGGTAGCCCAGGACGCCAGTCCTGGGAAAGCTCGCACCAAAATTCCTCCGACGTGTCCCGCAGGGACGGCACGCTGGTAGCCCAGGACTTCAGTCCTGGGAAAGCTCGCACCAAAATGTTCCGGGAGTCCCGCAGGGACGAACGCTAGTAGCCCAGGACGGCAGTCCTGGGAAAGCTCGCACCAAAATGTTCCGGGAGTCCCGCAGGGACGAACGCTGGTAGCCCAGGGCGACAGTCCTGGGAAAGCTCTCGCACCAAAATGTTTCGGGATTCCCGGAGGGACGAACGCTGGTAGCCCAGGACGGCAGTCCTGGGAAAGCTCGCACCAGAGTGTTCTGGGAGTCCCGCAGGGACGACCGAAAGTAGCCCAGGACTTCAGTCCTGGGAAAGCTCGCACCAAAATTCTTCCGAAGTCCCGGAGGGACGACTGAAAGGAAAGCTCTAGCCAGATTTGCAGCGCGACGCCAACAGCCCTGTGGCCGCCGTGATGTCGATGTCCGCGATTAGCAACCCTTCTTTACCGTATGGCTGGTAGCTGAGCAGCGTCCCGTCGGGCCGCACCACCGCCGACGTGGTCGGCGACCCAGCGCTGGCAAAGTTTACGGTTGCGAAATAGCAGGTGTTCTCGGCCGCGCGGCACAACATTGCTTTCTCATGAAAAGAGTTCGCAGGATCGGCGAAACTCGAGGGCCGGTAACTGCCGGGCTCGGCTTCGTGGAAAGCAGGGTGGAACACGATGTGTGCGCCGTGCCGGACCGCCCAGCGCACCGTTTCCGGATAGCGCCAACCCTCATGGCAGATCACTACACCAAATGTCAGCGCACCGGTTTGGAAAACCCGCCTCCCGGTACCGGGCGAATAGAGACCGTCCTCGGAGGGATCGAGTTGGACTTTGTCTTGAAAACCGGCGATCGTTCCGTCTCGATTGATCACCAGCGCGGTGGCTAACAAGGCGCCATCGACCACGCGTTCGGTGCCCAGAACAACCGCCAGCGTTGCCTTCGCGGCGGCCGCTGCAATGGCGGACCAGGCGCGTTCCAAAAACGCCGGGTCGGGAGGCGGCACCGTCTTCCCCATTCCTCGGTAGCCGGGACAGAAGCATTCCGGAAAGCAAATGACGCCGGCGCGCTCGATGGTCGCTTGCGCGATGGCTTGTTCGGCCAACCTGACCGATTCCTCGGGAGTCGCCGGAAACCGGATGTTGGCCAGTGCGATTCGAAACGTGTTCATTGGCCGTCCTGCTTCTCCTTCGCCTTCTCCTCCGCTTTCTTTCAACGAGCGCCGGCAATCGCCAAGCTACGATCGCGGAGCTTCGCGAGAATCTTCAGTTTTTCGCTGAACGGCAACTTTGCCAATTCCTTCCTCAATTCGTCTCCGCCATTACCACTCCGAGTCCCGCAAGGGACGACCGAAAATAGCCCAGGACTTCAGTCCTGGGAAAGCTCGCACCAAAATTCCTCTCGAGTCCCGGTAGGGACGGCACGATTGTCGAACGATAACCTTAGGACGGTATATACCCCCCTCCCGTTGCTCTCTAATGGAATCAGCAACTTACACACGGTATACCGTGGAATCGGCACGTGTTACCGTGGAGGTGGTATGTAGAATCAGCAACATACATTCGGGTTTTCTGGAAAACCGAAGATATTCCGTTGTGACCTTTCATAACCACAAGTAATAGTGGCAAGACACCGCGGGCCGCAGGGTGACCTGCGGCCCGAATGCCAGCCGAGTTTTCAGCTATATACATTATACCACTGTTGGCAAAAGGGGGGCTGTGGAAAAGTCGGGCGATCAGTAGCCACCCTTCGCCAACGAGCGTAAGGGTGTGCCACGCGCCCCGGCGAAAATTTCACCTTCAGTGAAGTGTCATCCCGAGCGAGGACGCGGGCCGCTGGCGCGTCCGAGTCCGAGGGACCTGCTTTTTCTTAAGTCGTCTCCTCGTCTTCGCGCTCATCACCTCGAAAGGGCGGGGTCTACGCGGCCCCCTCGTGACGTCCGCGCTGCGGGGGAATGTCCAGCCGGGTGCTCGGTCGGAGTTGTCCTGAGCCATATCACAGTCGCGGGCAATCACAGCGCCACGTCGGTGATTTTGAATTTGAAAGAGTAGTTCTTCACGATTCCGTTTACTCGTACCGGCATAAAGACGGTGAAAGTCTGTCCTTTGAAGGCCAGAGCCTTATCCCCATCGGGGAATAACGGAACCTCGGTCCACCCACCATACTTGCCCTCACTGTAGTAGACGTAGTCGGATGGGAAAACAATGTCCTCTAGCTTGGCGGAAGGAGGAATGGTAGTTGGGGCAAGCGGCTCATTACGCCCGATGTATTTCACCCCCGAATGCATAACTTTGTGCGACGCACCGATGACATCGACGAATGCTACCTTGTTCCAGTCAATCTCGATTGGCTCATCGGTTTTATTCTGGAGCACGAACCCGAACTGCCTTTTCGAGATGGAAAAAACAAATCCCGTTAGGTCATCAGAAAAGGCAAGGTCGCTACTCTCTGCAATGCTTGGTTTCCCCGTCTTTACCAGTGTCTTCTTGAGAAGCGCAAAGGTATACTTCGCGGGGATGGTGCCCTCTTTCAACGACACCTCGTAGTGCCCTATCGGCGTTTCTCCCTTCCCCGCACCGCGAATGAGAATTATCTCGCCGGAGCCATGCCCAAGAGCATAGGACGCCCCCTTCTTGAGTTCCGCCACCCGAATTGTGTTGCCGATTAGTGCATCAACCTTGTGGCCGTACGAGTCGTAGTAGATAATTGCAAATTCCAAGTCCACCCAGTCTTTGGTTGTATTATTGACGATAGCTCCCCTGAGTTTCTGGCCCAGATACCTCTCAGTGCTGACAGTCGCATCGAATGTGAACTGTCCGTACGCAGTTGTCACGCTTACGGGTTGTTGAGCCCAGACGCCAAGTGCAGTCGCCATGACCACCGCAATGGCAAAGACGGATTTCTTTTTCATTTGAGTTCCCGTGACAATAAAACGCGTTAGAATCACGCGGGACGAGAGTACCGCACAAGGGATATCTCTTCAAATGATTTAGTGCCGGGTTTCCCGCCCCAGTGTCGGGAGACTCGCGTGTCATTAATCGCCAGTCTGAGATGCGTGCCTGCGTCTGAGTTTCGCTGCCTCCCTCGCAAACAGCGCAAGTGGTTGTTCTCCGTTCCGTCCATTGAATCAGTTCCCGTTCTTGAGGCTGTGAGGCGCGAGGTGATCCGAACGGTTGAGGAAGGCGAGACAATCCGTACGTTCACTCGCAACGTCGAATCGGTTCTAGCGGGATTCGGACTGCCAGCACTGGAGAAGAAAACGGCAGCGGATTTGTTCCATGAATACTCAATGCTTGAATACAGCTACGCGAACCGCAAAGGAATGATGGATAAGGCGGTGCTTGCGGTCATGCCTTATTGGCAGTTCCGTTCTGCGGGAGACGGCGCAGTGTGTGCGCGGTGTGCAAGCATGGACGCCTTCACGGCGAAATGGGATGACGAAATTTGGCAGCACCTATTTCCTCCAATTGAGCGCAAATGCCGCTGCACGGTAATCGCGCTTGCAAAGAACGAAATACCGGAAGGATCCGATTCACCCGGCATGGATCGCCTCCCGCAGTTGATCCGCGATTTCATTTCTGCCGTGGGTGATTAGCCGTTGGCAGGCGGCCTATCCTTCCACAGATTTCCGCGAAATTGCGTAGTTTCGTCGTCAACGCAGAGCTGTTTCCGCTCACCACCATCCTTGAGGAAAGAACTGGCGAACAGCCATCGCTTGTTGGTCGTTCAGTCGGCGCTGCAGGCGGTAAATGTGGCGCACTGTCATGTCCAACACCCTTTCAAGGACGTTCGCAGCATCGTTCTCGGTTAGTCCCGTCGCCTCAGAGGATGTCCGTTAATTCGTAGAAAGTAGCGACTCCCAACCCTCGGCCATAATGGGCCGAGGAAATTTTCCGCCAGGAAAAGGAG
>Ga0326726_10000392_pt1 | contig 41831 bp, 35 predicted proteins | sample MHFenrmetagenome_2_FD_207603 | JGI IMG/M metagenome (GOLD analysis project Ga0326726, IMG submission 207603) | Lab enriched peat soil microbial communities from Michigan Hollow, Ithaca, NY, United States - MHF15MN | ecosystem: Environmental > Terrestrial > Soil > Wetlands > Peat | place: USA... | reverse complement strand
CGCCGAAGGCGATCACCGCCGCGGTGGCCAGCCCGAGTGCCGGCACCCAGTGCCAGTGCAGTTTGGTGAACGACCACCAGAACAGGTAGGCGGCGATCGTGAACGCTGCGCCGTGCGCGACGTGGAAGATGCGCGTCGAGCCGAAGATCAGCGCAAAGCCCACCGCGGTGAGCGCGTAGATCGCGCCCAACTGCAGGCCGTTGATCAGCAGTTGGAGCAGCAGCACAGTCGACTCAGCGCGCGCGGATGAAGGCGCGCGGCCCGGCTGAGTGGAGCCGCATCAAGGCGCGACGACGATGTTCGTCTTCACCGCCTTGCCGGCGCCGCCGTCGGTTTCGTTGACCTGCAGCGGCACACTGACCGTGCCGTTGGGCAGGAAGGTCAGCTTGCCGCCAACCACATCGAAGCTGGCCATCGTCTTGCGCTGCTTCAGCAGATTTTCGCCGGTGATCGGTTGCCCCGACTTCTCCAGTGCCTGCGCGAGCTTGGCGAAGATCAGCACCGCGTTGTAGTAGTTGGCGATGTAGGCGCTCGGCTCCTTGCCGGTCTTGGCCTTCCAGTCGCGGGCGACGCGCTGGCTCAACGCGTCGCCGCTCCAGTTGATCACCTGCGTGGTGTACAGCGCACCCTTGGATTCCGGCAGCTGCGCCGCGGTCGGCGCCGAGTACGCCGAGTAGCTGGCGAGCTGCTGCGTCACGCCGTTGTCGCGCAGCTGCTTGGCGATCTGCGCCTGCTGCGCGCCGAACGACGCGATGTACACCAGGTCGGGCGACGCCTCGCGCACCTTGGCGGCGACGCCGGAGAACTGCTGCGACGCACGCGGCACCTGGATCGCGGTCACCAGCGTGCCGCCATTCTTCGGCACGTGGGTTTCGAGCTCCTTGCGGATCGCTTCGCCGGCCGGGTCGTCGACATAGACCAGCGCGATCTTCTTGAAGCCGCGCTCCTTGACCAGGTACGGCGCCATCGCCTGCACCTCGAGGTTGACCAGCGGGATGACGTTCCAGAAGTAGTCGCCGAGTTCGGCCAGATCGGGCCCGATCGCGCCGCCGTTGACGGTGACCACATGCGCCTTGTCGCCCACCGGCGCCACCGCCTTCGACACCGCGGTGAACGCCGACAGCACGAACGGCACCTTCTCGACGTTGACCAGCTTGTTCATCGCCACCACGCCCTGCTGTGGCTGCGCCTGGCTGTCTTCGATCACCAGCTCCAGCTTCTTGCTCAGCATCTTGTCGGCGTTGATGTGGTCGATCGCCAGCTTGGCGGCGTTGGAGAACAGCTCGCCGTATTCGGAGTTGGGCCCGCTCATCGGCAGATTGGCGCCGATGCGGATTTCCTGGGCTTGTGCGATCGCGGGGCCGACCGCGCACGCCGCTGCGGCGAGCGCGAGTTTCCATGTCTGCATGTGGGAGTCTCCTCGTGGTGGAGCCGGCGGCGTTGCAACGCCCCCGCCAGGCCCGATGGCCGCAGATTTTGTGCTGGATCGCTTGGCCTGGCACGCAGGGTTGCTACCTGCGCGAGGAGATCGGCGAGTCGCCTAGGTGACCTTCGGCACTGCGACTGCGGACTGCGCCGCCAACGCGGCGGCGCGCTGCTGCAGATAGCGCCGCACCGCGGGCTCGCGCTCCAGACCGATCGCCTGCGCATAGGCTTGCTGCGCGGCGTCCGCGGCGCCGCCGCGCGCCAGCAACTCGGCTCGCGCCGCCCAATAGGGTTGGTATTGCGCCAGCCGTGCGTCACTGGCCAGCGCGTCGAGCGTGGCCAAGCCCGCGGCCGGGCCTTGCGTCTCCGCCAAGGCCACCGCGCGGTTGAGCGCGGCCACCGGCGATGCCGTGAGCTCGCACAACGCGTCGTACAGGCGCTCGATCGAGAGCCAATCGATCACGCCGGTGCGCCGCCGCATCGCGTGCGCCGATTGCACCGCCGCCTCGAGTTGGTAGCGGCCGGGCGCGCCGTCGCAGCGATTGGCCCGGTGCAGCAGCGCCTCGGCTTCGTCGACCAGCGGCGCATCCCAGCGCGCGGGGTCTTGCTCGCTGAGCGGCACGTAGTCGCCGGCGGCGTCGCGCCGCGCATCGCGCCGTGCATGGGCGTGCAGCATCAATGACAACAAACCCAATGCCTCGCCCTCGTCGGGCAGCAACGACGCCACCAGGCGCCCGAGCCAGATCGCCTCGTCGGCGAGGTTGCGCCGCCGCGCGTCGGCGCCTGCGGGATCGGACCAGCCCTCGGCATACGCGGCGTAGATCGCATCGAGCACCGTGCCCAGGCGTTCGCGCAGCGCGTCGCCCTGCGGCACCTCAAAGCCGATGCCGGCCTGGCGGATCTTGGCCTTGGCGCGCACCAGGCGCTGCGCCATCGTGGCCGGCGCGATCAGGAACGCCGATGCGATGGTTGCCGCGTCGAAGCCGAGCACCACCTGCAACATCAACGGCGCGTGCAGGTCGCGGTCGATGCCGGGGTGTGCGCAGGCGAACAACAGGCCCAGCCGGCGATCGGGCCAGGCGGGCTCGGTGTCGTCGTCGGCTTGCAGCTCGGCCAGCCATTGCAGGTGCGCCGCCGCGCCCTCGTCGAGGCGGCGCCGGCGCATCGCGTCGATCAGCTTGCGGCGCGCCACCGTCAGCAGCCAGGCGTCGGGCGTGTGCGGCACGCCCTGCTCTGGCCACTCGGTGAGCGCGACGGCCAGCGCCTCGGACAGGGCGTCCTCTGCACCGGCGACGTCGCGCGTGCGCGCGGCGAGGAACGCGATCAGCTTGCTGTAGCTGCGCCGCGCCGCGGCTTCGGCAGCCTGCGCGGCGGCGTCCGCACCCGGGCTCACGATCGCGATCGCTGCGGTCACATCGCCCAGATCGGCCGCACTTCGACGGTGCCATGTGCGGCGCCCGGGCAGCGTGCCGCCCACGACAGCGCGGCGTCGAGATCGGGCACGTCGATCAGGAAGTAGCCGCCGAGCTGCTCGCGTGTCTCGGCATAGGGGCCGTCGAGCACCTGCGTCTTGCCCGATTGCAGGCGCACCGTGGTGGCCGATTGCGCGGGCCGCAAGCGGTTGCTGTTGCGCAGCACACCGGCCTTTTGCAGCGCCTGGTGGTACGCGCCGTAAGCCGCCATCCCTTCGGCCTGCTGCGACGGGCTCAGCTTGTCGAATCCATCGGGATCGGAATAGATCAGCAGCATGTATTCCATGTCAGCGCTCCAAGAGTTGGGGGCGGTGCGAAAGTGCCCCGCCTGGACAATGTCGCGCGGCGAGCCGTGCGATCGACAAGGTGGCCGCCGATGATCGTACAAATCGTGTGACACCCTAGTGAGTCGGCCAAGGAGCCCCATGATGTCGTTGATCCCTGCGCGTGGGCCCGTACCCGGCGCGCGCACCGCCTCGATGACGCCGATCGGCGTCGAGCGCATGGGCGATGCCGCCGATGCGCTGCGCGACCCCGCGGTGCTGCGCCTGGAGAACCTCGACACCGATCTGCTGCCGCCGTGCGACGCGCTCGACGCCACGCGCGCCGCGGTGGCCGACGACGATGCCAACAGCTACCTGCCGTTTTTCGGCCACGATCGACTGCGCCAGGCCGCCACGCGGTTGGTCGAGCGCACCGCGGGCCTGGGCAGCGGCAGCATCGACTGGCGCCGCCAGTGCTTCATCAGCGCCGGCGGCCTCAGCGGCATGCTGAATGCGCTGCTCGCGCTGATCGAGCCCGGCGACGAAGTGGTGTTGACGAGCCCCACCTACGTGGGCCTGATCAACCGCGTGCGCCTGGCCGGCGGGGTGCCGCGGTTCATCCGGCTTGAGCCGGGTGCGCGCGGCTGGCGGATCGACGTGGCGACGCTGGTGCGCGCCGTCACGCCGCGCACCCGGGCCTTCCTGATGATGAGCCCCTCGATGCCCAGCGGTGCGGTGCTCAACCGCGACGAATGGGCCGCGGTCTGTGCGGCCTGCGTGGCCGCCGACGCCTGGATGATCTACGACAGTGCGATGGAACGGCTGCTGTTCGACGGCGTGCCGCATTGGCATCCGGCGAGCTTTCCCGGCATGGCCGAGCGCACGGTCACCGTCGGCGCGGCCTCCAAGGAGTACCGCATGATCGGCTGGCGCGTCGGCTGGGTGGTGTGCCCGCCGCAGGCGGCCGAGGCGATTGGCCGTGTCGCGATCTCGAACGTGGTGTGCCCGGTGGGCATCGCGCAGCAGGCGGTGGCGGCGGCCATCGAGTCGCCTGACGACGGCATCGTGCGCTGCGTCGCCGTCTGGCAGCAACGCCACGATCTGCTGGTGAGCACGTTGTCGCCCGAGTTCCGGGTCATCCCGGCCGCGGGCGGCTGGTCGTTGCTGATCGACATGGCCGAGCGCGGCTTGAGCGGCGCGCAGGCGTCGGCGGCCGCGTTGCAGCACGGCATCGCGGCGACGTCAATGGAAAACTGGGGCGAGGCCGACACCGCACGTTATTTGCGACTGGTGTTCGCCAACGAACCGGTCGAGCGGCTGCGCGAGGTGGCGCCGCGCCTACGGCGCGCGCTCGGCATGGCGAGCTGACGATCCGGCTCATCGACGTTGGGCTATCCTGCGCCGTGACGCCGGTCGGCCCATCGTCATCACGCAGGAGACATCGGTCATGAATCTCATTCGCTACGTCGCGTGGGTGATCGGCGCGCTGCTGGCCTTGACGGCGGGGCCCGTCGCGGCGCAAGGCAGCTACCCCAACAAGCCGATTCGCCTGGTGGTGACGTTCCCCACCGGCGGCGCGCCCGACATCCTGGCGCGCCTGTTCAGTGAGCGCGCGCAGCTCGGCCAGCCGATCGTGGTCGACAACAAGGCCGGTGCCGGCGGCAACATCGGCGCCGACATCGTCGCCAAGTCGCCGCCCGACGGTTACACGCTGGTGATCGGCACGGTCGGCACGCACTCGATCAACGGCGCGCTGTATTCCAAGATGCCCTACGACATGGTCAAGGACTTCGTGCCGGTGGGCCACATCGCGTCGGCGCCCAACCTGCTGGTGGTGACCAACGACCTGCCGGTGAAGACGGTGGCCGAGCTGGTCGCCTACATGAAGGCCCACCCCAACAAGCTGAGCTTCGGCTCGCCGGGCATCGGCTCGTCGGTGCACGTGTCGGGCGAGTTGTTCAAGTCGATGACCGGCACGCAGATGACGCACGTGCCCTACAAGGGCCGGCAGTTCGCGATCCCCGACCTGGTGGGCGGCCAGATCCAGCTGATGTTCGACAACATGCCCTCGGCGCTGCCGATGGCCAAGGAGGGCAAGATCCGTGCGATCGCGCAGACCACGCTGAAGCGCTCGCCCGCCGCACCCGACGTGCCCACGGTGGCCGAAACGATTCCCGGGTTCGAGGCGACGACGTGGTTCGCGATGTTCGCGCCGGCCGGCACGCCGCCCGAGATCGTGGCGCGCCTGAACGGCGAGATGAAGCGCGTGTTCTCGTTGCCCGACGTGCAGGACAAGCTCAAGGGCATCGGCCTCGAGCCCTGGCTGTCGACACCGGAGGAATTGGCGCGCTATCAGGCGGCCGAGATCGTCAAATGGGCGAAAGTGGTGAAGGACTCCGGCGCGAAGGCCGAGTAGGGACATGAGCCAGCGCCTGCGCGCTGGCGATTGCCCTACGAGGGGCGAGCGCCTACGAGCGCGAGCGCGAGCGCGGCCTGCCAGGCGGGTGAAGGGGGCATCACACCTGTCCCTTGAAGCCGCGCAACTCGCGCAGCATCCAGTCGATGAAGGCGCGCGTGCGCGCTGGCAACAGCCTCGCTTGTGGCACCAGCAGGCTCACCGGCCGTGGCGGCGGCTCGAAGCCCTGCAGCACCACCTTCAGCTTGCCCGCCTTGAGCAGCGCATCGACCTGGTACGACATGAACACCCCGCAGCCGAGGCCCGCCACGCACGCATCGACCAGCGCCGGCACGTGATTGCAGCGCAGGCTGCCGTGGACCGGCACCGTGAACACCTTGCCGTTCTCGTGAAACGACAACAGGCGCGCGCTGCCTGACAGGCGCACGCAATCGAACTGCTGCAGGTCGCGCGGGTGCTTGGGCACGCCCTGCCGTCGCAGATAGCCCGGGCTGGCCACGACCAGTCGCCGCACCGAGCCGATGTGGCGCGCGACCAGCGAGGAATCTTCCAGCGTACCGATGCGGATGCCGACGTCGAAGCCCTCGTCGAGCAGGTTGACCACACGGTCGAGCAGCACCAGTTCGATCTGCACCTCGCGGTGGCGCTGCACGAAGCGGGTGACCGCGGGCGCCACGTGCAGCTGCCCGAACATCACCGGCGCGGTGACCATCAGCGGCCCGGCGATGGCAGACGAATCGCTGCTGACCGCGCGGCCGGCCTCGTCGACCGCGGCCAGGATCTGCCGGCAATGTTCGAGGTAGCGGCGGCCTTCTTCGGTGAGCGCCACTCGGCGCGTCGTGCGGTTGAACAGGCGCACGCCGAGACGGGCCTCGAGCGCGGCCAGCGAGCGCACCACCGCCGGCACCGACGCATCCAGCGCACGCGAGGCCGCCGTGAAGCCGCCTTCGTCGGCGATGCGCACGAAGGTTGACATGGCCTTGAGCTGGTCCATCGCGCGATCGTAGTGTAAGAGCGGCGATTGTTGCGCGGCACGCAGCAATCCACTGCGCCGCGCGGCGTTGCGACGGCGGCCCGCCGCCACCATCATGCGGACCATGATGCACAACCGATCCCACGATCCTTATCACAGCGGCGAACAGGCGCTGCAGCAACGGGTCGGCATGCGCGAGCGTCTGGCCGAGGTCGGTGCCTTGGTCATGCGCGACCACATGCCCGCGCAGCACCGCGAGTTGTTCGGCAAGCTGCCGTTCCTGCTCGTGGGCAGCGTCGACGACGACGGCCGGCCGCACGCGTCGATGCTGGCCGGCCCGCCCGGATTCGCCCACACGCCCAGCGCGCAGACGCTGGCCATCGATGCGTTGCCGGGCAGCGCCGACGCGCTGTCGCGCACGCTGCGTGTCGGCGCCTCGCTCGGGGTGCTCGGCATCGAGCCGCAGACGCGGCGGCGCAATCGCTTGAACGGCGTGGTCAGCGCGGTGCATGCCGGCGGATTCGTGATCAACGTGCGGCAGAGCTTCGGCAATTGCCCCAAGTACATCCAGGCGCGGCAGGTGCAGTGGATCGGTGGCGATGTCGTGCACGGCGCGCGCGGTGTCGAGACGGACCGGCTGGACGCCACCGGCCTCGCGGTGGTTCGGGGCGCCGACACCTACTTCATCGCCAGCACGGTGCCGCCGAGCCAGCTCGACCGCAGCGCGGCACATGGAGCCGACGTCTCGCACCGTGGCGGCAAGCCGGGCTTCGTGCGCGTCGATCGCGGCAGCAACGGTGTCGACACACTGACGGTGCCCGATTTCGCAGGCAACAACATGTTCAACACGCTGGGCAACCTGGCCCTCTACCCGCACGCCGGCCTGTTGTTCATCGATTCCGAGAACGGAAGCCTGATGCAATTGTCGGTGGACACCGAGATCGTGTGGGACGGACCCGAGCTGGCGGCATTCGCCGGCGCGCAGCGCCTGCTGCGTTACCGCGTGCGCGAGATGCTGCGCGTCGACGGCGCGACCGGGTTGCGCTGGGGTGCGGCGCAACGCTCGCCGTTTCTGCAGGCCACCGGCAGCTGGGTGGACGCCGCCGCTTGAGCGGCAGCCGCCCCGACGGTCAGTGAGCGCCGCCGGCGTCGGCCGCAGCGGCGCCAGCGCGTGGCTGCGCCAGCCACACCAGCGAGATCAGGCCGAGGAACAGAATCGCCGACAGGTAGAAGAGGTCGGTGGCCGCCATCGTGTAGGCCTGCTGGTCGACCATGCGGTTCAGCGCCGCCTGCGCCTGCTCGGGCGACAGTCCCGCCGTACCGAGTCGCGACAGCGCCTGCATCGCGGCCTCGTTGCCGCGATGCAGCGACTCGGTCAATTGCGCGTGGTGCAGCGAGGCGCGGCTGTCCCACAGCGTGGTGAAGATCGACGTGCCGAACGCGCCCGCGGTGATGCGAACGAAATTCGACATGCCCGAGGCGCTCGGCAACTGCTCCGGCGTCAGGCCAGTGAACACGATGGCCTGCAGCGGGATGAAGAAGAACGCCATCGCCGCCCCCTGCAGCAGGGTCGGGATCAGGATCACCCACACGGTGGCGTTGGTGTTGAAGTTCGAGCGCATCCACAACACGAGGGCAAAACCGAGGAACGCCACCGTGGCGAGCTTGCGCGGATCCAGGCGCGACACGTTCTTGCCGACCCACGGCGACAGCACGATGGCCAACAGCCCCACCGGCGCCAGCACCAGGCCCGACCAGGTGGCGGTGTAGCCCATCCACTGCTGCAGCCACAGCGGCAGCAAGACCACGTTGCCGAAGAACAGGCCGTAGCCGACCGACAGCGCAACCGTGCCGACCAGGAAGTTGCGCCCCGCGAAGAGCCGCAGATTGACGATTGGATGGGGCTCGGTCAGCTCCCAGGCGAGGAAGTACAAGAAGCCCACCGCCGCCACGATGGCCAGCGCGACGATCTGCGTGGAGCCGAACCAGTCGAGCTCCTTGCCCTTGTCGATCATGATCTGGAAGGCGCCGATCCACAGCACCACCAGCAGCAGGCCCACCGCGTCGAACGGCACTTTGCGCGGACCGGGGTCGCGCGTCCGGTAGATCGACCAGGTGAGCGTGGCCGAGAGCAGACCCACCGGTACGTTGATGTAGAAGATCCACGGCCAGCTGACGTTGTCGGTGATCCAGCCGCCGAGCAGCGGCCCGACCACCGGCGCGACCAGCGTGGTCATCGCCCACAGCGCCATCGCGATGCCGGCCATCGCCGGCGGGTAGCTGGCCAGCAGCAGCGTCTGCGACAGCGGGATCAGCGGGCCGGCGACGGCACCCTGCAGCACGCGAAACGCGATCAGCGATTCGATGTTGGGCGCCAAACCGCACAGCCAGGACGCCAGCACGAACAAGAGGATGCTGGCGGTGAACAGCCGCACCTGGCCGAAGCGTTGCGTCAGCCAGCCGGTCAGCGGCACCGCGATGGCGTTGGCCACCGCGAACGAGGTGATGACCCACGTGCCCTGGTTCGGGCTGACGCCGAGGTCGCCGGAGATGGCCGGGATCGACACGTTGGCGATCGACGTGTCGAGCACCGTCATGAAGGTGGCCAGCGACAGCACCAGCGTGCCGAGCGCGCGCTCGGCGCCCTGCAGCGGCGGGAACGCTGCCGCCCGCGCCGCAGCGGGTGCCGGCGCGGCGGGTACCGAAGGTGCGGCCGCGCCTTCGGCCGCTTGCGCGCTGCTCATGGGTTCAGTGCGAAATCGATGCCGCGGCACCGACCGTGGGCGCCGCGATGATCGGCGTCACTCGCGCGGACGAACGCCCGAGGTTGGCGACGATGATCTCGTGCACGCGGCGATCGGCCGCGGCGCTGGAGGTGTCGAACACCTGCGTCTGGCTGCTCGCACGCGGTGCGGCCAGCGCGCTGAGCACCGGCGCACCCGAGGTCTCCTGCAGGTCGACGGTGGCTTCCATCGACAGCCCCACCCGCAGCGGGTGCGCGGCGAGTTGCTGCGCATCGAGCTCGATGCGCACGGGCACACGCTGCACCACCTTGATCCAGTTGCCGGTGGCGTTTTGTGCCGGCAGCATCGCAAAAGCCGCGCCGGTGCCGGCGCCGACGCCGACCACGCGGCCGTCGTACTCGATGCGATTGCCGTAGAGGTCGGCCTTCAGCTTCACCGGCTGGCCGATGCGCATGTTGCGCAGTTGCACTTCCTTGAAGTTGGCCTCGACCCACACCTGGTCCAGCGGAATCACCGACATCAACGGCGTGCCCGGCGTGATGCGCTGGCCGACCTGCACGGTGCGCCGCGCCACCTGGCCGGCCACCGGGGCGGGCAACTCGTTGCGCTGCACCGCGAGGAACGCCTCGCGCACCGCGGCGGCTGCACGCTCGACATTGGGGTGCTTGTCGACGCTGGTGCCTTCGGTGAGCGCGCGGTTGCTCGCGGCCTGCTCCTGTGCGGCGGCCAGCGCAGAACGCGCGCCGGCCAGCGCACTGTTGGCGGCCGCCAGTGCGGATTCGGCGTGGTGCATCTCTTCGCCGGCCACGGCCCCGGTGGCGGTGAGTGGGCGCCGCCGCATGACGTCGTCGTTCGCCCGCGCGACCTCCGACTGCATGCGCGCCACCTCGGCCTCGCGCAGCTTGATCGTGGCGTCGAGCGCCGCGTTGTTCGCATACAGCGTGCGCACCTCGCGCACGGTCTGTGCGAGCTGCGATTCGGCGCGTTCCAGCGTCAAGCGGGCGTCGGCCGGATCGAGCCGCACCAGCGGCTGCCCGACCTTGACCACGTCGGTGTCGTCGACCAGCACCGCGAGCACGGTCCCCGCGACCTGCGGCGTGATCTGCACCATTGGCGCTTGCACGTACGCGTTGTCGGTGGACTCTTGATTGCGCAGCACCAACGCCCAGTAGGCGCCGTAGCCGATGGCGGCCACCAGCACCGCGGCGGTCACCGCCAGCAATGCCGGTTTCCGCCTGGACGCGGCAGCCTTCGGTGTCGCGAGGGTGGGGCGGGTGTCTTGATCCATGGGGGGACTTTCTTGAGAAGCCTGTTCAGCGCGCCGCGGTGGTCTGCGGCAACTCGCCGCCGGCATCGAAGCCGCCGCCGAGCGCGCGCACCAGCGCAACTTCGCTCGCCAGATGCCGCGCCTTGAGATCGGTTTGCAGGCTGCGCTGGGTGAGCACGTTGGTCTGCGCGGTCAACACGACGAGGAAGTTGCCGAGCCCCGCGCGGTAGCGCTGCACCGCCAGGTCGTACGCCGCTGTGGCGGCCGCGGTGGCCTCGCGCTGCGCCGACTGCTGGCGCTCGATCGAGCGCAGCCCGGTCAGCTCATCGGCGACCTCGCGCAATGCGCGCAGCAGGGCAGCGTTGTAGGCCTCGATCGACGCATCGACGTCGGCGTGTCGCGCATCGAGGTTGGCTTGCAGGCGGCCGCCCTCGAACAACGGCAGCCGCAGCGCCGGGCCGGCGCCATAGGTGAGCGAGCCGGAGTCGAGCAGGCGATTGAGCCCGATCGACGACAGGCCGACGAAGGCGCTGAGATTGATGTTGGGATAGAACTGCGTGCGCGCGACGTCGCTGTCGCGCAGCGCGGACTCGACGCGCCAGCGCTGCGCCACCAGATCGGCACGGCGGCCCAGCAGGTCGGCCGGCAGGCTGTCGGGCACGGCGAACGACGCGATCGGGCTCAACTGCGGCGCCAGCGCGTCGAGCGCCTGCGGCCCGCTGCCCACCAACTCGGCCAGCGCATGGCGCGCACGGCCGATCGATTCGGCGAGCGCTTCGATCTCGACGTTCGATTGCGCCACCAGGCCCTCGGCCTGCTTCAAGTCGACCTGCGTGTCCAGGCCCGCGGTGATGCGCTGGCGCACGATGGCGACGATCTGCTCGCGCTGCTGCAGCGCTTCGGTGGCCACGGCGCGCTCCTCGATCAGCCGCGCCAGGTTGAAGTAGCCGGCGGTCACGTTGGCGGCCAGCAGCACGCGAGCGGCTTGCGCATCGGCCGACGCGGCACGCCACTGTCCGATCGCGGAGTCGAGTGCGGCTCGTTGGCGGCCGAACAGGTCGAGCTCCCAGCCGGCACCCGCCTGCGCGTTGGCGAGCCAACGGGTCGAGCCGGCCAGCGGCGGCGGGAAGATGCCGTTCTCGCTGAAGCGCTGATCGGTGGCGTCGGCGCTGAGTGCAGCCTGCGGCTGGCGCGCTGCATCGGCGGCGCGCACCGCGGCATCGGCGACGCGGATGCGCGCCTGCACCGCGCGCAGCGCAGGCTGGCCGGCCAGCGCCTGGTCGACCAGCCGCTCGAGCGTGGGATCGCCATAGCGGCTCCACCAGCGCCGGTCGGGCCAGGGGGTCGTCGCCGGCGCGGCGCCGAACTCGCTCGCCTGTGCGAGGGCCGGGCTCGGTGGCGCCGCCATCGGCGTGGCGCAGCCCATCAGCAGCAGCGCGCTCGCCGCCAGCACCGCGAGCACCGCAGTGCCTGCGGTCAGCGACACTTCGCGCACCGGCAGGTGGCTCCGGCACGCCACCTTCTTCGCGGGCAACAGCTGGCGCAGCTTGATCTTCATGCGGCCTCGCCGTCGGCTTGCAGCGACGCACCGTTGTCGGCCATGCGCGCGAGCAGCCTGCGCAATTGTTTCCACTCGGTTTCGCTGAAGCCGCGCAGGAAATCGTTGTTCACCGCGGCCAGCACATAGGGCACCTTCTTGGCCACTGCCTCACCGGCGGCCGTCAGGCGCAGATGCACGACGCGGCGGTCGGCCTCGGAGCGCACCCGCTCGAGCAGGCCTTTGGCCTCGAGCCGATCGAGCATGCGCGTCACCGCCCCGGCGTCGATGTCCATCTCGCGCGCGAGCTCGATCGCGTTGCTGGCGCGGCCGATCTTGAGCATCCACAGCGGCTTCCACTGCGCATCGGTGAGGTCGTGCTGCACCATGCGGCGGTCGACTTCGCGGCGCATCTGCAGCATCACGTTGATCAACTGATGGGCCACGCTCTCGCCCAGCTCGTAGTGGCGGCCGTCGTAGAGCAGGCAGGGTTTCGGGGTCGGGGTCGGAGCCATTGGCGCGGCAATCATTGACTAGGCAAATTCTGCCGCAGCAGTTAATTCCCCAACGACGGCAGGGCCTTGCGGTTCGTGGACGATTCCGCATGGCGGGTTCCGGCGCTTGTCCGTCGCGCGCGGATCGCGCACGATCACGGCCCGGAACCCGACGCGCGCCGCGATCGACGGCGTGCGCAGGCCGCACCACGAGGAGACAGCGATGCTTCGAGCGTTCACGGCCGCTGGCCTGGCGGCCCTGCTGGTGGCTTGCGCACCGGCGCCGGTCGGCTCCGGTTCGAGCGGCGGCATACCGGCCTATCGCGTCGATGCCACCTGGCCGCAGGCGCTTCCCGAGGAGGCCGGTGTGCAGCTGGTGTTCGGGCAAGTGGCCGGCATCGCGGTCGACGACCGCAACGGCCATGTCTGGATGGTGCATCGCCCGGCGTCGCTGCTCAACGACGAATGGGATGCCAAGACCCACAAGCCGGTGACGCACCGCTGCTGCCAATCGCTGCCGCCGGTGGTGGAGTTCGACGCCGCAGGGCGCTACCTGCGCGGCTGGGGCGGCCCCGGCGCCGGCTACGACTGGCCCAAGGTCGAGCACGGCATCTATGTCGACCCCGACGGCAACGTCTGGGTCGGCGGCAACGGCAACGAGGACAACCAGATCCTGAAGTTCACGCCTGACGGCAGGTTTCTGATGCAGATCGGTCGGGCCGGCAAGTCCGAAGGCAGCAACAGCCGCACGCAGCTCGGCCGCCCCGCGCACATGACGCTCGACGCCGCCGCGGGCGAGCTCTACGTGGCCGACGGCTACGGCAATCGCCGCGTCGTGGTGTTCGATGCCAAGAGCGGCGCCTACAAGCGCCACTGGGGCGCCTATGGCGCAGTGCCCAACGACGACGCGCAGCCGCCCTACGACCCGGCCAAGCCGCTGTCACGGCAGTTCGGCAACCCGGTGCACTGCGTTCGCATCGCCAACGACGGTCTGGTGTATGTGTGCGACCGCGTCAACAACCGCATCCAGGTGTTCGACAAGCAGGGCCGCTTCAAGCAGGAGTTCCGCGTCGAGGTGCAGACGCTGGCCAACGGCTCGGTGTGGGACATGGTGCTGTCGCAAGACGACGCGCAGCGCCACCTGATGGTGGCTGACGGCGCCAACGGGCGCATCTACATCCTGCGCCGCAGCGATGGACAAGTGGTCGGCAGCTTCGGCCGCACCGGCCACATGGCCGGCGAGTTCAAGTGGATCCACAACCTGGCGATCGACGCGCAGGGCAACCTCTACACCGCCGAGGTGGGTTTCGGGCGGCGCGCGCAGAAGTTCGAACTCGTGCGTTGAAGACCATTGCGCCGCATGGGCGGCGCTATTTCTGCCGGCCGTCGTAGGGGTTGCCGGGAAGCGGGCTGCGCCCTTCGCCCACTTCGTCACCGGTGCTGAAGTACAGCAGCATCTGATGGTGGTCGCCGGCGTGGATGCCGGTCGTGCCGCGCTGGATTTCCAGGCGGCCGGTGCGCTCGTCGAGCAGGATCGCTTCGACTTCGTAGCGGCCCAGCGGCAGGTCGGCGAACAGCCAGGGCCCGTCCATCGTGTGCTCCAGCACGCGTTTGCCGCTGTCGGTCTCGGTGATCCGAACCTTCACGCCCGCCAGGTAGGCGCCGCTGCGCCGCGCCGCGGTGGTGAGCCAGAAGCTGTATTTCAGCCGCTCGGCATGCAGCGCCTCCAACTCCTCGTGGCTGGCGCCTCCCGACGCATAGCTCACGCCAGTGGCCGACGTGCCGCGCTCGATGCCGTGTGCGGGATTCGCAAGCAGCCAAAGGCCCAGCAACGCCGCGCGCAGCACGCGGCCGCTTGCACCCGATCGTGACGACGGGCTTGGCAGTGTCTCGCCGACGCCGACTCGCATGCCGGAGATTGGGCACCGGTGATGCCCCGTGAGGCTTGATTGTGCACAAGCCGCGGCCCGGTCGGACAGCGACCCTGCTCGCGCGAGACCTGACGATCCGCGCCCGCGTGACGTCAGTTCGCCATCAATGCGGCGCGGGCACGGTGCACGCGGACGAACAGGTTCTGTTCGCTGATGCCCAACATGCGGCACACCACCTCGCTGGTCTGATCACGCAGCACACGCAGCTGCATCGCATCGCGCAGCCCGGCAGGCAAGGCAGCGATGCGCGCCAGCGTGCTCGACAGCAGCTCGCGTTGTTCGGCCACCTCGTCGGGGCGAGCCTGCGGGCATGGCAGCGTCAGTTCGTCGTCGACGTCGCAGGTGTCGAGGCTGTCGTGACCGGAACGCTCGCGCACCAGGTCGACGATCTTGTGGCGCAGGATCGCCACCAGCCAGCTGCGCGGTGCCGAGCGGCCGCCAAAACTGGCGCGTCCGGTCATCACCGCCTCGAACACGTCGTGCACCAGGTCTTCGGCGAGCGCCGGATCCTGCAGCCGGCGCTGCGCATAGTGCACAAGGAAGGCGCGGTGCTGCGCCAGGTCGCCCCAGCCGAGCGGGATCAATTCAAGCGGGGTGGCGGGCGTTGCAACGGTGTTCATGGCGAGCGTGCATCGTGGTGGGGTGACGCCACTGTCGCGCGGCACCCTCGCAGCAGGCTCACCATTCCTCACAGCCAGATAACATCGCTGTAAGAACGCGCCTCGGCGCGGCGACAGCCTCGGGTATGAGCGCACAGATCCTCGTTGCCGAAGACCAGGCCGACATCCGCGACCTGATCGCCCTCAACCTGCGGCATGCCGGCTATGCCGTGACGCCGGTGGCCGACGGGCGCGCCGCGCTCGACAGCCAGGCCGAGCACAGCAGTGACCTGTTGATCCTCGACCTGATGATGCCGGGGCTCGACGGCCTGGAGGTGTGCAAGGCGCTGCGCGCCAAGGGCCGCGCGATGCCGATCCTGATGCTGACCGCCAAGTCCACCGAACTCGACCGCGTGCTGGGCCTGGAACTCGGCGCCGACGACTACCTGACCAAGCCGTTCTCGATGGCCGAGCTGCTGGCGCGCGTCAAGGCGCTGCTACGCCGTGCCGATTTGATGCGTCAGGCGCAGAACCAGGCGCTGGGGGCGGGCAGCGTGCTGCGCAACGGCGACGTCGAGATCCAGGTGTCGCGCCGCGAGACCCGTGTGCGCGGCCAGGTGGTGGAATTGACTGCGCTGGAGTTCGACTTGCTGTTGTACTTCGCGCAGCACCCGGGCCATGTGTTCTCGCGCGCGCAGCTGCTCGATGCGGTGTGGGGCTACTCGCACGAAGGCTACGAGCACACGGTGACCACGCACATCAACCGCCTGCGCGCCAAGCTTGAGGTCGACCCGATGCGCCCGCTGCTGATCCTCACCGTGCGCGGCGCCGGCTACAAGATGCGCGACACGCCGGCATGAACCCTGGCGATGCCGCGCGCCCTGCTCGGGCCATGCGCGCCGCGAGCCGGCACCGGAGGCCGCAGTGACGGTGCGTCTGCGGCTGGCCCTGACGATCTTCGTCACCGGCGTGTGCACCGCGCTCGGCGTGCTCGTCACGGTGGCGATGGCGTTCCAGCGCTTCGAGCACGAGAGCGCATATGAACGCGCCAACGCCTTCATCGGCCGCGTGGTGGCGCTGCATCCCGACCTGCTGGACCTGCAGGCGCGCGACGCCGAAGGCTTCACCGGCTTTCTGCGCAACCTGCTGCTGTTCGAGCCGGATTCGCAGCTGTACCTGCTCGACGCGCAGGGCAACGTGCTGGCCGCCAGCGGCAGCATGCAGCCGGCGCCGGGCTTCAGGGTGCGGCTCGAGCCCGTGCGCCAGGCAGTGGCCATCGCGGGCGATCGCCGACGCGCGCCCTATGTGATGGGCGACGACCCGGAACACATGAACCTGGATGCGGTGATCGCGGCCAGGCCGCTGCGACGCACCGTGATCCGCCCCGATGCCGACCCCGCGGGTTACCTGTACCTGGTGTGCCAGCCGCCCGGCCTCGGTGTCGGCCATGTCGAGGTCTACCGCAGCAGCCTGATGGGCACTTCATTGGTGGGTTTGGGCGCGCTGATCGTGTTGATGACGATGCTGGCGGCCTGGATCGTGGCCACCGTCACCCGTCCGTTGCGCGACCTGAGCGCCGCGGTGGCACGTGCGCAGCACGAAGGCTTCGACGGCGCTGCAGCGGCCAGCCGGGCGCCGGTGGCCGCAGCACGCTCGCCTGCCGGCGACGAATTCGTCCAGCTGCGTGCCGGCTTCAACGATCTGCTGTCGCGTCTGCGTTCGCAATGGGATGCGTTGCGCCGGCTCGACCAGTTTCGGCGCGAGAGCGTGAGCAACCTGTCGCACGACCTGCGCTCGCCGCTCACCGCCACGGCGGCCTGCCTGGAGACACTCGATCGCCGCTGGGGCGCCGACCCGACGCGCGGCGACGACCGCGCGATGCTGGAGGTGGCGCTGCGCAACACGCGCAATGCCGCGCAGCTGGTGCGCTCGCTGGGTGACCTCGCGCTGCTCGACGAGCCCGCCTACAAGCTGCAGCCGATGACGGTGGATCTCAGCGAGATGCTCGACGACATCGTGATGCGCTTTGCCGATCGAGCCGCGCAGCAAGGCGTCGCGCTGCACGATGACAGTGCCGCCGGCGCCGCGGTGTTTGCCGCGGTCGACATCGAGCTGTTCGAGCGCGCCGTGGCCAACCTGGTGGACAACGCGCTGAAGCACACGCCAGCGGGCGGTCGCGTGACCTTGCGCGCGCAGACCTCCGACGACCACCTGCGCGTGGTGGTGGCCGACACCGGCGGCGGCATCGCGGCCGAAGACCTCGAGCACCTGTTCGACCGCATGTACACCGGCGCCGGCGCGCGCGGCGACGCCGACGGCGGTGGCAAAGGATTGGGCTTGGCCATCGTCAAACGCATCGTCGAGCTGCATCGCGGCGACGTCTCGGTGCACAGCCAGACTGGCCGCGGCACCGAGGTGATCATCCGGTTGCCGCGCGACGCGGGCGGCTAGAGCCGCAGGCCCGTCGAGCGCGCGCCGCTCAGCGCGCCTTGGCGACGCTCGTCAACTGGTTCAGCGTGAAGGTGTAGCTCGTCTTGTCGAGCGGTTTATGGCAGGCCAGGCACTCGGCCTGGTTGACGCCCGGCCGTTGCTGCTTGGCGAGGGTGAACACTGCGTAGTTCCACTCTTCGTTGCGCAGCATCTCGGGAATGTCCTTGCCCCAGCCGGCGTCGCGCGCCATCGCGGTGTAGAAGATCAGCTGGTCGGCGATGAAGAAGCCGTCGGAGCCGGTGATCGGCCTCTTGTCGGCGTCGAGCTTGGCCGAATAGACCTCGGCGAACAGATAGGCGCCGTTGGGCAGGTCCTTGCCGTCCTTGGCAGCCTGCAGCGCAGCAGGGTTGGCGTAGTAGTAGCGCACCTGGCGCGTGGCCGGGAAGTTGATCGTGTGGTACTTGACGAAGCTGCTCTTGTAGTTCTCGGGAAACGTCACGCCGGACTTGGCCAGGTTGGGCAGGAAGTCCGACTTCGCGGCGCTCGTGCTGACCCCGGGCAGCGACGCGAAGTACGCCGCCACGTTGCCGATGTCGTCGGCGCTGAGTTGCGCCGCGATCGCGCCCATCACGGGGTGCTTGCGCGAGCCGTCCTTCAGCGCCTTCAGTTGGGCCTCGAGGTACGCCGCCTTCTGGCCGGCCAGATTGGGAATGGCATCGGCCACGCTGACACCGTTGATGCCGTGACATGCCGAACACACGGCCTCGGCCCTTGCCTTGCCCGCGCCGGCGTCGGCGGCCAGCGCGCCTGAGGCGGCCGCGATCAGGGTCAGACAACCAATCCAGCTCTTCATGCACGCTCCTTTGGGGTGCCCGGTGAACCCGGGGCTTGTGGTGAATGGGCCTGCCAAGCTGGCAGACAGCGGTGTACCCCGCCGCAGGCCGGGTATACGCAGCCGCGATACGCGCGCATCCGTCGCACGGATTCGCGTTGGGTCTAGGGGATTACGCTAGGCCCGGGCGGGCCCAGTGCGCCTACAGCGCAGCCGGCTCGGTGGGCGCGCTTTCGAGCAGCAATTGCACGTGAGCGGCCAGGCGGCCGATTTCCTGCTCGATCTGCAGCGAGAAGCCTTTGCGGGAACCGCGCTCGTCGGCCAGCAGCCGCATCAGCGCGAGCTGCGTGCCGGTCAGATCGCGCCAATGTTCGGCCAGGTGGTTCGCGATGCGCGGGAACTGCTCGCACAGCGCTTTGGGCCGTGCGGGCTCGGGCAGCGCGAGCAGCCAGTCGATGGCCTTGCCGGTGAGCGCGCGGTCCGACGGCGAGAGCGGCCGTCGTTGCTCCTCCCAGTGGCCTGGCAGCAATTTCTCCAGCGCCGCGAGCGCAGCGGGCTTTTCAGCCTCTTTGCGCGCTTCGTCGACGTTGGTGAATTCGAACTCGATCAGGCCCGAAGGCTTGAACGGTTGCTGGCCGGAGCTGTCTGGCATATCAGAAGGGAAACGGGACAGGGTGATGCAGATCATCATGTCATGCAGCCGTCTCGCCCGGGCGTCGGCGCGCGTGAGAAGCGCTCACGCGGCAGCCGCCGTTACCGCCCGCGTGCCGGCGGCGTGAAAAATTCGCCGCGGGTTACAGGTGCGCCGCGGGCGGTGCTCTGCGGCGCGCGAAGGGCATCCGTGCGGTCGGGCACGCCGGCCGCGGGCACTCCTTAGAATGTTCGGCCCCATGCCCAGACCCAGCTCCCCGAACACCGGCGTCATCCGCATCCGCGGCGCGCGCCAGCACAACCTGAAGAACATCGACCTCGACCTGCATACCGGCGAGATGACGGTGGTCACCGGTCCTTCCGGATCGGGCAAGTCGAGCCTGGTGTTCGACACGCTGTACGCCGAGGGCCAGCGCCGCTACGTCGAGACGTTCAGCGCCTACGCGAGGCAGTTTCTCGATCGCATGGACCGCCCGGCGGTGGACCGCGTCGATGGCGTGCCGCCGGCGATCGCCATCGACCAGACCAATCCGGTGCGCACGTCACGCTCGACCGTCGGCACGATGACCGAGCTGAACGATCACCTGAAATTGTTGTTCGCTCGAGCCGGTCAGCTGTTCGACAAGCAGACAGCGTTGCCGGTGCGGCACGACAGCGCGGATTCGATCCACGCCGATCTGGTCGGCCGCGCGACGCAGGCCGGCGATCCGCGGCTGGCGATCACCTTTCCGGTCCAGCTGCCGGAGAACGTGACGGCGCAAGAGGTCGAGCAGTGGCTGTCTGCCAGCGGCTTCACGCGCGTGCAGGCCGAGCGGGTGGTCGAACACAAAAAGGTGCTCGATGTGGTGGCCGATCGGCTGCGCATCGTCGGCGCCGAGCGGGTGCGTGTGGTGGAAGCGATCGAGCTTGCGCTCAAGCGCGGCGGCGGCCGCGTCAACGTCTACGTACTGCGCGACGATGCCACCAACGAGCTGTGGCGCTATTCCACTGGGCTGCATTGCCCCGAGAGCGACATCCGCTACCCCGACCCACAGCCCGCGTTGTTCTCGTTCAACTCGGCCTACGGCGCGTGCGACACCTGCCGTGGCTTCGGCCGCGTGATCGGCGTCGACTGGGGCCTGGTGATCCCGGATCACCGCAAGACACTGCGCAGCGGCGCGATCAAGCCGTTGCAGACGCCGGCCTGGCAGGAATGCCAGGACGACCTGCTGAAGTACGCCGGCGCCGAAGGCATCCCGCGCGACACCGCCTGGAGCCAGCTCACCGAGGCGCAGCGCCACTGGGTGATCGAAGGCTCGCCGCTGTGGAAGGGCAAGTGGAATCAGCAGTGGTACGGCGTGCGCCGTTTCTTCGGCTATCTGGAGAGCAAGGCCTACAAGATGCACATCCGCGTGCTCTTGTCCAAGTACCGCAGCTACACGCCGTGCACGGTGTGCAACGGCGCGCGCCTGAAGCTCGATGCGCTGTTGTGGCGCGTGGGGTCGAAGGACAACGCCGATGCGGTGCTCGATCCACTGCGGCGGTTCATGCCGGCCGGCGCGTCGTGGACGCCAGAGCAGCTACAGGCGATGCCCGGGCTCACGCTGCACGACCTGATGCTGCTGCCGATCCAGCGGCTGCGCCGTTTCTTCGACTCCCTGACACCGGAGTCGAGCATGCTCGACGAGGCTCTGAAGCTGCTGCTGGGCGAGATCCGCACAAGGCTGAAGTACCTGTGCGACGTCGGTCTGGGCTACCTGACGCTCGACCGGCAGAGCCGCACGCTGAGCGGCGGCGAGGTGCAGCGCATCAACCTGACCACCGCGCTCGGCACCTCGCTGGTCAACACGCTGTTCGTGCTCGACGAGCCGAGCATCGGTCTGCACCCGCGCGACATGGGCCGCATCGTCGAGGCGATGCATCGTCTGCGCGACGCCGGTAACACGCTGGTGGTGGTCGAGCACGACCCGGCGGTGATGCTGGCCGCCGACCGCCTGATCGACATGGGGCCCGGCCCCGGCGCAATGGGCGGGCGCATTGTGTTCGACGGCACGCCCGATGCGGCGCGCCGCGCCGACACGCTGACCGGTGCCTACCTCGGTGCGCGCAAGCACGTGGGCATCGGCATCCGCCGCTACGTGAGCGAAGCGACGCCCAAGCTGGTGCTCGAAGGTGCACGCGAACACAACCTGAAGCACATCGACGTCTCGTTCCCGTTGCAGCGGCTGACGGTGGTGACCGGTGTGTCGGGCTCGGGCAAGAGCACATTGATCCAAGACGTGCTGGTGCCGGCGCTGCTGCGCCACTTCGGCAAGGCCACCGAGTCGCCCGGCGAGCACGATCGATTGCTCGGCGCCGACTGGCTGGCCCACGCGACCTTCGTCGACCAGTCGCCGATCGGCAAGACGGCGCGCAGCAACCCGGCCAGCTATGTCGGCGCGTTCGACGAGATGCGCAAGCTGTTCGCCACCGCGCCGTTGGCGATCGAGCGCCGCTACGGCCCAGGCATGTTCAGCTTCAACGCCGGCGATGGCCGCTGCGCCACCTGCGGCGGCTCCGGCTTCGAGCACGTCGAGATGCAGTTCCTGTCCGACGTCTACCTGCGCTGCCCCGATTGCGACGGCCGCCGCTACCGCGCCGAGATTCTCGAGGTGCGCATCGTGCGCGGCGCGCGGCAGCTTTCGGTGGCCGACGTGCTCGACCTCACGGTGGCCGAGGCCTGCGAGTTGTTCCGCGGCGACCGCGAGGTGATCGCGCGATTGCAGCCGATCGTCGACGTCGGCCTCGACTACGTGCGGCTCGGCCAACCGGTGCCCACCTTGTCGGGTGGCGAGGCGCAGCGCTTGAAGCTGGCGGGCTTTCTCGCCGAGGCGGCGGGCGCGCCGCAGCAGCCGGCGGCCAAGAAGGGCACGTTGTTCCTGTTCGACGAACCGACCACGGGACTGCACTTCGACGACATCGCCAAGCTGATGCGCGCGTTGCGCAAGCTGCTCGAAGGCGGCCATTCGCTGATCGTGATCGAACACAACCTCGACGTGATCCGCAACGCCGACTGGGTGATCGACCTCGGCCCCGAGGGCGGCGACGCCGGTGGCGAGGTGGTGGCCACCGGCACGCCGGAAGACTTGAAGGCGCACGGCACGTCGCACACCGGGCGCGCGCTGCGCGAGTACGAGCAGTCGCTCGGCCTGGGCGAACACGTCGCGCGCGAGGGCGTGCCGTTGCAGGCACTGGTGCGCGCGCAGCGCGAGGCGACACGCGCCGCCGATAACGTGATCCGCATCGTCAACGCACGCGAGCACAACCTGAAGGCGATGAACGTCGACGTGCCGCGCGGCAGGTTCAACGTCGTCACCGGCGTGTCTGGCTCGGGCAAGAGCACGCTGGCGTTCGACATCCTGTTCAACGAAGGCCAGCGGCGGTACCTCGAATCGCTGAACGCCTATGCGCGCAGCATCGTGCAGCCGGCGGGGCGGCCCGAGGTCGATGCGGTGTTCGGCATCCCGCCGACGGTGGCCATCGAGCAGCGCTTGTCGCGAGGCGGCCGCAAGAGCACGGTGGCCACCACCACCGAGGTGTGGCATTTCCTGCGGCTGTTGTGGGTCAAGCTCGGGCTGCAGCACTGCGTGCACGACGGCGCCGAGGTCAAGCCGCAAAGCGTCGAGAGCATCGCCGCGCAGCTGCTCCGAGATCACCGTGGCCAGCATGTCGGCTTGCTGGCGCCGCTGGTGGTGGCGCGCAAGGGCGTCTACACCGATCTGGCCAAGTGGGCCAAGGCGCGCGGCCACAGCCATCTGCGGGTCGACGGTGCGTTCGTCGCGGTCGACCCGTGGCCGCGGCTCGATCGCTTCAAGGAACACACGCTGGAACTGCCAGTGGGCGACCTCGTGGTCGCGCCCGAGCACGAAGACGAGCTGCGCACGCTGCTGGCCAAGACGCTCGAAGCCGGCAAGGGAGTGCTGCACCTGTTGGCCCCGCTCGACGGCCTGGCGGCGGCGATCGACGACGGCGCCAACGGCTCGGGCATCGGCGCGATGAAGGTGTTCTCCACCAAGCGTGCGTGCCCGGTGTGCGGCACCAGCTACCCGGAACCCGACCCGCGCATGTTCTCCTACAACAGCAAGCACGGCTGGTGCACCACCTGCGTCGGCACCGGCCTGGCGTTGACGCGCGAGCAACGCAAGGCCTACGACGACTCGGTGCGCGCCGACGACGATCGCGGGCGCGAGCAGACTTTTCCGTCCGAGGAGCCCGAGGTCGAAGGCGTCGGCGAACAGAATTGCAGCGATTGCGGCGGCACCCGGCTCAACCCGGTGTCGCGCGCGATCACCTTCGATGCGCGGCCGATCACCGAAGTCGCGCAGTGGTCGGTGTCCGACGTGCGCCGCTGGGTCGACGCGCTCACGCTGACCGGTCGCGACGCCGACATCGCGCGCGACGTGGTGGTCGAGATCCGCAGCCGCCTGCAGTTTCTCGAAGAGGTGGGGCTTGGTTACCTGACGCTCGATCGCGCCGCGCCCACGTTGTCGGGCGGCGAGGCGCAGCGCATCCGCCTGGCTGCGCAACTGGGCAGCAACCTGCAGGGCGTGTGCTACGTGCTCGACGAGCCGACGATCGGCCTGCACCCGCGCGACAACCGCATCCTGCTCGATGCCTTGGCGCGGCTGGGCGACAAGGGCAACACGCTGGTGGTGGTCGAGCATGACGAAGAGACGATCCGCCGCGCCGATCACATCATCGACATCGGCCCGGGTGCCGGGCGTCGCGGCGGTCGGCTGGTGGCGCAGGGCAGCGTGTCGACCGTGTCGGCCAACCCCGACTCGGTGACCGGACGCTTTCTGGCCAGGCCGCTGGCGCATCCGCTGCAGGCACGGCGCGAGGTGCATGGAGCCAAGCCCGCGCTTCGCCTGCGCGGCGCGTCGCTGCACAACCTGCGCGACATCGACATCAACGTGCCGTTGCAGCGACTGGTCGCGGTGACCGGCGTGTCGGGCTCCGGCAAGAGCACGCTGGCACGCGACGTGCTGCTGTCGAACCTGCAAGGCATGGTCGGCGTGCGCGGCAAGCTGCCGCCGCTGGCGGGCTGCCGCGAGCTCGAAGGCTGGCAGTCGATCGACCGCGTGCTCGAGGTCGACCAGACGCCGATCGGCAAGACGCCGCGCTCGTGTCCGGCCACCTACATCGGCTTCTGGGACACCATCCGCAAGCTGTTCACCGAAACGCTGGAGGCCAAGGCGCGCGGTTATGCGGCAGCGCGTTTCTCGTTCAACACCGGCGATGGCCGCTGCCCCGGCTGCGAGGGTCAGGGCATGCGCACCATCGAGATGAGCTTTCTGCCCGACGTGAAGGTGCCGTGCGATCAATGCCACGGCGCGCGCTTCAACCCCGAGACTCTGGCCGTCACCTGGCGCGGCAAGAGCGTCGGCGACGTGTTGCGCATGGAGGTCGACGAGGCGGTGGACTTCTTCGCGTCGATGCCGTCGATCGCGCATCCGCTGCAGTTGCTCAAGGACGTCGGCCTGGGTTACCTCACGTTGGGCCAGCCGTCGCCCACGTTATCGGGCGGCGAGGCGCAACGCATCAAGCTGGTGACCGAACTGTCCAAGGTGCGCGACGACGTGACGCGGCGCGGCCAGAAGCCGCCGTCCACGCTCTATGTACTGGACGAACCGACGGTCGGCCTGCACATGGCCGACGTCGAGCGTCTGATCCGCGTGCTGCACCGGCTGGTCGACGGCGGCCACAGCGTGCTGGTGATCGAGCACGACCTCGATGTGGTCGCAGAGGCCGATTGGGTGATCGATCTCGGGCCCGAGGGTGGCGCGGCGGGCGGCCGTGTCGTTGCCGCGTGCACGCCCGAGACCCTGGTGGCTCGCGACACGCACACCGGTCGCGCGCTGGGGCCGGTCTTGCGGCGCGGTGTGCAGCAACGCGAGGCGGTGCGCCCCACGTAGAGCAGGTGGCCCGGATGTCGCGCGCCCGAGCGGCGCGCTCGCTGCGCCGTCAGCTCGCCGCCGGGCCGTTGTGGCTGTCGGTCATCGCGTCGCTGACGTCCGGGTAGCGCACCATCAAGCTCATCGCACGGGTCTGCAGCGTCACCGCATCGTCGTGGTCGCCGCAGCGGTCGAGCACGTCGCTCGCGCGCAGCAGCACCTTGATCTCCCAATGCGGATCGGCGGCATGAGTGGCCACGCGAGCGGCCTCGAACGCCATGTCGCGCGCGAGATCGCGGGCGCTGCGAGCCTGGCGCTCGCCGTCCTCGCCGCCGGCGGCGTCATCGGCGGCCGAACACGACAACTCGGCCAGCTCGCACAGCAGCTCCACTCGCTGATCGACACCGCCCAGCGCGTACGACCAACGCAGCGCCTGCCGCATGAAATCCATCGCATGCGCATAGGCTGCCAGCGAGCGGTAGCAATGTGCGATGCCGGCGAGCGCTTCGCACATCGCCGCGGGTTGGCGATCGCGCTCGGCCTCGTCGAGGCGGCGCACAGCGAGATCGAGCGCGGCACGCTCGGGGCCATAAGGCAACGGTGCGGCTCCTTGCCGGTCGGGCTCCGCAGGCGTGCCCTCTTCGTGCGTGGCGATCAAGTGGCGTCTCCCTCGAAAAGGGCCCGAGCAGCGGGCAGCGAATGCGTGAATGCTAGGGCGCTGGCTTGTTGGGTGGCGAACCCTGTTCGCGGGGTTGTCTCGCAACGGCACCACGAACAAGGGGGCGGGCGCAACGATTTTCGCCGATGCGACGCCGCCGCCACGCGCGTCGCCCCCGCGTTTTCTGCAATGGGCCAAGCCGGGAGGGGCGGTCACAATCGCGCGGTTTCAACGAGGAGGCTGCCATGCCTTTGGTGTTTGTGACCCGCGCGTCGCGCGCATGGATGTGCCTGGCCCTGCCGATGTTCTGGCTGACTCCCGCCGCGGCGCAGACCACGCTGGCGCTGTCGTCCTGGGTGCCCCCTGCGCACGCCCTGAGCACCACCCAGGCCGAGTGGTGCGCGATGCTCGAGCAGAAGGTGCCGGGCAAGATCAAGTGCAATGTCTTGCCGCGCGCGGTGGCCGCGCCGCCGGGCACGTTCGACGCGGTGCGCAGCGGACTGGCCGACATCTCGTTCGCGGTGCATGGCTACACGCCGAGCCGCTTTGTGACGCCGCAGCTGGCGGAGTTTCCGTTTCTCGGCAACTCATCCGAGACGGTGTCGGTGGCGTTTCAGCGCATCTATGCCAGGAACCCGGCGATCGCCGAGGAGCACAAGGGCGTCAAGGTGCTGGCGGTCTTCACGCACGGCCCGGGCATCGTATTCAACACCAAACATCCGATCACCAAGGTCGAGGATCTGTCGGGCCTGAAGTTCCGCGTCGGCGGCGGCATGGTCAACGAGATCTCCAAAGTGCTCGGCATGAACGTGACGCTCAAGCCCGCGCCCGAGAGCTACGAGCTGTTGTCCACCGGCGTGATGGACGGCACCCTGTTCCCGGCGGAATCGGCCGAGAGCTTCAAGATCGAAAAGATCATCCGCTACGCCACCACGTTTCCCGGCGGCCTGTACAACACCAGCTTCGTGTTCGTGATGAACCAGGCCAAGTACGACTCGCTGCCGCCCGACGTGAAGAAGGCGGTCGACGAGATCTCGGGCGAGTTTCTCGCGCGCATGGTGGGCCGCGCATGGGACAAGGCCGACCGGCGCGGCATCGCGCTGATGCAGGCCAACGGCGTGCAGTTCACCAAAGCCGACGCCGCGTTCGTCAACGCGGTAAAGGCCAAGACCGGCGCGCTCGAAGAGGCCTGGATCAAGGCCGCCGAGGCGCGCGGGCTGAAGGACGCCAAGAAGGTGCTCGCCGACTTCCGCGCCGAGATCGCCAAGCTCGAGAAATGATCGCGCGATGACGCAGCAGCCCGGCCGGGCGCAGCGTGGCGACGATGCGTTGCGCCGCCTGCTGGAGTGGTTGTGCGGTAGCCTGGCTGCGCTCGCGCTGTTCGGCATCATGATCCTGACGCTGATCGACGTCGCCGGCCGCAAGGCGATCAGCCAGTCGGTGCCGGGTTCGCTCGAGATGACCGAGCTTTTGATGGTGGTCACCATCTTCGCAGGCCTGCCGCTGGTCAGCCTGGCCGGCGAGCACGTGGTGTTCGATTCGCTCGATCCGTGGCTCTCGGCCGCAGTGCGACGAGTGCAGGGTGCGTGCGTCGACTTGTGCTGCGCGGTGGGCCTATTCGGCCTGGCCTGGGTGATGTGGAACATGGCTGGTCAACGGGCCGGCGATGGCGAGACCACGGCGCAACTGAAGTTGGCGATCGCCCCGTTCGTCTACGGCATGAGCGTGCTGTGCGCGCTGACGGCGCTGGTGCATGTGCTGCTGATGCTCAGACCCGTCGCACACCATCACGTCGGAGTGGAAACCGAAGGGACCTCGTGACCGAAGCGCTGCTGGGCTTTGCCGGTGTCTTCGTGCTGGCGCTGCTGCGCTTGCCGTTGGCTTTCGCGATGGGGGCGGTCGGCTTCGTCGGCCTGGGGCTGATGCGCGGTTGGGACGCCACGGCGGCTGCTGCTGGGCAAGTGGTGTACGAGACCGGCTTCGCTTACACGCTGAGCGTGGTGCCGCTGTTCATCCTGATGGGCAACTTCGTCGCGCGTGCGGGCCTCGCGCACGAGTTGTTCCGTCTGGCCTACTCGCTGATCGGCCACTTGCGCGGCGGGCTCGCGCACGCCACCATCCTCGCCTGCGCGGGGTTCGGTGCGATCTGCGGTTCGTCGATCGCCACCGCGGCGACGATGAGCAAGGTGGCGTATCCGTCGATGAAGAAGCTCGGCTACGCCGACTACCTGTCGACCGGCGTCATCGCCGCCGGCGGCACGCTGGGCATCATGATCCCGCCGTCGACGATCATGGTGATCTACGGCATCGTCACCGAAACGCACATCGGCAAGTTGTTCGCGGCCGGGGTGCTGCCGGGGTTGTTCTGCGCGGCGCTGATGATGGGCGCGGTGGCTATCGTCACGGCGCGCGACCCGCAAGCCGGGCCGGCCGGAGAGCGCAGCACGTGGAGCGAGCGCCTCAAGGCGCTGCGCGACATCTGGGGCGTGGCGCTGCTGGTGGTGGTGGTGCTGGGTGGCATCTACGGCGGCTTCTTCACGGCCACCGAAGGCGCCGGCATCGGCGCCTCGGGCGCGTTCTTCTTTGCGCTGGCGCGACGCGCGCTGACCTGGCGCATGTTGCGCGAGGTGCTGGTGGAGAGCGCACGCACCACGGCGATGCTGTTCACGATCCTGATCGCCGCGATGATGTTCTCGGGCTTCATCAACTTCACGTCGATGCCGGGCGACTTGAAGAACTGGATCACCCACATGGGCCTGCCGCCGTTGGCGGTGGTGGGCGCGATGATGGTGATCTACGTGCTGCTGGGCACCATCATGGAAGAGCTGTCGATGGTGCTGCTGACGATCCCGGTGTTCTTCCCGATCGTCACCCAGCTCGGCTTCGATCCCGTGTGGTTCGGCGTGCTGATCGTGCTGGTGGTGCAGATCGGCCTGATCTCGCCGCCGGTGGGCATGAACCTGTTCGTGCTGAACTCGCTGCTCAAGGGCGTGTCGCTGCGTCAGATCTTTCGCGGCGTGTGGATCTTCTGCGGCGCGCTGTGCATCGGACTGGCGGTGGTGCTGGAGTTTCAGCCCTTGGCACTGTGGCTGCCGAGCTTCATGAAGTAGCGGGTGCCCCGGCTCGCCTTGTAGGCTCGCCAGCCGAGCAACACCGCGAGGATCGCCGCGTAGACGGCCACCTCGCCGAAGTTTCGCTTGCCGGCGCGCATCCAGAAGAAATGCAGGATCGCGAGCAGCGCGATGCCGTAGACCACCCGGTGCAGCCGCTGCCAGCGGGCCGCTCCCAGCCAGCGGATGGCCCGGTTGAACGAGGTGGCGGCCAGCGGCAGCAACAGCACGAAGGCGGCAGTGCCCACCAGGATGAACGGCCGCTTGGCGACGTCGCGCACGATGTCGGCCCACACCAGGCCCATGTCGAACACCGCGTAGGACGAGAAGTGCAAGGCTGCATAGAACGCCGTGAACAACCCCATCATGCGACGCAGTCGCGCCAGCGCGCTCAGGCCGGTCCACTGGCGCAGCGGCGTGATCGCCAGCGTCATGCACAAGAACCGCAGCGTCCAGTCGCCCAGCGAGCGGATCAAGGTTTCGGCCGGGTTCGGCCCGAGCGTGTGGGCGCTCACGGCCCACACCAGGCCTGTCAGCGGCCACAGCGCGAGCGCGAACAGCACCGGCTTGGTCCAGCCGTGCTGAAGGATGCGCTGCACCGCGGCCTTGCTCACGGCGCTCAAAACCATTTCGCCAGATCCATGCCCTCGTACATCGAGCCGACCTGCGTTTCGTAGCCGTTGAACATCAGGGTCGGCCGCTTCTTGGCAAAGAGGTCGCCCTCGCCGAGACGTCGCTCGGTGGCCTGGCTCCAGCGCGGATGGTCGACCTTCGGGTTCACGTTGGAATAGAAGCCGTACTCCTGCGGCGCGGCGAGCGACCAGCTGGTGGCGGGTTGTTGCTCGACGAAGCGGATCTTGACGAGCGACTTGCCGCTCTTGAAGCCGTACTTCCACGGCACCACCAAGCGCAGCGGCGCGCCGTTCTGGTTGGGCAGCACCTGGCCATACATGCCGAACGCGAGCAGCGCCAGCGGATGCATCGCTTCATCGATGCGCAGACCCTCCAGATAGGGCCAATCGAGAACCGACGACCTGAGCCCCGGCATCTGCGCAGGGTCGGCCAGGGTCACGAATTGAACGAACTTGGCGTTGCCGGTCGGCTCGACCCTGCGGATCAGCTCCGCCAGCGAATAGCCGACCCACGGGATCACCATCGACCAGCCTTCGACGCAGCGCAGGCGGTACACCCGCTCTTCCATCGGCGCCAGCTTGAGCAGGTCGTCGATGCCGAACGTGCCGGGCTTCTTAACCGCGCCTTCGATCGTCACGGTCCAAGGCCGGGTCTTCAGCGTGTGCGCGTGCTGCGCGGGATCACTCTTGTCGGTGCCGAATTCGTAGTAGTTGTTGTAGCTCGTGGCATCGGCCATCGGCGTGATCTTTTCCATCGTCATCGCACCGGGCAGCGTGCTGCGTGCACCGGGCAACGCATTGCCCCTGGCGGCCGCCGAAGTCTGTGGCCAGGCCACTCGCGGGCCCAGTGCAGCCACGGCCGCCATCGTGGCGACCCAGTTGCGCCGCGTGTGAAACACGGACTGCGGCGTGATGTCGGAGGCGATGGGGTGGACGAAGCCACGGTTTTTGGGCAGCAGCATGGCGTTTCCTCGCGTCTGCGGTGGGTCGGGTCAGGCGCCCGCGACCTTACGCCGATCGGTCAACCGTTGCGATGCCCGACCCTCCGGCGCGGGCCGTCTTGCAGCCGCCGGCCGGCTCCGCTGCAGCCTCAGCCCAGCGTGTCGCCGAACTGCGTGTCGTCGATGACGTTGCCGAAGCCCACGGTGTCGCCGAACAGGCGCAGCGAGTGCTGCGTGCTGCGCTCGCGAAAGCTCTTGCGCGAGAACAGCTTGGCCTGCGCTTCGGGCGGCAGGTCGGTGATGTTGATCAGGTTCTTGGCCACCAGCGTGTCGATCACGTCTTCGAGCACACGCACGAAGTCGGCGTCCAAGCGAGCGAACCCTTCGGAGCCGCCGCTCGACGGGCCACCACCCAAAAAGGCGCGCACATCAGCGTGGTCGTCGGACAGGAACTCCGACGTGCCGGCCTCGGCGTGCCGGTGCAGGCTGACGACTTCGCCCTGAGGATTGCGACGGACGTAAGGCATGGCGCAATATAGTGCGCTTGGCTGCGTATGGCATCAGCCCGGCCGTCGCGGGCGGGGCGAGCATGAAATTGGCCCGGACTGTGACCGCTGGTCGGGCCCCGCGCGAGCGTCAGTGCAGGCCGGCGATGTAGTCGGCCACGGCCTTGATCTCGCGGTCGCTCAAACGCGCCGCGATCGCCGCCATCGGCGCGCTGTTGGCTCGTTGCCCGGAGCGAAAGCCGTTGAGCTGCGCCTCGGTGTAATCGGCGTGTTGTCCGCCGACCCGCGGGTATTGCGCTGGAATGCCGGCCCCCGTGGGACTGTGACAGCCGGCGCAGGCCGGCACCTGCTTGTCGCTGATGCCACCGCGATAGATCTTCTGGCCGAGCGAGTACAGCTCCTTGTTCTTGGCCGTGCCAGGCTTGGCCTGCTTGCCGGCGTAGAACGCGGCAACGTCGCGCATGTCGCTGTCGGATAGGGTGCTGGCAAAGCCCTTCATCACCGGGTTGTTGCGCTGGCCCGACTTGAATTCACCCAGCTGCTTGGCCAGGTACTCGGGGTGCTGTCCGGCGATGATCGGATTGGCCGGGCTGCCCCGAGAGCCATCGGCGGTGTGACACGCGCCGCACACCTGCGACGAGAGGGTCTGGCCCTTCGCCAGATCGGGCTTGGCTGGCGCGGCCGACTCGGCAGCGATGACAGGCCACGCCAGTGAGGCGGCCAACAACAGGACGAGCGGCGACTTCATGCGGTCAACCTCAGGGAATCGTGGGGCGGCAAGCAAACCCGCGAATTTTACAATGGCCCATGAACAGGCCCAGTCCGCTCGACGATCCTGCGGCCCGGGCCGCCCGTGCTTGGGCCCATTCGGCGCGCTTCATCGTCACCGCGAGCCGCATCGAGGAGCTGCCCGAGCCGGGTGTGCCCGAGGTGGCTTTCGTGGGTCGCAGCAATGCGGGCAAGTCGTCGGCGATCAACGCGTTGGCGCAACACAAGCAGCTGGCGTTCGCCTCGCGAACACCGGGGCGTACCCAGCACATCAACCTGTTCGGTCTGGGGCCCGCCGACGCGCCCGATGCACTGTGGACTGACTTGCCAGGGTATGGATTTGCCGCCGTCGAGCGCCAAGCCAAACAACGTTGGCAAGCGGTGATGGCGCAGTACTTGGCGCAGCGTCACAGCCTGGCTGGGCTGGTGATGCTGGTCGACTCCCGCCACGGTTTCACGGCGTTGGACCAGCAACTGCTCGAATACGTGTGGCCGCGTGTGGCCAGTGGCGAAGTGAAGCTGCTGGTGTTGCTGACCAAAGCCGACAAGATCGGCCGCCGTGAAGGCGAGCGTGCGCTGGCGGATGCGCAGGGCGTGCTCGGTGCCATGGCCACCGAGCACTCCGATATCGGCGTGGTTCTGTTCTCTGCGCTGTCGGGCCAGGGATTGGACGACGTGGCGTTGGCCCTGCGCTCGTGGGTCTCGAGCGAGCAGGATTGACTCTTGCGGCGCGGCGCGCCGGTTGATCGGCGCGTCAGGTCAGGGTCGGCCGAGGAACAACGCCAGGCCGGTGGCGCCGCGTGGTGCATGAGTGAGTCCGAAGTACAGCGGCCCGATGCCGGTGTCGGCGCCGAGGTACAGGCTCATGCCGGTGCGCAGGTCGCTGGCATGCACATCGCTGCGGCGCAGCCAGGCGTTGCCGAGTTCGAGGCTGGCGCCGAGGAACAGGCCGCGTGTCAGCGCCAGGGTTTGCGACTGGCGCATGTACCAGTCGAGTCGCAGCAAGGCCACCACGTTGCCCTCGAGCTGCCCGGGGTAGTAGCCCGACAGTTGGTGAAATCCGCCCAGCGTGTAGCGCGGCACGCTGTCGAGCTGGCCGAGGTCGGCCACGTTGGCGCGTGCATGGACGTTGAATGTGTGGACACCACGCGACATGACCCAGGTGCCTTGGGCCTCGATGCGCTGGAATGAACCCGTCAAATCGCCGGATCGGCGGCCCGCCCAGACTTGGCCTTCGAAGCGGTAGCCATCGAGCGGGAAGTTGGCGTAGTCGAGTTGATCGAGCACCACGCGGGCGCGCGCGCCGTCCTCGACCACGTGGTTGACTCCGGTGGCCCCGGTGTAGGCGGCACCCAGCAGCACCGGATACGTACGCACCACCACGTGCGATGGGCCGATGCGGATCTCGCCGATCTCTCCCCAGGGCTGACCGACGTCGATGCCCAGGCTCAATGTGGTGCGGGTGAACTCGGCCAGCTCGTCACCGGTATTGGCGACATAACGAATGAACGGCCGACGCTGGACCCCTGCATAGCCCGACGCGAACCAATCGTTGGCCAGCGAGGAGGTCCAGTTCAACGGATGGTAGAGCTCGGTGTACGCTGACGGCTCCTCGCCGATCTGCAGGCGGTTGCGCCACTCGGTGCCGCTGGACGTGAGCCAATGCCGGTTGTGGCTGAGCTTGAGGTTGAACGCGCTGCGCCCGGCAAAATCGGTGCTCAGGTCGATGCCCAGGCGCAGGTAGTTCGGCCCCCACGGCTTCTCTTCGAGATCGAACACCAGGCCCTCGCCCTGATCGGTGCGCACGAGCTGGTAGTCGGTGCGCGTGTAGTCGCCGCTGGCGGCCAGGCGCCGCGTGTCGCGGTCGGCTTGTGTGCGGTCGAACGGTTCGCCGGCGCGTGATCCCAGCATGGCCAGCAGCCGCTCGGGGTTGCTGAGCTCGGTGCCCTCGATGCGCACGAACGCCAGCGGCGCGGCGACAGCGGCGGTCGTGGTGCGCTGCTTCTGCCATTGGGCGTAGCTCGCCTCGTCAAGCGACAGGGCCGCCAGCTTGGGTGCGGCAGCGCGCGCGCCGGCGGCGCCCAACGCGATCAACTCGGCCGAGTGATCGAAGTCGCGCGACGTCAAGGCGCCCAACTCCGGCGTGATCAACACGTCGCGCGGCTGCAGCGCGGCCAGGCTGCGCTGCACGTTCTGCTCGGTGAGGATGTTGATCATCTGCTGGGTCAACCCGAATGCCGATGCCAACGTGTCGCGCCCGGCCAGCGGCGTGCCGATGTTGACCACGATCAGTACGTCGACGTTCATGCCGCGGGCCACGTCGACCGGCACGTTGTCGACCAAACCACCGTCGCCGAGCACGCGCGAATGGACCTCGATCGGCGCGAACACACCCGGCACGCTCATGCTCGACCGCAATGCCTGCGCCAGGTCGCCGCCGCTCAGCACCACCGGCTGGCCGCTCTCCATGTCGGTGGCAACGGCGCGAAACGGGATCGGCAGGTCATCGAATCGCTGGATGTGGTGCACCGGCAGCGCGAAGCGGCGCAGCAGCGACTCCAAGCCGCGGCTCGACACCGCGCTCTGCGGCGCTCTCAATTCGCCGTTGCGAAAACCCAGCTCGATCGCCGTGGAGATTTCGAAGTCCTCTTCCTTGCGGCGCTGCGAGAGCTCCTTGCGCTCGACGCGATTGGAGAAGACCTGATCCCACCGAATCGCGTTGAGCTCGCGCTCGATCGTCTCGGCGCTCATGCCGCTGGCATACAGGCCGCCAACGATGGCACCCATCGAGGTACCGGCGATGGCGTCAATCGGAATGCGTGATTGCTCCAGCACCTTCAGCGCGCCCACGTGGGCCAGACCGCGGGCACCGCCGCCCGACAACACCAGACCGATTCGAGGCCTCGAAGTGGCGCTCGCTGCGACAGCCGGTGGCGCAACGGTCGGCTCGGTCGGCGCAGCCGCCGGGGCCACGGCGGCGCACGCATACAGCGCAAGCAGAGCGAAGCCGCGCCGAGCGCATCGCGCGCCGGCGCGCGATGCGGTCATCCGAACAACGTGGGGCCGGGTTCGCGGGCCACCTGGCCGATGCGCTCGCTTGCGCCGCGCACCAGCGAGCGGGGAGAGAAGACGCGAGCCAGCCCAGCGGCGGCGAGGCGTTCGATGGCCGCCACACGAAGTGCCCAATGCCGCGCCTCGTTGGCGTCGAGCAGCAACAAAGGCCCTGGGCTCGGCGCTCGCCACAGCACGAGCGCACGGCGCCAGCGGCCGTGCAGGAAGATCGAGAGCCAGGATCCCGCTCGCCATGCGCCCACCGCGTCGGCGGGCGCCGGTTCGGCATCGCCGTCGCGCCGAAGCAGGGCAGCGGGTTCACTGTCGACACCACCGGCATCGAGCGATTGCGGCAACGAGGGTGCATGACCGCCGGCCGCTTCGCGCATGGCGGCGCCGAGCATCGCGATGTCGCTGCCGGCTGCCGAGACGGCGCGCGCAAAACGTTGACGCTCCAGCACCGCCAGGCGGTTTGCGGCAGATTCGAAAGGCCGCGGGTCGGCGCTGTGCTGCGCCACCAGTTGCTCGACCAGTCCCTGGGCAAACGCGACGTTCGCGTTTCTGTCGCCCACTTCGCGCGTTTGCATCAAGAACGCGAGGTTGTCCATGAAGCGCCAGACCGGGTGGCCAGCGTCGCTGAGCAGGCTGCCATCGACCAGCGTCTGCCGCAGCACCGCGGGATACAGGCGCGATAGCAGCGGGAGGCTTTCGCGCGGCAGTCGCCGGTCGGCCAGGATGGCGTCGTAGAGCTGCGACAGCAGTTCGACCGTGGGTGGCTCGCCTGCATTCGCTGGTGCGCGCGATGCAGTCTGGCCGCCGCTCGTTTGCTGGCGTGGCGCTGCTGCAGATCGGGCAAATGCACCTTGCTCCACGCGACGCAGCAAGTCTTCCAAGGCGCCAGCTGTCGACTGCGACAGGCCGTCGGCATCGGTATAGGCATCGGGGCCGTCGCCGTGGTCGAGCGAGCGCCGGGCGCGCATGGCGTCGGTGAGCTCGGTGACCACGCCCTCGTTGACCACGGTCCGGTACGAGGCCGGTGTGACGCCGATCGCCTGCAGGCGCGAGCAGGCTGCCAAGTAGTTGTCGTGGATCGCACGAATCAAGGGCGTGGCGGCCGAGCGCACCAGGTCGGTCTGCAGGTTGCGCGCGATCGGCATGCCGCGCGCGGCGGCGAGCACGGCGCGTACCCACACTTCGGGGCGCAGTGGGTTGGTGTCGCGCGCCGTGTTCACGTCGCCCACCAGGGCCGATGTGTAGGTGCGCAATTCGCGCAACGGCTCCTCGAGCTCGGCATTGCTGCGCTCGACCACGCGGGCCACCTCGATGTCGGCGCTGATTTCTTCGTCGTCCACCAGGGACAGCTCGAGCCTGCCGCCTTTGCGCGCCCTGCCGCCCAGTGGATCGGGCCGGCCCTGGGTCTGATCGTGCAGCGATTGGACCGCGCGGCGGATGAAGTCGTCGCGCTGGGCGTGCAGCACGCGCAACGCATCGACCGCGCTGCCCACTCGCAGCGTCGCGCGATCGCGCCATTGCTTCAACACGGCGTCGACGACCGCAGCGAAGGCCGACTCCGATAGCCGCAACTCCTGTTCGACGAATTGCGCGAGCGTGGGTCGATGGGACATTGTGTTGGCCGTGCGAGCGGGCATTATCCCGCGCGCGCGCGCAAAGAAAAACGGCCCGCAGACGCCAAAGCCTGCGGGCCGTGCCATGCGCCCGGAACGGGCGCATGCCTTGGGTCGATCACATATCCATGCCCATGCCGCCCATGCCGCCGCCGCCCGGCATCGGAGACGGGGTCTCGTCCTTTGGTGCCTCGGCGACCATCGCCTCGGTGGTCAGCATCAGGCTGGCCACCGATGCCGCGTTTTGCAGCGCCGTACGCGTGACCTTGGTGGGATCCAGAATGCCCATTTCGATCATGTCGCCATAGCCGCCCGTTTGGGCGTTGTAGCCGAAGTTGCCCTTGCCTTCGAGCACCTTGTTGATCACCACGCTGGGCTCGTCGCCGGCATTGGCGACGATCTCGCGCAGCGGTTGCTCAATGGCGCGCATCACGATCTTGATGCCGGCTTCCTGGTCGTGATTGTCGGCCTTGACCTTCTCGCCGATCGCCTGGCGCGCGCGCAGGAACGCGACGCCGCCACCGGCGACGATGCCTTCCTCGACCGCAGCGCGGGTGGCGTGCAGCGCGTCTTCGACACGTGCTTTCTTTTCCTTCATCTCGACTTCGGTGGCGGCACCGACCTTGATGACGGCGACGCCGCCGGCCAGCTTGGCGACACGCTCCTGCAGCTTCTCGCGGTCGTAGTCGCTGGTCGCTTCTTCGATCTGCACGCGGATCTGCTTGACGCGCGCCTCGATGTCGGCGGCCTTGCCGGCGCCGTCGATGATCGTGGTGTTCTCTTTGCCCACCTCGACGCGTTTGGCCTGGCCGAGATCGGTCAGTTGCACTTTCTCGAGCGTGAGGCCGACTTCATCGGAGATCACCTTGCCGCCGGTGAGGATCGCGATGTCTTCGAGCATGGCCTTGCGGCGGTCGCCGAAGCCAGGCGCCTTGACGGCCGAGACCTTCAGGATGCCGCGGATGGTGTTGACCACCAGCGTGGCCAGCGCCTCGCCTTCGACTTCCTCGGCCACGATCAGCAGCGGCTTGCCGGCCTTGGCCACCTGCTCCAGCGTGGGCAGCAGGTCGCGGATGTTGCTGATCTTCTTGTCGAACAGCAGCACGTACGGGCCTTCGAGAATGGAGGCCTGCTTGTCGGGGTTGTTGATGAAGTACGGCGACAGGTAGCCGCGGTCGAACTGCATGCCTTCGACGACGTCGAGCTCGTTGTCGAGCGACTTGCCGTCTTCGACGGTGATGACGCCTTCCTTTCCGACCTTGTCCATCGCGTCGGCGATGATCTTGCCGATCGACTCGTCGGCATTGGCGGAGATCGCGCCGACCTGGCCGATTTCCTTGCTGGTCGTGGTCGGCTTGCTGGCCTTCTTCAATTGTTCGACCAACGCCACGACGGCTTTGTCGATGCCGCGCTTCAGGTCCATCGGGTTCATGCCCGCGGCCACGTACTTCATGCCCTCGCGCACGATCGATTGCGCAAGCACGGTGGCGGTGGTAGTGCCGTCACCGGCGGCGTCGCTGGTCTTGGAAGCGACCTCCTTGACCATCTGCGCGCCCATGTTTTGGAGCTTGTCCTTGAGCTCGATCTCCTTGGCGACCGACACACCGTCCTTGGTGACGGTGGGAGCACCGAAGCTGCGCTCGAGCACCACGTTGCGGCCTTTGGGGCCCAGGGTGACCTTGACCGCGTTGGCCAGGATGTTCACGCCCTCGACCATGCGGTGACGGGCGTCGGCGCCGAATACGACGTCTTTTGCTGCCATGTGTGTTTCTCCGAGAGATTTGGAAAGGGGGTTCAGCCCGCGGCGTCCACCTTCTGTCTCCGGCCGGCCCTGCGGGCCTTAACTTCGCTTCGCGAAGTGAGCCTTCGACGAAAGAAGCGACCGCCGGTGGCGATCACTTCTTTTCGACGACGGCGAAGAGGTCTTCTTCGCGCATCACGAGCAATTCGTCGCCATCGACCTTGACGGTCTGACCGCTGTACTTGCCGAACAGGACACGGTCGCCCACCTTGACGTTGGGTACCACGAAGTCGCCTTTGTCATTGCGCTTGCCGGGGCCGACTGCGAGCACCTCGCCTTGGTCGGGCTTTTCGGCGACGTTGTCGGGGATCACGATGCCCGACGCCGTCTTGGTTTCGTTTTCAAGGCGCTTGACGACCACGCGGTCGTGCAACGGACGAAGTTTCATTGCATCTCCTTCGAGAGGTTCGGAATCAGTCTGACACAACGCTCAACACTAAGTGAGCGCATATTCACTAGCGGCGGCAAACCGTTTCGACGTACCGGCCGTCCGCTGTTAGCACTCAGCACCCGAGAGTGCTAGCAGACGCCATTATAGGTACGAAGCGAGTGGCTTCAACCCCCGGCAGTTATTGCTGACCCATGTCACTGCCGTCCGGATCAGCTTGCTGCGAATTGGCCGGCACCCGGAAGCGCTCGCTGGCCCATGCGCCGAGATCAACATTCCGGCAACGTTCGCTGCAGAACGGGCGCCAGCGATTCGTCGGCGCGAACACCGCTGGCCGTGCGCAGGTGGGGCAGGCCACCCGTTTGAGGTCTTCTTGCGTGCCCATGGTCAAGCACAAATGGCTAACTCGAAGGAGGCGTCTTCATGGCTCGGTCGCAGGCGGCCATCGGCCTCGGCGCGCATGAGTCGCACCGACACCATGAGGCGATGACCGCTGATCTCGGGCACGAGCTGAAGTGCTGGATCCAATCTCAGACGCAACAACTGGTAGACCTTGCCCGTCGCCAAGCCTTGCTGGAACTGGCCGCCGGGGGCCAACACCTTTTGGCGCACGCCTGAATCGCGCAGCAGTTGCAGCAGTACCTGCAGCGCTTGGGCCAACGGCATCATCGTCGAGACCCATTGATTCAGGTCGGCACGGCGCACGGACGCATCGCGGTGCTGCCAGGCGTAATAGGCGGGCAAGTCGAATTCGCAGGTGCCGCCGGGAATGCTGATACGGCTGCGCACGCTCATCAACCATTCGTTGCTGGTCAGCGCATGCCCGGCCTTGCCGGGCAGCTGGTTGAGCGCATCGAATGAATGCTCGATGCGACGGACCACCTCGTCGAGCGCGTCCTGAGCGACCTGGGCATTGCCCCGCAAGGCGATCAGTTGCTGCCGGTGGCGCTCCAGATCCTTGAGCAGGTCGGACTTGAGGTCGGCGCGCGACGCGACGTCCATGATCTCGAACAGTGTCACCAACGCGAAGTGGTGGTCCACCGCGCTGTCGCGGACCATCAATTGCCCGATCCGATCGAACAGTTGCTCCAGGCGCAGCATCGTGCGCACGCTCTCCTGGAACGGGTATTCGTAGAGAATCAAATCCGTCGGCTCCGACTGGTCAGGGCCAGCTGAACCGCGATTGTTTCACAGCCCCCTACGTGTCCACGCGTCCGACCCACAGAGCCCACAGCGCGTGGACGGCGTCTTGCAGCATGGCAAGCGATTGCGCATCGTTGTGAATCACCGCATCGGCGATGGCCCGTCGCGCGGGCCGCGGTGCCTGTTGCGCGATCACGCGCCGCACATGTTCCTCGTGCCAGCCCGATCGTCGCATCACGCGTTCGACCTGGGTCTGTTCGCTGCAGTCGACCACCACGATCCTGTCGCAGCGGGTGCGCCATTGTGACGATTCAGTCAGCAGCGGCACGTCGAAGACGATCACGCCACGGGTCGATGCGGCCGCTTGCGCGAGCGCCTCGGCTCCGATCAGTGGATGCAGGATGGCCTCCAGGCGCCGCTTCGCTGAAGGGTCGGCGAAGGCGAGTTCACGCATGCGCTCGCGATCCAAAGCGCCTTGGGAATCGACGCCGCCGTCGCCGAATTCGTGGCGCACGCGCGGCATCGCAGCGCCGCCGGCACCCGTCAGCGCTCGCGCAATCGCGTCGGTGTCGACCAGGGTCGCGCCCTTTGCGACCAAGACGGCCGCCACAGTGCTCTTGCCGCTGCCGATGCCACCGGTCAGGCCGATGCGCCGAATCGCCATACTTCGACGCCAGCGATCAAGCCCAGCCGATCCAGGCGAGCGTGGCGGAAGTGCCGACGAACATCACCACCAATCCCGCGCCGGCCAGGAAGGGGCCAAACGGGACGTAGCGTCCCTCGCGCAAGGCGCCGCTGAGCTTCATGGCGATGCCCACCGTGGCGCCGATCACCGATGCACCCAACACGATGGGCAACAGCGCTTGCCAGCCCAGCCACGCACCCAACGCGGCCAACAGCTTGAAGTCACCATGGCCCATGCCTTCCTTGCCGGTGGCCAGCTTGAAGAACCAATAGACCAGCCACAACGACAGATAGCCCGCAACGGCCCCGACCAAAGCGGTGGTGGGCGCGATCGTCCAGCCCAACGTGGCCACCAACAAACCAACCCACATCAGAGGCAGCGTGATGGCATCGGGCAGCACGGTCGTGTCCCAATCGATCCACGACAGCGTCACGAGGGCTGCCGCGAAACCGCACCACAGCAGGGTCTGCGCCTGCCCGCCGAAGCGCCAACCGATTGCCGCAAACAGCGCGGCACTCAGCAACTCGACCAGGGGATAACGAATCGAAACCCGCGCCCGGCACGCCGAACAGCGGCCGCGGAGCCACAACCAACTGACGATCGGAATGTTCTCGCGCGCCCTGATGCGGTGCCCGCACGATGGACAACGCGACGCCGGGCGTGCCAAGCCCAAAGGGCTCAAAGCGCCGACGGCTTCGTGCAATCCCGTTGCCGACTGCTGCAGGGGCTCGGGTGCCCCAGCGCCGAACACACGCCGATACGACTCGGCGTCCGAGAGCTGGTGAGCCACGTCGCCCCACCACCCTCTCTCGAGCATCAACGGCAGGCGATGGATGACGACGTTTAGGAAACTACCGATCGCCAGGCCCAGGAGGGCCAGCGTTGCCGGGTGCAGGAGCCAGTCCGGCAACACGCTCCCCATGCGTCAGACGACGGCGCCCAGCTTGAAGATGGGCAGGTACATCGACACCACGATGCCGCCGATCAGAACGCCCAGGATCACGATGATGAACGGCTCCATCAGGCTGGACAGGCCCTTCACCATCTCATCGACTTCCTGCTCGTAGAACTCGGCCGCCTTGCCCAGCATATGGTCCAAGGCACCCGACTCCTCGCCGATCGACGCCATCTGCAAGACCATCGACGGGAAGACGCCGGTCGATTGCATCGAAGTCGTCAAAGCAGATCCGGTGGACACATCCTTTTGGATCTGCTCCGTGGCCTCGACGAACACGGCGTTACCCGATGCGCCGCCGACTGAGTCCAGCGCCTCGACCAGCGGAACACCGGCAGCAAACATCGTCGACAAGGTACGGGTCCAGCGCGCTACCACCGACTTGTAGATCAGATCGCCGAACACCGGCACGCGCAGCAGCAACCGGTCCATGGCTTTCTGCATCTTCTCCGAGCGCTTCCAGGACTCGAAGAAAAAGTAGCCACCGCCACCCAAGAAGGCGAAGATCGCCCACCAGTACCTGACGAAGAACTCGCTCATGGCGATCACCGCCAGCGTGGGTGCGGGAAGGTCGGCGCCGAAGGACTTGAACACGTCCTTGAACGCAGGAACCACGAAGATC
>Ga0326726_10000391_pt1 | contig 41864 bp, 43 predicted proteins | sample MHFenrmetagenome_2_FD_207603 | JGI IMG/M metagenome (GOLD analysis project Ga0326726, IMG submission 207603) | Lab enriched peat soil microbial communities from Michigan Hollow, Ithaca, NY, United States - MHF15MN | ecosystem: Environmental > Terrestrial > Soil > Wetlands > Peat | place: USA... | reverse complement strand
CGCCCACGAGCTCCTCCAGCAGATCCTCGAGCGTGACGAGGCCCATCGTGTGGGCGCGATCGTCGCGGACGATCGCGAGGTGCTGCCGCTCGCGAAGCATGCGGAACAGTAGCTCGTTGCAGGGCGCCTCGGGAGCCGCGAACGCCACCTGACGCAGAGTCTGCGGCGTATCGCCATGCGCCTTGATGACGTCGAACGCGTGGACCATGCCGACGATCGAATCGAGCGTGGTGTGATAGATCGGCACCCGGCTGTATCCGGACTGCGCGATCTGCGTCGCCAGCGTATGCGGATCGACGCCGTCGGGCAGCGCGAAGATGTCGGCGCGCGGCGTCATCACGTCGCGCACCACCTTTTCCGTGAACTTCACGACGCCGCTGATGATCGCGATCTCCTCGCGCTCTCCCACGCCCTCCAGCTCGCCCTCGCGCAGGAGATCCTGGATGGTGTCGCGATCGGCGGCGGCGTCGGCCTCCTGCCGCAAGCGCACGAATGGCCGGGCGAGCGCGGCGCCGGCGGCGATCATCGGACGCATGAACAGGTCGACGAGTCGCAGCAGCGGAAGGACGAGCGGTGCGATGACGACGGGCCACCGTCGTGCGATGGCGCGTGGAATGAGCTGCCCGAACAGGACGACGGTACCAGCCAGCAGAATGCTGTTCCACACGATGTCGGTTCCCTGCGCGCCGACGTCCACGGCCATACCCGCGAGAATGAGCGTGGCGGCGACGCCGGCGTTCACCGTGGTGAGCAGCCGGTGCGGCCGCTCGAGGTACGTGACCGCCGCCGCCGAGCCCCGCAGCTGTCGCTCGGCCCAGTGTCGAAGCCAGATTCGGCTCACCGTCCGCACGGCCATACCGCCCGCCGTGAGCCACGCGACGACGATCAACGACGCGACGAGCGGAATCGTGAACAGACTCATGGCCGCGGCCGCGCTCCCACCGGCTCCATCCGCTCGAAGTAGACGCGCTCGATGCGCCGCCGCCGCACGCGCTCGACGACGATCCGGAATCCGGCCCGAACCACCGACTCGCCCGACTTGGGGACTCGGCCAAACAGCGCGTATACCAATCCTCCAACGGTGGTGACGTCCTCGATGCCGAAGTCCACGCCGAGCAGCTCTCCGAGCTCGTCGACCGGCACGACGCCGGACACCCAGTAGCGCGCCGAGCCCTCCTGATGGATCTGGGGTGCCTCCACGTCGTACTCGTCGCGGATCTCCCCGACAATTTCCTCGAGAATGTCCTCGATCGTCACGATTCCCGCGGTGCCGCCGTATTCGTCGCTGACGACGGCGATGTGCGTGCGGCTCGACTGGAAGTCGCGGAGCTGCGCGTCGATCCGCTTCGACACCGGGATGAACACCGGTGGCCTCGCCAGCGAGAGCCATCCCGCCGGCGGCTCCTCGTCGGCGACGATGGCGGGCAGCACGTCCTTCGCGTAGAGCATCCCCGTCACGTCGTCGAGCGTGTCGCGATACACCGGAAGCCGTGCGTGCTCGGAGACGCGGATCCGGTCGAGGACCTCGGACCACGGCGTCGCGGCGTCGATGCCGACGATGTCGACGCGCGGCACCATGATCTCCTCGACCGTCGTGGCGCCGAGCGAAAAGACGCCATGGATCAACTCCTCTTCCGCCGACGACACCTCGGCTTCCGCCGCGACGACCTCCGCGAACTGCTCGGCGTGGGTCTCGCGCTCCGCCTCGTCGACCGCGGGCGTCGGAATGATGACGTTCAGCGCACGATCGATCGCCGCGCCGAGCGCGACGGCGGGGCTGAGCAGCACCGCGCACGCCGTGATCACGCGATCGAGGCGCGACAGCATCGCGGACGGGTTGGAGTACCCCACGGCGCGCCCGACGCCCTCGGCCAGCGTGCAGATGACGATGGCGGCCAATGCCGCGGCGATGGTTCGCCCGGCCATCGACATCTCGGCGAACGGCACCGCCTCGGCCAGCGCCGCGCCGGCCGTGATGAATGCCACGACGCGCCCCATCGACAGCGCGCGATGCGCGCGCTCGCGCTCGGCGAACGCGGCGTTGGTGGTGGTCGACGCTTCCGACGCATGGAATGCGAGCAGCGCGCTGTCCGCCGTCGCGAGCACCGCGGCGACGAGCGTCGCCGCGCCCGCGAGGAGCCACGCCGTCACCGTACTCACGGCGAGCGCTCCCCTTTCTTGGACCGCGCCCAGCGCCGGAGCAGCTGTTCCTGGCGACGCCACATCCGCGACGATTCGCGGCGATGGTCCTCGGGATGCGCGTATCCGAGGACGTGCAGCACGCCATGGATCACGAGGCGGGCGATCTCCTCGGGAGTGCCGGTGTTCCGCTCGGCGGCGTTGCGCCGCGCGATCTCGGGGCAGATGTAGACGTCGCCGATCACCGGGTCCGACCGTCTGGGGCGGCTGAACTGGAAGGAGATGACGTCGGTGGCGCCGGCGTGGCCGAGGTGCGTGCGATTCAGCCGCGCGATGGCCGCGGCGCTCACGAACGTCACGGAGATCAGCGCGTCGCGCACGCCCTCGGCGCGCAGCGTTCGGCGCGCGATCTCGGCGATCGCCGATCGCGCCACCGGGGCGCGAACGTTGAGCGTCGCGACGTCGACGTCGAGGCTCATGCGGTCGGGCTACTCCCCGCTGTCGGCTGCGTACGCTCGAACGATGTCGCGGACCAGCCGATGGCGAACGACGTCCATGTCGGTGAAGTAGTGGAACGCGATGCCGTCGATCCCCGGAAGAATGCGCTCCACCTGCATCAATCCCGAATCCGCACGCTTGGGCAAGTCCACCTGCGTCTTGTCGCCGGTGATCACCATCTTCGAGTTCACGCCGAGGCGCGTCAGCAGCATCTTCATCTGCATCGTCGTCGCGTTCTGCGCTTCGTCGACGATCACGAACGCATCGCCCAGCGTGCGCCCGCGCATGAACGCGAGCGGCGCGACCTCGATGACGCGGGTCTCGAGCGCGCGCTGCACGCGCTCGAACGGCATCATCTCGTCGAGCGCGTCATAGAGCGGACGCAGATAGGGATCGACCTTGGCCTGCATGTCGCCCGGGAGAAAGCCGAGGCTCTCGCCCGCCTCCACGGCGGGGCGCGCGAGCACGATGCGGCGAACGCGCTTCCGCGTCAACGCATCGACCGCCGCGGCGACCGCGAGATACGTCTTGCCCGTTCCCGCGGGTCCGATCCCGACGACGATGTCGTTGTCCTGCATCTTCTCCAGATAGTCCGCCTGGCCCGGCGTCTTGGCCTGGATCACCCGGCGCACGCCGGGCAGCGCGATGCGCGGGCCGGGGCCTCCGTTGCCGGGAGCGCCTTCCTCGTCCTCGGCCGCATCGCCGCGATCCACCGCGTCGCCGAGCCTGAGCACGTCGTCGGGCGTGAGATCGCGACGCTGGCGGGCGCGCTCGATCATCCGGTTGGCGATTCCCGCGGCGCGCTCGACGAACTCGGGTGGACCGGACAGGGTCATGGTGTCGCCGCGCAGCGCGACCTTCACGCCGCCCAGGCGCGAGAGCTCCACGAGGTTGCCGTCGTTCACACCGGCGAGGGTCAGCGGGTCGGCGCCCTCGGTCGACAGTTTTTGCGTGACGGTGGTGTCACTCACGCCCGATCACCGTTCACGCTGATGTGCAGGTCGCGGAGATCCTCCGGCGGCACCGGAGAGGGCGCGCCCTCGAACAGCGCGCGCGCCGCCGTGGTCTTCGGAAAGGCGATGACGTCGCGAATCGAGGTTGCGTGCGCCAGCTGCATCGAGATGCGGTCGAAGCCGAAGGCGATGCCACCGTGCGGTGGCGCCCCGGCGCGCAGACCCTCGAGGAGAAATCCGAAGCGCGCCTGCGCCGTCGCCTCGTCGATGCCGAGCAACGCGAAGACGCGCTGCTGCAGGCGCGGATCGTTGATGCGGATGCTGCCGCCGCCGAGCTCCATGCCGTTGAAGACGAGGTCATACGCCTGAGCGCAGGCGCGCTCCGGCGCCGTCTCGAGGAGTGGAAGGTCCTCCATCCTCGGCGACGTGAACGGGTGATGGACGGGGCCGAGCGCGCCCGTCACGGGGTCCTTGTCGAAGAGCGGAAAGTCGGTGACCCACAGGAAGCGCGACGCGTTCGCCGGCACCATGCCGAGGCGGCGCGCGACGTCCTGCCGCACACGGTCGAGCGCGGGGCTCGACACACGGTCGGGTCCGGCGACGAACAACGCGAGGTCTCCCTCCGCCAAGCCAAGGCGTGTCGCGGCGCCCTCGGGCAGGAACTTCGCGACCGGCCCCTCGAGGACGCCATTGACGAGCTTGAGACGGAGCAGGCCGAGCGCGCCCGCCTTCTTCGCCTCGGCCTCGATTTCGTCCTGGGCCTTCCTGGACAGCGTCGCGGCGCCGCCGGGAACGCGAATGCCCCGCACCCGTCCGCCCTTCTCGAGCGCCGTCCGCGTGATGCCGAAATCCGCGCCGCGGAACACGTCGCTCGCGTCGAAGAGCTCGAGGCCATAGCGCGTGTCCGGCCGGTCGATGCCGAAGCGCTCCATCGCCTCGGCATACGCCATCCGGTCGAAGCGTGTCGGAAGCTCGGCGCCGGCTTCCGTCCAGAGCGCCCTGATCAATCCCTCGCTCAAGCGCATGATGTCTTCCTGCGCGATGAACGACGCCTCGATGTCGATCTGCGTGAACTCGGGCTGCCGGTCGACGCGCAGGTCCTCGTCGCGGAAGCACCGCGCGATCTGGAAATAGCGGTCGAACCCGGCGACCATGAGCAATTGCTTATAGAGCTGCGGCGATTGCGGGAGCGCGTAGAATTCGCCCGGATGCACGCGGCTCGGCACGAGATAGTCGCGCGCGCCTTCGGGCGTGGGCTTGGTGAGGATCGGCGTTTCGATCTCGAAGTAGCCGTTGTCGCTCAGATAGCGGCGGGCCACCTGCATGAGCCGGTGGCGCAGCACGAGAATCGCCTGCAGCTCCGGCCGGCGCAGGTCGAGGAACCGGTGGCGCAGCCGGAGCTCCTCGGCCGCCAGATTCTCGTTGCGCGCGCGCGCGACCGGAATCGCCGGCGGCACCGCGGGGCCCACCACCCGGAGCGACGACGCGCGAATCTCGACGTCGCCCGTCTCGAGCTCGGGATTGCGCATCGCCTCGGGACGCGCGACGACCTCGCCTTCGACGAGCACGACCGACTCGAGCCCGGCCGACGCCGCCGCGGCGCAGACGTCCGCCGGACACGTCCTCGGATCGAACGACACCTGCACGACGCCGGCGCGATCGCGCAGGTCGAGAAACGCCAGACCACCGAGATCGCGGCTCCGGTGCACCCATCCTCCCAGGCGAACCTGCGTGCCGACGTCGCTGAGGCGCAGCGCACCGCAGAGGTGCGTGCGATGGGTTGTCGCGAGGGGATCGGTGGTCATCTAAAGAGTGATGGTCGGGGTGCTCGGCTCTTCGTGCAGCGCGAACCGGACCACGTCGCGCCGGGAGCCCAAGTCGATAGCGGCCGTCAGCGCGTCGCGTCGAAACGACGGACGGCGGGCCGGAACTGCGGGTCGGGCCAGATATGAAGCGGCTTCCGCTTCAGCGAGTGGAGCATTGGGGTGTAACGAATCTAGCCAGTTTCTGCCGACGGCGAAAGCCGTTCGCTTGACCGCCGGGTAACGTTTGGGTAAGCTCAAGTATATGTCCCGCTTCATCTTCGCCGCGCTGGGCTCGATCATTCTCGCGGGCCCCGCGGCGGCCCAACAGGTCCCAGGCCGGGACCTGTTCGAGTTTCCGCTTGGACTTCTCGCCGAACCTGCCGCGCTCAGCACCCAGATGATCGCCAGTATCTGGAACCCGGCGACCGGGCAGCTTCCGGTCGGCCGGCGTGCCGCGTTCGGCATTGCCGAGCTCTACTCGCCGCAGGAGCAGGGCGTTCGGCTCGGCATGATCGGAGCCGCATACGCGGTGCGTCCCAATGTGACCGCGAGCGTCTCGATCGCATCCGCATGGGTGACCGATCTGCTCAGGACGGAAACGGATCCGCAATCGCTCGGTGGAGAAATCCCCTACTCGTCGACGCTCCTGTCGCTCGGCGTCTCCGCGATGCGGAGCGGGCTCACGCTCGGCCTCGCGGGGCGGTACTGGTCCAGCTCCTCCGACGACCAGCACGCCGGCACAGGCGCGCTCGACGCCGGCGCGGTGTTCGATCGTGTCGCCGGTACGCCGCTGCGCATCGCCGCGTCTACGTTTTTGTTGACGCCACAGCACTCGAACGACAACGCATCGTATCAGCTCGGCGCCGACCTTCCGCTATTTGCGATCGATACGACCGCCGCGCTTCGAGCCGGATACGCGTTCAACTTCATGGGCCCGCGCGGTCGCGAGGGGTATAGCTTTGCCAGCGGACGGTACCGGCAGGTCGATCTGAGCGCGGGGGTCGCGCGGACGAACGCCTACGGGACGAGCGACCTTCGCTGGCGGCTTGGCTGTGGCCTTCACTATGCCGGCTATACGGTGGCGATCGGTCGTGAAGACGGCGCCGCGAGTCTGGGCGCGAGCTATCAGATCCTTTTCAAGCGTGTGATTCCGTGACGAACGTGGCGACGACGAAGGTCAACCTGCTCGAGCTTGCCCCCGCGGCGGCCGCCGAACGATTGCGCGAGTTCATGGCGCGCGTCGGCCAGGCACCGTATCGGGCGGGCCAGGTACTCCGTCGGCTCTGGCTGAACCCCGCGCGGTCGTTTCAGGAGATGACCGAGCTGCCGGCCGGGCTGCGCGAGCTGCTCGCGCAGGAGTTCGACCTGCCGCGCCTCGAGATCGCCGCGCGACAAACCTCGGCGGACGGGACGGAGAAGTTTCTCTTCCGGCTGCACGACGGCGAGGCGATCGAGACCGTCGCCATTCCGGAGGGGAGCCGCCTCACGCTCTGCATTTCGTCGCAAGCCGGGTGTGCGCTCCAGTGCGCGTTCTGCGCAACGGGGGCGATGGGCTTCACGCGGAATCTGTCGGCGTTCGAGATCGCCGGACAGGTGCGCGAGATGCGATTGATGACGCCGCCGATTCACGTGACGAACGTCGTCTTCATGGGCATGGGCGAGCCCCTCATGAACTGGAAGTCTGTGGACGCCGCGCTGACGATCCTGAATGACGCGACCGCGCTCGGCATCGGCGCGCGCCACATCACGATCTCGACTGTGGGCGTGCTGCCAGGCATCGTGGCGCTCGGCGAGCGCCCGGAGCAGTTCCGCCTCGCCATCTCGATTCACGCGCCGAGCGATGCGCTGCGCCGCGAGCTGATGCCGATCAACACGAAGTATCCGCTTGCGGACGTCATCAACGCAGCCAAGGTGTTCGACCGGCGCGTGACGTTCGAGTACGTGATGCTCGGCGGCGTCAACGACGGCGAGGAGCACGCCATTCAGCTGGCGCGTCTCGCTCGCGAGTGCCGTGCCTTCGTCAACCTCATTCCGCTCCACCCCGGCGGCGCGCGCGGCTTCACACCGTCGTCGCCCGAGCGCATTCGGACGTTCGCGAAGGAGCTGCGCAAGCACGGCGTCGAGGTGGCCGTGCGAAAGAGCCGCGGCGTCGACATCGCGGCGGCCTGCGGGCAGCTACGGGTAGAACGGCTCGGCCGGCGGGCGCCACGTCGAGCCAAGCACGACGGCGATATCCAGGTAGCGTGAGCTGTCCCGGCGCACCTCGATGCGCGCGGGCCCAAGCGCGCGCGCGACGCGCTTGGCCCAGTCGGGGTGTCCCGACAGGTCGAGGACGAGCGTGGTGTCGCGCGCCTCGTTGATCGTGCCCGTCTCCACCACGTCGAAGCCGCGATCGCGCAGGAGCATCGTGGCGCGGCGCGCGAGGCCGCGCGTCGTCGTGCCGTTCAACACCTGAACGCGAACGCGGACGCTGTCGGGCGCGTGGTCCGACGCGGCGCGGGGCACGCGAAGCCCGCCGCGCGAGCGTGCCGCCGTCGCGCCGGCGATCGCGAGGAGGATCGCGACCGAGATCACCACGAGACCACGACGCGTCATCGAAACGAGTTCCAGAGCGCGACGGTCTCGGGAAACAGCGAGTGTCCTTCGTGGAGGGACCACTCGAGCTTGGCCCGGACGACCTGCTCGAACACGCCGTCGAAGTCCGCGGGCACCTGCGCGGCGAGGAAGGCGCGGCTGCGCTTGGAGAAGCTCCGGCCCGGCTCGAGAAAGTCGGCCATGTAGAGCGCGCGTCCGGTCCGATCCCAGTCGAGATACCCGATCGTGTGGTAGCGCACGGCGTCGAGCACGCCCTGGCGTATCTCCCCTTCGCGCTCGAGACGCGCCGCGGCCGCCGGACCGTGCAGCATCTGCGGCTCGTAGGTGACGTTGCCGACGAGCTCGCACAACAGGGCGTCGGGCGCGTCTTTGAGCGCGTCGTGGAAGCGTCCGGCGTCGATCCAGGCGCGGCGCTCGTCGGCCGAGATGTCGAGCGCGTCGGCCCACTCGGCGAGGAGCGACGTGACGCGGGCGATGTGTCCCTTGCGCTTCTCGCTCACCGTGGCCCACGACGGCAGCTCGAAGGTCATCACGCCGTTCGTCACGGTCTGCGTCACGGCGTCCCCCGGAGCTCGGCGAGCTCGCGCTGCCAGAAGTCGCGATTGGGCAGCTCGCGATGCGGCACGTGCAGATCCGGCTCGTGCGCGACCTGCCGCTCGAAGCACACGATGTCGAGATCGATCGTGCGCGACGCCCACCGTGCGCGTCGCGTGCGTCCCTCCAACGCCTCGATGTCGTGCAGGTGCCGCAAGAGCTCTCGCGGCGTCAACGTCGTTTCCAGCGCGATCATTTGGTTCAGATATTTGCCTTGGGACAGTCCGCCAAGTGGCTCGGTCTCCTCAATGGACGATTCGCCGATCACGTGGCTACCAGGGATCGCCGCCAGCGCCGAGCGCGCGCGGGCCAGATAGCTGTCGCGGTCACCGAGGTTCGACCCGAGGGCGATGTACGCCACGTCTATCACGGCTCGCTCGCCGAGCGATCGATGACCACTTCGGCGTAGGCCAATGGGCCGGGCAGCGGGACGTGCGGTTTGCGCACCGCCACGCGCGCCGACCGGACGCGCGCGCTCAGGGCGAGCGCGGCCCCGGCGATGCGGTCGGCGATCTGCTCGAGGTAGTCTGTGTGTCCGGCGACCGCCGCCGCGGCGATGTCGTACAGCGCCCGGTAGTCGACCACGGACTCGCCCGCCTCTTCGGCGACGCGCACGAGGAGGTCGATCTCGATCGGCTGCGCGATCTGGCGCTCGTGATCGAGGATGCCGACCAGCGCGTGAAAGCGCATACCGCGAAGCGTGATCTCCTGCATCGTCCCGGTTGGCTCAGATCGCGTCGATCGCGGCGCGGAGCGACGCCGTCAACGCGGCCGCGGCTTTCACGCTCTCGCCGGCGGCGCGGACGATCGCGCTGCCGACCACGACACCGTCGGCGATGCGGGCGACCGCGGCGGCCTGCTCGGGCCGGGACACGCCGAAGCCCACGCACACAGGAAGCGTCGAGGCCGAGCGAAGTCGCTGGACGGTCTGCGGGAGCTCATCGGGGAGCCGTTCCGAGATGCCCGTGACGCCGAGCCGGCTGATGAGATAGACGAAGCCGCTGCCGTGCGATGTGATCTCCCGCATGCGCGCAAGCGGCGTGGTGGGTGCGACGAGCCGGATGAACGCGAGCGGTCCCGATCCGATCCACGCCTCCCGCTCCGGGTCCGACCCCACCGGCAGGTCGGTGAGCAGCAGGCCGGAGAAGCCTGCCGCGGCCGCGCGATCGAGCGCGTCGGCTCCGGCGGCGATGATCGGATTGAGATAGCTGAACAGCACGAGCGGCACGGTCGGCCGCGCGCGTTGGACGAGGGCGAGCAGCCGGTCGAAGGTCATCCCCTGCTCGAGAGCGCGCTGCGAGCTGGCCTGGATGATCGGCCCGTCCGCCATCGGATCGGAGAACGGGAGGCCCAGCTCGATGATGTCGGCGCCCGACTCCTCGAGGGCGGCGATGAGCTCCGCGGTGCGAGCGATGTCGGGGTGGCCCGCCGTGATGTACGGAACGAGCGCGCGCCGCCCCGCCGCGCGCAGCTCGGCGAAGCGACGTTCGATGCGCTCGTGCACGACGCCACGCAAGTCGCCCACGATCTCAGACGAAGTAGTCACCGACGCGGATGCCATAGCGATCGGGATTTTCAGTTTTGATGATGGTGCGGAGGAACCCGCCCTCGGCGTTGCGATCCGCGAGGTCGACGAGCGCGCCGGGGTGCTGGAGATTGCCCTGCGCGTCGCTGATGATGCGGATGAGCGGGCGAGAGAGCATGTCCTGCAGCGGGTTCACCGCGTGCACGATGCCCAGCTCGAAGGTATCGAGCACGACGAGCGTCCCGACGGGATAGATGCCGGTGAGGTTGATGAACGCCTTGACGATCACCGGATCCATGCCGCGTCGCGGATTGTCGCGCATCTCGAGCATCACCTGCGCCGGCGTGAACGGCACCGTCTGGTACGCGCGGCGCGACGTGGCCGCGTCGAACCCGTCGGCGATCGCCACGATCTTGCTGAACACGCTCAGCTGCCGCGGGCGAATCGGACGCGGGTAGCCGGTGAGGTCGCGCTTCATGTGGTGCTCGTGCGCCACGATCATCGCACGGTACGGCAGCTCCTGCGCGCCACGCACCTGGAAGAGGACGAGCGTACCGAGCCACGGGTGTGACGCGATCAGGCGCCACTCCTCGTCGGTCAGTCCGCCGGTCTTGTTCAGGATCGACTGCGGCACGCGCGACTTGCCGATGTCGTGGAAGAGCGCGGCGAGCCCGAGATCGTACAACTGCAGCTTGTTGAGGCCGAGCCGCTTGCCGAGGGCCACCGCGAAGATGCAGACGTTGACGCTGTGCGTGAACGTGTATTCGTCGTAGTCGCGGATCGTCGTGAGACCGATGAGGGACGTCTCCTCGTTCAGGATCTGATCGACGATGCCTTGCACCACGCGCTTGATCTTCTTGATGTTCGGGCTGCCGCCCATGCGTACCGACGACATCAGATCGCGCGTCGCCGCCACGGACTCGGCGTACGTCCGCTTCGCGCGCTCCTTCGCCTGCTCCTTGCTGGTTCCCTGCTCCGTCGGCGCGGCGATCGTGAAGACCACGACGCCCGCGCTCGCGAGCTTCTCCGTGAGCTGATCGAGCCGTTCGTGCGGGTCGTCCGACCCCGGCGCCTGGAGGAGCGAGAGGAAGATGAGCCAGTCCTTCGGCTCGATCGCCTCGGCGATCGTGAGCGTGCCGACGCCGCTGGCGCGGAAGAGCGACAGGAGATGACTGAAGCTCGCGAAGTTGTCGAGGTCGAGGCGGAGACGCGTCTGATTGACGAAGATGAACTCCCCCGACATGCGCAGCTCGAGCTCGCCCTCGGTGCCGAGCAGGTCCTTCGTCTGGTGGGTGACTTCGGCGAGCGCCTTTTGCACCGCCGTGTTCTCCACCGGGTAGAGCTTCACCGCCCGCAGCGCGCCGTACAGCGTGAAGATGAGTTGTCGCCCCGCGCGCCGGACGAACGAGTCCGCCGACAGGTCGCCGGAGGTGCTCATCGCCGGAGACTGACGCGAGGGCGTGCGCGACGCCGGGTGCGACGTCGTCACGAGGCGGCCCCGCTGCCCCGAAGCGCGCGCGTCACCGCGTTGCGGACGATGAAGTCCTTTTCCGCGGCGGCCTTGCGGAGCGCTTCGGTCGCCTTGCCCGTGCCCACGCGTCCGAGCGCGATTGCCGCGCACGCGCGAATCTCGGCGTCGTCCTTTCGCCCGAGGAATCCCTTGCCGTTGAGCATGGAATCGAGCTGCGACACGCCGGAGTCACCGCACAGCGCGCCGTAGCTTTCGAAGAACGCCATCTTCTCGGTGAGGTCGGCGTCGCGAATCGCCCGGCCTTTGACCACGTTCTCGAGTCGCGCGAGCACCGGCCGATACGCGCGGGCCGCGAGCGCGCGGACCGCGGTGATGCGGACGTCGCGGTCGGTGTCCTCGATCACCCGCTCGAGCGACTGGAGCGCGCCCGGCGAGGCGATCTCGGTGAGCGCCTGGACGGCGAGCTGGCGCCGCACCACTTCGGGTTCGCTCAGCACCTTGCTCAGCGCGAGCACCGCCGCCTGCGCCTTGAGCGCACCGGCGCGCCTGATCGCCTCCGACGACACTTCCTTTTCCGGCACCTGAATCAGGCGCACCAGCTCGGCGGTGTTGGCCGCGGCCAGTCGTCCCGCGGCCGCCTCGAGCAGCGGCCGGAGCTTGTCGTTCTGCGTCTTCGCCATCCACGTGAATACGGTTGCCAACGCGGACGGCCGGAGCTGATCGAACAGGTCGGCGAGCTCTTCCTGCGGCGGTAGGGTGGGCGTTTCGTCGAGCGCCTGGAGGAGCTGCGACAGCGCGTCCGTCGCGCTCAGGCGCTCGTGCAGCTGCGCGAGCGCGTACCGCTGGGCCGAGGTGACGAGCGACGCGCGCTCGATCGCGACGTTCGCCTCGCGGAGCAGGTTGGCGACGCCGCGAAAATGGCCCGCGGTGAGCAGGTACAGCATGACCGTCTGCAGGTTGCCGACGATCTCGCCGCGGACGTCCGGATCCGTCTGCGCCTCAAAGATGTCGAGCAGCACCGAGACGATATTGCCGCGCAGATCCTGGTCGTATTCACGCTTGATCTCGCGGTGCAGATATTCGATCTCGCGCTCGTCCAGGAAATACAGCGTGGCGTCGAAGTCGGCCATGTTGACGATGCCGCCAGCGCGCGACTCGGCCACCGCGTCGCGTGTCGAGCGCTGGATCTCGCCGCTGCTCGGCGGTGCGGCGACCTCCGTGCCGTCCGACACCTCGCCGCCGCCCTCCTGCAACAGATCGACGTACTTGTATTTCAGGAATGTGAAGTCGGCTTCCCACAGCATCGTGACGAGATCGTCCTCATCGGTGCCGGCCTTGCGCAGCCGCTGGATGAACTGGAGCAGCGTGACGACTTCGTTTTCCTCGAACCCCTTCGCCAGGGTCAGCTCACGGACCCCGTCCTTGAAGAACAACCAGGCGAGGTTGTCGGTTGACTTGGGGCTGCCGGCTTGGCCGGCGACCACGGCGTCGTACCAGCGAATCTCGGTCTCGAGAATGCTGAGCGTCAGCTCGTCGGTCTCCTTCCACACCGGCGCGAAGCCGGCGCGCAACGCATCGATTGCGCCCCGGTAGATGGGGTTGTTCGGCAGGTACAGCTGTTGCGCTCGCGCGGCCTTCCCGATGAGCCGAAGCAGCTCCTCGACCGGCGCCGGCGGAAAGGGCGGCTCCTGAGGCTCCTGCTCCGGCAGCGTTCCCGGCGTGATCGGCGGCGAGGAGGGAGGGGTCACGTTCCCAAGATATTCATTTCACTCACTTGCGCCACGTCCTTGTCGCCGCGTCCACTCACGCAGAGCAGCACCGCATCATCCTTCGTCCAGCGGCCCCGTTGTGAAGCGATCCAGCTCACAGCATGCGCGGTTTCCAGCGCCGGAATGATCCCTTCCAGTCTGCTCAGCAAGCGGAATCCGTCGAGCGCCTCGCGGTCGGACACGGCGACGTAGGTCGCTCGACCCGAGTCCTTCAAGTACGAGTGTTCGGGTCCGACGCCCGGATAGTCGAGTCCCGCCGAGATGGAGTGCGCCGGATGCACCTGCCCTGCGTCGTCCTGGAGCAGATAGCTCAGCGATCCGTGCAGCACGCCGGGCCGACCGCGGGCGAGCGACGCCGAATGGTGACCGGTCTCCAGGCCCTCGCCGGCCGCCTCGACGCCGACGAGCTCGACGTCGCGGTCGCCGACGAAGGCGTGGAACGCGCCCATCGCGTTCGATCCGCCGCCGACGCAGGCCACGACCGTCTTCGGCAGCCGGCCGATGCGCTCCATGAGCTGCGCCTTCGCCTCGCGCCCGATGACCGACTGGAAATCGCGCACCATGCGCGGATAGGGCGCCGGCCCGACGACGGAGCCGATGATGTAGTAGGTGTCGTTGACGTTGGTGACCCAGTCGCGAATTGCCTCGGTGGTCGCGTCCTTGAGGGTCCGCGTGCCGCTCGACACGGCGACGACCGTCGCGCCCATCAGCTTCATGCGGAAGACGTTCAGCGACTGGCGACGCATGTCTTCCTCGCCCATGTACACCACGCACTCGAGGCCGAATCGCGCGCACACCGTCGCCGTCGCGACGCCGTGCTGGCCGGCGCCGGTTTCGGCGATGATGCGCCGCTTGCCCATGCGGCGGGCGAGCAGCGCCTGGCCGACGGTATTGTTGATCTTGTGCGCGCCGGTGTGGTTCAGATCTTCGCGCTTGAGCCACACCTGCGCTCCCACGTGCTCGGAAAACCGCGGCGCGTCGCTCAGCGCGGACGGACGCCCGACATAGTGCTCGAGCATGTGCTCGAGCTCCGCGACGAACTCTGGATCGGCGCGCGCCGCGTCGTACGCGCGCTCGAGCTCATCGATGGCGGGGATGAGCGTCTCCGGAACGTATCGTCCGCCGAACGCGCCGAAACGGTCGCGGCTCACTGAGGGAGTCACTGCGGTCATATCGGTATCGACGCCTTCACGGCGTCGCGAAAGGCGCGCATGCGCGCGTGATCCTTGATCCCCGGCGCGCTCTCGACGCCGGACGACACGTCCACCACGTCGGGGGCGAGCGCGGCGATCGCCCGCGCCACGTTCTCCGGACGCAGTCCGCCCGCGAGCACGAGCGGCTTGGCGGGAACGCGAAGGGCCTTCACCTCCTCCGCGATCTCGGCCCACGAAAACGTCGTGCCGGTTCCGCCGAGCGCGGCGTGCGAGAACGCGTCGAGCAGCAGGCCGTCGCCCAGCGAGAACGCCTCGCGTGCCGACGGCGGCAGCGTTGCACCGACGACGCGGCACACCGGCCAGATCTGACCCGAAAAATCGCGCCGGATGGTGTCGATGCGTTCCGCCGTCGCCGTCGCGTGCAGCTGCACGACGTCGAGCTGCAGCCAATCCGCCGCGCGCGCGATGTCGTCGGCCGACTGATCGGCGAACACGCCGACGCGTCGCGCCGTCATTCGCGACACGCCCGCCAGCACTTCCATGGCGCGATTCAGCGTCAGCATGCGTGGCCCACTCGCGAAGATCACGCCGACGTAGGTCGCGTGCAGCTCGGCCGCGAACTCCGCGTCTTCGGGACGAGTGAGCCCGCAGAACTTGATCTCAGCGGTCACGGGACGCGCGCTCCACGCCGCAGAGACTTGCGACGGCGCTCGAGGGATCCTCGGCCGCCGACACCGACGACCCGACGAGCACCGCGTCCGCGCCGTGCGCCGCCAGGCGCTCGACGTCGGCGCGGCTGGACACGCCGCTCTCGGCGATCGCCACGATCGATTCCGGAACGAGCGGGAGGAGCCGTTCGGCGGTGGAGGGATCGATGACGAGCGTCTCGAGGTTGCGATTGTTGATTCCGACGATCGTCGCTCCAGCATCGAGGGCGCGCTGGAGCTCGTCTTCGTCGCGAACCTCGACCAGAGCCTCGAGCTGGAGCCGCCGCGCCGCGTCCGTCATCCGAATCAGCTCGTCGGGGGCCAGCGCCCGCACGATCAGCAGCGCCGCCGACGCGCCGAGCGCGCGCGCCTCCGCGAGCTGGACGGGATGCACGTGGAAGTCTTTCTTCAGCAGCGGGACGTTCACCGCCGCTCGCACGGCCACGAGGTCCTCGTTCGAGCCGCCGAAGTGTGCCGGCTCGGTGAGAACCGAGATCGCCGCCGCCCCGCCGCGGGCGTAGGCCCTGGCTTGCTCGGCTGCGGTAATCCCCGGGTTGATCCATCCCTTCGACGGCGACCGGCGCTTCACCTCGGCGATGACTCGCACCGTGGCGCCTCTGAGCGCCTGGGCAAATCCTGGCGGGTCCGGCGTCTGTCTCGCTGCGGCGGCGAGCTCAGCCTCGCGCGACTGGAGTGCGGCGGCACGCTCGCGCGCCTCCGCTACGATGCGGCCAAGGGTACCGGTCGGCGCTGTCCAGACGGGAGACGCTTGCACTTCGGTCCTTCTTCGGATATCGTAGTGTTCGGGGCTTATTCGGGGAGTTCCGCCCCGCGCATCCATCTCGCATCCAATCTCAAGAAGCGAACGGGCCCTATGCCGCTCACAAAGCGCCAGCGGGAAATACTAAACTACCTCACGGCCTATTCGGAGCAAAACGGCTTCGCGCCGAGCTTCGAGGAGATCGCCGAGAACTTCGACTACAACTCTCTGGCGACGGTCCATGAGCACCTGACCAACCTCGAGCGAAAAGGGTACATCAAGCGCAGCTACAACGAGAGCCGCGCGATCGAGATCCTGCCGAGCGAGGCGGCGCCGCGCGCGGTCGAGTTGCCGCTCCTTGGAGCCGTCGCGGCCGGCGTTCCGATCGAGGCGCTGGAGCACAACGAGACGTTCTCCGTGCCCGAGAGCTTCATCGGGCGCGGCGGCAGCCACTACGTGCTCAAGGTGCGCGGAAACTCGATGGTCGACGAGCAGATCAAGGACGGCGATTTCGTGGTGGTGAACGAGCGCCAACGCGCCGACAACGGCGAGATGGTCATCGCCTTGATCCATGGGACGTCCGCCACGGTGAAGAAGTATTACCGAGAGCGGGATGGTCGAATTCGCCTTCAACCAGCGAATGAGACGATGCAGCCTATCTACGTGCACGAGAACGACATCACGATCCAGGGGATCGTGGTTGGCGTGCTTCGGCGGTACTAGAGCCGAAGCTGCCAGAGGCCGGCGCTCGCGCGACGGCCATCTGGTCTTCCGCTGGAACAACGGCCAGGGACTAGTTGAACTTGATCTTGCCCGCGCCGGCACCGCCGGTCGCGCTTCCGATCGACGTGGGGTTCTCGACACCGAAAGAGAAGCTACCGATTTCCCCGCCCTTCACCTGGTCCGCCGACGCGGCGTCGACCGCGGTCGAATCGAGGTCAGGAATGGGGAGGCTGCCGTCCGGATTGGTGTCCCTATTCGGATGCGTGCGATCGTCCGACGACATAGTGTGCCTCGAGGGAAGAGTTGGTTGATGCCGGCAACTTCGTGCGGTGTTAGGGCGATGTTGAACGGCTCCCGTGCACGAGCTCGTGCATGAGGTTGGCCGGTGGGGCGTCGGTGCTCTGTGTGAGCGGGGCGCCGCCCTTGACCTGATCCGCAGCCCGAGCGTCGACGCTCGTCGGTCGGAGATCCTCGACGGGAAGATCACCGTCAGCTTTCGGGGTGTCGTGTTGGCGATCGCTTTCCGACATGGCCTGCCTCGATGAAATAGGAGCGTGACGAATTCCGCTCTATTTGAGGTTCGAAATCGTGTTCTTGACCGTGAAGCAACAGCCAACAGACCTATCGTGCATCGGCGCGCACGACGAATCAGATTTTCCCAACGTCCGCCATTCTCGTCAGCCGGTTGGCCGGCTCGACGTGATGTTGGGATACGGAATGGGCACCCCGGGCGGCGCACTCGGGTTCGCGGGCGGGGACGCGGGCGGCAAACCAAGTCCACCCTTCACGGTCTCGGCCTCCTCCGCTGTCGTCGCCTTCGGGCTCAGATCGTCTACCGGGAGCTCGATGTCCGCCTCGCGGGATTGGTCGCGCTGCTTGCGATCGTCCGACATGTTGCGCCTCGCCTGGAGTGACGGCCGCTAGAGGGGGCTCGACGCGTCCGTGTGCTTCGTGATCTGGATGTCGCTGATATGGACTTTGCTCGTCGCAGCCGCCCCGCCCTTCACTTCCTCCGCCGCCTTGGCATCGACCGCCGCGGACTCGAGGTCTGCCACCGGGAGGCTCTGGTCGGCTTCGGGGACCGAATTCGTGAACTGACGATCGTCGTTCGCCATTGTGCACCTCGAGAAGGAAATGTCCAGCCTACTTGTCCCCTAACATGCTCGGGAGCACCGTTGTGCTCGCGAGGTCCAAGCGCTTGGTGACGACAATCCCGCCCTTGATCCGCGCAAGCCCGCGCAAACGGCTCGAAGCCCCGGCCGACTTGCGCGCCCAAAGTGGCGTGATCCGCTCGAAACGCCAATGTCGCGCGTCACAAATTGTGAGAACTTTGTGATCGGCTGAGACTGCCGCGCTCGGAAGCCGGGCGGTTCGCGAACGCGGCTCGCAGCCGCTCGAGCGCGAGGAGCCCAGCGCCTGACGCAATCGCGCCCCGTCGCTTGCTAACCGTCACGACAATTGACGGCCACGGGGCTCGCGACCTCACAGCTTCGCCGTTCCTCCGACCGTCGTTCCGGCGGTGGTTGTTCCCCCTGAACCGCCGCCGCTCATCGAGATCAGCACCGCCGGCTGGATGAACCCGGGGGGAAGCAATCCACCCTTCACCTTCCCCGCTTCCGCCGGATCGACATCCTTCGGCTTCAAGTCTTCGACCGGGAGATTGTCCTGACTCGTCGCTTCGTCCGCGGATCTGTGATCGGTCGACATCAGTGGCTCCAGTAGTAGGGTTTGACGTCGACTCCAACTTGTGGCCAGAGCGGCGGAGCGCACAATGTCGGGCGTCACATGCCGACGCTCGAATGTCTTAATGCTCAATCGATCGGCTGAAACTGCCGCGCTAGGAAGCCGGGCGATTCTCGAACGCGGCCCGCAGTCGCGCCAGCGCGAGGAGCCCAGCGCCTGACGCAATCGCGCTCCGCGCCGCCTCGACTCCTTCGCCGAAATCCCGGACCTTCCCGCTGACGTAGAACGCAGCCGCCGCGTTGAGCACGACCGCCGCCGTCGCCGCCGCGGTGCCGCCTCCGCGGAGCACGCGCAGCACCGTCGCCGCGTTCTCCTCACGCGTTCCGCCGGCGATATCCGCAGGCTCACCGCGGCCAAACCCGTAGCGCTTCGGGTCGATCGTCCACTCCGTCATGACTCCGTCGCGGACCTCCGCGACCTCCGTCTCGCCGAACGGGGAGATCTCGTCCATCCCCGAGCCGTGCACCACGAGGGCATGGGTCGACTCGAGCGCGGCGAGCGCCCCGGCCATGAGGTGAAGCCGTCGCGCGTCGGCGACGCCGACGACCTGGCGGCCCGCGTGCGCGGGATTGGCCAGCGGGCCAACCATGTTCATCACCGTCGGAATGCCGAGCTCGCGCCGAATCGGCCCGACGTGCCGCATCGCCGGGTGCATCAACGGTGCGAACATGAACACGATCCCCGCGTCTTGCAGGGCGTTCCGCATCACGCTCACCGGCGCCTCGATCGAGACGCCGAGCTCTTCGAGCACGTCGGCGCTGCCGCACTGGGTGGTGAAGGACCGATTGCCGTGCTTGGCGACGCGAATTCCCGATCCCGCGATCAGAAGCGCGGCGGCGGTGGAGATGTTGAACGTGTTGATGGCGCCGCCGCCCGTGCCGCACGTGTCGACGAGATCTTCCGGCCGGTCGACCGGGATTGTGACCATCGCGTGGCGAAACGCGCGAACGACGGCGGCCAACTCCTCGCCCGTCTCTCCCTTGACGCGCAGCCCGATCAGCAGGGAGGCAATCTGCACCGGCGTCGCATCGCCACGGAGGATCACCTCGAACGCGTCGGTGAGCTCCTGTGGCTCTGGCGGCTCGCCCGCCGCCAATCGCTTGACCACATGGAGCACCGCGCTCGGCGCGGCGCCGGCGGTGCTCGTGGCGCCTGCGACGCTACTCGACACTGAGGACTTCGACCAAACGCTCGGCCAGCCGGGCGTGCGACGCCACGAGCGCGATGACGAGCCCCAGCATGCGCACGCGATCGACGTCCTCCTCGACGAAGATGCCGTACTGTGCGCGATTCGCGAGGTTCACGACGCCGATCAGCTCGTCGTGGTAGACGAGCGGAAAGCTGATGAACGAGCCCGTCGTGAAGAACTGGTCCTGCAGCAGCGGGTGGTGCTTCGCCTCGGTCACATCGCGCACGAGCATCGGCTCGCGACTCATCGCCACGCGGCCGGCCACGCCATGGCCAATGCTCACGCGAATGCCCTCGGCGATGCCGGGCGCGATGCCCTTGGCCGCGGCGAGGTACAACGACTCGCCGTCCGGCGTGCGCAGCATGATGGAGCAGCGCTGCGCGTGCATGTCGTCGCACGCGAGAGCGAGCAGGCCGTCGGCCAGCTGCCGCGGGTCGTCGGTGGACGTGTCGAGCGAGAGCACTCGGTCGATCAGATAGATGGTGCGCGTCTTCTGCCGCAGCACCTCGCTCCGGCGGTGCAGCTCGACGTGCGCCTTCTCGAGCTGCTCGACGGCGGAGGCGATCGTCGCTTCCACGGCCCCCGCCCGCTTGAGCGCGCGCCGGGCGTCTTCGTTCGCCTGAGCCAACTCCCGCTCGAGCGACACCACCTGCGCCGAGTCGTCTCCCTTCGCCGGCGTCGCGGCCTGCGTGAGCCGCGCCTCGAGATCGGTCAGCCGCTGCTCGTATGCGACATGCACCCGCTGGGTGACATCCTCGAGCGTGCGTACGGCGTCCTCGCGCGCCTCGCGTTCGAGGAATCGAAAGTACGCCAGCTCGAACAGCGCGATGGCGGGAAGGAATCGTTCCGCGGTCTTGGCGCCGAACATCTTGCGCGACTCGTAGAGGACGAGCAGCGCGCTCAGCTCACCCTCGTAGGGCAAGCCGCGAACGCTCAGCCACCCGCCCTCGCCGATCGGGGGGAGCTGGAACAGCCGGGCGAACTCCTCGCTGCTGTCGCCGAAGTCGACGAACTGCCCGCCGGCCGAGACGGCCATGCGTTCGCGTGTCGGGATGTGGTCGAAGGTGGTCTCGAGCGGCAGCGTGTCGGTGCGGGATCCCACGACGAGCGTGCGGTCGACGAGCATCGACCGGCGTCCGTCGAACCGGACGAGTCCCAGGTGCGCGTACCGGTCCACCTCGGCGAGCGCTTCGCCGAGCGCTTCGAGCGCGGCGTCGCGGTTGCCGGCAATGGTCAGCGCGTGGGCGAGAGAAGCGAGCGTGCGCGGCGGCATCAATAGGCAGCTGGGCGCACGCGAAGGAGCGCGCGACGCAGGAGGAGTTGCAGCGCGAAATGTGACTGGACGTCGCGCGCAAAGTCAATCGGGCCCGTCACATCCGCCGCGTGTGCTTGCTTGACTCTCTTCACTGGTCCGGTAGGTTTCACTCAATGGCCGATCGCTGCGTGCAGCTCGTGTTGCACTACGACGGCGCCGGGTTCAGCGGGTGGCAACGGCAACCGGAGCAGCGCACTGTGCAGGGCGTCTTGGAAGACGCGCTCGCCCGACTTTGTGCAACGCCGGTGGCAGCGCTGGGCTCGGGACGCACGGATGCCGGGGTGCACGCACGGGGGCAAGCGGTCGGAGTGCGGATTCCGGAGCGGTGGTGGCAGCGTGGGACCGTCGAGAAGCTTCGGCGCGCGCTCAACGCCCTGCTGCCGGCCGATGTATGGGTCGCGGCGGCGGCCGAGATGCGGGACGATTTTCACGCGCGGTATAGTGCGGTAAGCCGGCGGTATGGGTACTACGTCGGCACGAACGACGAAGCACACTCGCCGTTTCGCGGTCGGTATGAGCTGGCATTCGAGCAGCCCTTGGAGCGGGGCGCTCTGGATGCGGCGGCCGCCCGACTCGAGGGTGATCATTGCTTCCGGGGCTTCGCCGTCCTCGGCACGGCGCCTGCCCACGACGATCATCGCTGTCGCGTGCTCGAAGCGCGCTGGCGCGACCGACCGGGCGGGCTGGTGTTCGAGATCGAAGCCAACCGCTTTCTCCATCACATGGTGAGATTTCTCGTCGGGACGATGCTCGACATTGCGACCGGTCGCCGGCCGCTCGCCGACCTGTCGGATTTGCTCGAATCGGGAGACAACAGCGAGGTCTCGCCGCCGGCGCCGGCGCACGCGCTGTTCCTCGAGCGCGTGACCTACCCGCGCGAGCTCTACCTCGAGAGCGCATGAGGATGCGTATGAGGACACTCGGTCAACGCCTGGGACATGCCGTCATCGCCGCGGTCGCCATCGGCTGCTCGCGCGCGCCGGAGCCGTCGTCGGCCCAAGGGGCGTCGTCCCGACAGACGTCGTCCCAACAGGCGGCTGGCCTCATCGCGCAGGCGAACGACCGCGTCTCACAGAGCCGGCAGAACGCCATCACCGCCGCGGTGGCCAAGGTTGCGCCCACCGTCGTCACGGTGCAGACGGAGGCGGTCGACCAGTCGCCGCAGGATCCGTTCGACATGTTCTTCGGCCGCGCCCAGCCCCGCACGCAGGCGGGCCTCGGCACGGGCTTCGTCGTCCGCAAGGACGGCGTGATCGTGACGAACGCGCACGTCGTGGCTGGGGCGCAGAAGGTGTCCGTCATGACGCGTGACGGCGCCGTCTATCCGGCGAAGGTCCTCGGCCAGGACGAGACGAACGATCTCGCCGTCGTGAAGATCGACGCGAAGAACCTGCCGGAGGCGAAGCTCGGAAACTCGGGCAGTCTCGTGATCGGCGAATGGGCGATCGCCATCGGGAACCCGTACGGCTTCTACCTGGGCAATGCGGAGCCGAGCGTGAGCGTCGGCGTGGTGAGCGCCACCCAGCGGAACCTCGTCGCGCCCACCGAGGGCGGCGGATCGTATTTCGACATGATTCAGACGGACGCGGCGATCAACCCGGGCAACTCGGGTGGACCGCTCGTCAACGCCGACGGCGAAGTGATCGGCGTGAACAGCAGCATCTTCTCGCCCAGCGGCGGTTCGGTCGGACTCGGGTTCGCCATCCCGATCAATCGCGCGCTGCGCGTGGTCGACGACCTGCTGTCGCACGGCTCGCTGCGTACCCCGTGGATCGGTGTGGCCCTCCAGCAGGCTCGTTCGAGCAATCCACGCGACCTGTTGACGCAGGGCGCGGTCGTGGCGCGCGTCACCCCGGAGTCGCCGGCCGACAAGGCGGGCATCAAGCCCGGGGACGTGATCCTTCGCGAGGGCGACCGCACGGTGCGGAATTCGTTCGACTGGAGCGCGGCGCTGCTCGACCTGCGCGTCGGCTCGGCGGCGCGCCTGCACATCAAGCGTGGCCTCCGCGAGATGGACGTCGACGTCAACATCGTCGATCTGCCCGAGGTCAACGCGCCGAAGGTGCAGGTGCTGCAGGACCTCCAGCTGGTGACCGTCACGCCCGCGATCGCAGCCGAGCGCCGGCTGCGGCGCCAGGCGGGAGCGCTCATCTACGACATCAGCCAGGGGGCGTCCGATCAGACCGGCCTCCAGAAGGGTGACGTCATCATCCAGATCAACCGGGTGAACATCTCGTCCGCGCAGGACGTGGCGCGCGTGATCAACGCCATCGGCAGCCGGGCGTACCTGAGCGTCGTCGTCGAGCGACAGGGGCAGTACCTGATCTCCCAGTTCGGCGTTCGATGACGTCACGCGATCGCTACTCGTCGCCGCTGGCGGAGCGCTACGCGTCGAGAGTGATGCTCGAGCTTTGGTCGCCGGCGAAGCGCCACGCGTTGTGGCGCGAGCTTTGGCTCGCCCTCGCCGAGGCGGAGCGCGAGCTGGGCGTGCCGATTCCGGACGAGGCGATCGCGCAGATGCGCGCGCATCTGACCGACATCGACTTCGACGCGGCGGCCGACTACGAGCGGCGGTTCCGTCACGACGTGATGGCGCACGTTCACGCGTTCGGCGACGTGGCGCCCGCGGCCAAGGGGTTCATCCACTATGGCGCGACGAGCGCGTTCGTCACCGACAACGCCGATCTGATGCTGATGCGGCGCGGCATGGAGCTGCTGCGCGTCAAGATTCTGAACGTTCTTCGCGCGCTGTCGTCGTTCGCGCGCGAATGGCGGGCCGAGCCCACGCTCGGGTCGACGCACCTCCAGCCGGCGCAGCCGACGACGGTAGGCAAGCGCGCGACGCTCTGGATGCAGGACCTCGTGCTCGACTTGGCGGATCTCGACCACCGAATCGCCACCCTGCCCTGCCGCGGCGTGAAGGGCACGACGGGGACCCAGGCGAGCTTCCTCGAGATCTTCAGCGGCGATCACGCCAAGGTGCGCGAGCTGGACGCGCGCGTCACGCGCAAGATCGGGTTCGCGTCGTCGATTCCGGTCTCGGGGCAGACGTACTCGCGCAAGATCGACGCGCAGGTGCTCGGCGTCGTCGCCGGCATCGCGGCGAGCGCCATGAAGTTCAGCGGCGATATTCGCGTGCTCCAGTCGGTCGGGGAGATCGAGGAGCCATTCGAGACCGAGCAGATCGGCTCGTCGGCCATGGCCTACAAGCGGAATCCGATGCGCTCCGAGCGGATCGCGTCGCTCGCGCGGTTCGTCGTGACGCTCGAGCCCAACGCGAACCTCACGCACGGCGTGCAGTTCTTCGAGCGCACGCTCGACGACAGCGCGAACCGCCGCCTGGTGATTCCCGAGAGCTTTCTGGCGACGGACGCCATCCTCCTTCTCATGGAGAACGTGTCGAACGGACTCGAAGTTCATCCGGCGAGGATCCGCCGGCGCTTGGCCGACGAGCTGCCGTTCATGGCGACGGAGGAGCTGATCGTGCGTGCCGTGCGCGCGGGCGGCGACCGGCAGGTGGCGCATGAGCGTATCCGCCAGCACAGCATCGAAGCCGCGCGCGCGCTCAAGAACGGCGCCGAGCGCAACGACATGCTCGACCGGCTCTCGGCCGATCCCGATTTCGGCGTGCCGGTGTCCGACCTCGAGGCGGCGCTCGACCCGGCCCGCTTCGTCGGACGCGGCCCGCAGCAGGTGGACGAATTCCTCGACTGGATCGTGGCGCCGCTCCTCGCGGGGCACACCGGCGAAGGGACCGACGAGGTGCGAGTATGACGATCGCCCAGCTCGAGCCGCTGCCACTGCGCCACCTGCGGCGCGGCAAGGTGCGCGAGGTCTACATCGTCGACGACGATCGCCTGCTTCTCGTCGCCACGGATCGCGTCAGCGCGTTCGACGTCGTGATGGCCGAGCCCATTCCGTACAAGGGCGCCGTGCTGACGCAGATCACCGCGTGGTGGCTCAGGCAGCTCGAGCGCGACGTCCATCACCATATGATCTCCGCGGATGTCGACCAGATCATAGCCGCCGTTCCGTCGCTCGCCGAGCACCGGTCCGCGCTCGCCGGTCGTGCGATGCTCTGCCGCCGTACCGAGGTCTTTCCCATCGAATGCGTGGTGCGCGGCTATCTATCCGGGTCGGCGTGGAAGGAGTACAAAGCGAGCGGCACCCTGGCCGGCGAGTCGCTGCAGGCCGGCTTGCGCGAGAGCGAGCGGTTCGATCCGCCGCTGTTCAGCCCCGCGACGAAGGCGGAGACGGGCCACGACGAGAACATCACGGCCGCGCGGGTCGCGGACGTCGTCGGGGCCGAGGTGGCGAGGGAGCTCGAGCGCCTCAGCCGATTGATCTACGCGCGCGGCCGCGACATTGCCGCCGCGCGCGGAATCATCATTGCGGACACGAAGTTCGAGTTCGGCCGCGACCGCAACGGCCGGATCACGTTGATCGACGAAGTGCTGACGCCGGACAGCTCTCGCTTCTGGCCGGCGGATCAGTACCAGCCAGGGCGCTCGCAGCCGAGCTTCGACAAGCAGCCGCTGCGGGATTACCTCGATGGCGAACGTCGCGCGGGTCGCTGGAACGGCGAGGCGCCGCCGCCGCCGCTGCCCCCCGCCGTCGTCGAGGCCACCAGTGTGCGCTACCTTGATGCGTTTCGTCGCATCACGGGGAGCGAGCTCGATCGCACGGAGCTATCGTGAACTTTGCGCGCGAAGGCCTGACGTTCATCGTCGTCTCGGCGCTCATCGCCGCGACGGCGTTCGGGGTGGCGCTCTCCAGGCGCTCGTGGCCGCTCTGGCTCGTCGCGTTTGGGCTCACCCTCATCGCGCTCTGGGTCGCGTACTTCTTTCGCGATCCGCAGCGGACGGGCGAGCGCGGCGACCGCCTCGTCGTCTCGCCGGCCGACGGCAAGGTGGTGATGATCACCGACGTGGACGAGCCGATGTTCATGCACGCGCGCGCCCGGCGCATCTCGATCTTCATGAACGTCTTCAACGTTCACGTGAACCGGTATCCGGTGAGCGGCGTCGTGCAGCTCGTCGAGCACACGCCGGGCAAGTTCATGAACGCCGCCGACGAGCAATCGAGCCTGGCGAACGAGCAGACGTCCATCGGGCTCGAGTCCGGGGCGCGGCGCATCCTCGTGCGGCAGATCGCCGGCTTGATCGCGCGGCGCATCGTGACCGACTCGCGCCAGGGAGAGCGCGTGAACCAGGGCGATCGGATGGGCCTCATCCGCTTTGGGTCGCGCGTCGACGTGTTCGTCCCCGAAGGATCCGCGCTGCGGGTGAAGGTCGGCGACATGACCTTCGCCGGCGTCACGGTGCTTGGAGAGCTCCAGCCGTGAAGCCGCTCTCGAGGTTCGGCAATCGCGCCGGTCGCGCCGATCGCGGCGAACGCGGCGAACGCGAACGCCGCCGGGGTGTGCGGCGAGCCGTCGTGCTCATGCCCAACGGGCTCACGCTGTTCAACCTGTTCTGCGGCATCTACGCCATCGTGCTCGCCGCGCGAAAGGAGGTTGCGTCGGCGCCGAAGTTCATCGTCCTCGGCGGCATCGCCGACACGCTCGACGGACGCGTCGCGCGCGCGACCGGAACCGGCAGCCGGTTTGGCGAGGAGCTCGATTCGCTCGTGGACCTGATCACGTTCGGCTTCGCGCCGCCGTTCATCATGTTCCTCGCGCAACCGGAGCCGCACCCCGCGCTGGAGTGGCTCCTCGTCTTCATCTTCACGTCGTGCGCGGCGATGCGTCTGGCTCGCTTCAACGTGGAGCAGGCCGGCCGGTCGAAGACGCACTTCCACGGCCTGCCGAGTCCCGCGGCCGGGCTTACCCTCGCCAGCTACTACTGGTTCCGCGAGACGCCGCTCTACAACCAGGCCGTGATTCTCTTCACCGACAGCAAGACGCTGTCGGACCTGCCCTGGCCCGTGATCCTGCGCGGGCTCATGGCGGTGCTCGCGGCCCTCATGATCAGCGACGTTCCCTACCCCACGGTGCCGTCGATCGGCTACCGATCGATCCGCAAGTTGTTCGGGACGGTCGTCATCGTGGGATGCATCTTCTTGCTGGTCACGCGGAAAGAGGAGTTCATCTTCCCCGCGATGCTGGCGTACGTCCTCTTCGGTGCCGTCAAGTGGGTCGTGCTTGGGTTCCTCGGAAAGTCGGCGACGCCAGACGAGGTGTACGGCGCCCGCGACCGACTGCACGGGCCCCCACGTGACGAACGGCGCGCGACGCCGGCGCGCGGCGGCGTGCTCTCCGCCCCGATCCCTCCGGCCGAGATCCGCCGCGAAGAGACGCGCGACGAGAAGCACGAGCGACGCCCCGACGAAGTGCCGTCGGGCCAGCGCCGCAAGCGTCGGCGTCGCGGCGGTCGCGGCGGCCCCCGCCCGCACGGCTCCAATCCGCCAGGTCCCCCTCTCCCCGAATCGCCGACAGGTCCGGCTGAATGAATCGCTATCGCATCGCCGTGCACATCACGCCGCGCCGCGGCATCCTCGATCCCCAGGGCAAGACCGTGGCAGACGCCCTCCACTCGCTCGGGTTCGCGGGCGTGCACGACGTCCACGTCGGGCGGCACATCGTCGTCGAATTGGACGCGGGCGACAAGGCGGCCGCCGAGCAGTCGACGCGCGACATGTGCGCCAAGCTTCTGGCCAACCCCGTCACCGAAGACTTCGAGATCGCCACCGTGGAGGCCTCGTGAAGTTCGGCATCGTCACCTTCCCCGGCTCGAACTGCGATTACGATGCGTACCAGGCAGTCGTCGAGAAGTTGGGCGAAGACGCCGTGTATCTCTGGCACAAGGATCACGACCTGCAGCAGAGCGACGTGATCATTCTTCCTGGTGGGTTCAGCTACGGCGACTACCTCCGCGCCGGCGCGATCGCGCGATTCAGCCCGGTGATGCGGGACGTGATCGCGTTCGCCAAACGCGGCGGGCCCGTGCTCGCGATCTGCAACGGATTTCAGATCGCGTGCGAGGCGGGCCTGCTCCCGGGCGCGCTCCTGCGCAACGCGAGCTTGAAGTTCGTCTGCGAGCTCGTGGGGCTTCGTGTGGAGACCAACGACACGATGTTCACGAACCGCTACGAGGTGGGCGCCATCATGCGCGTCCCGATCGCGCACGGTGACGGGCGTTACACCGCCGACGATGCGACGCTCGATAGACTGGAAGGAGAGGGGCGCGTGGTGTTCCGCTACGCCGGCGGTCCGGCCGATGCCGACGAGTGGTGGAGCCCCAACGGCTCCATGCGCGCCATCGCCGGGATCATCAACGAGACCGGCAACGTGTTGGGGATGATGCCACATCCGGAGCGCGCCGTCGACACGCTCCTCGGATCCGCCGACGGGCTCGGCGTGTTCGAGTCGATGCTCGCCCGAGTCGCCGTCTAAGGAGACCATATGCGTTTACTCATGAGAGCGTTGTTGATGTGCGGAGCGGCCGCGTCGCTGGGCGCGCAGGCCACGACGACGATCGATCCCGGCATGACGCGGGAGCAGGTCGTGGCCAAGCTCGGCGAGCCGCTGTCCGTTCGGTCGTACGACGGGCACACGTACCTGCTCTACAAGAACGGCTGCGAGAAGACCTGCGGCATGAACGACCTGGTCGTGCTCGACAGCGGCAAGGTCGTCGACGCGGTGTTCCGCGCCCCGGGCCGGAAGTACTCCGGCACGAGCAGCTCGCCGCGCATGTTCTCGCAGGCGGAGGCGAGACGCGGAACGGGCACGGGTGCCCCGCTCGCCCTGCCGTCGGGAGAGGCGAAGGCCAAGCCGCCGGTCAAGGCCGAGACGAGGGCTGTGCCCCCGCCGCCGAAGCCGGTCACCGCGAAGGCCGCCCCGGCGACCACCAAGGCGGCGAACCCGCCGGCCAAGACGCCGGCCGTCACCAAGGCCCCGCCCGCCGCGGTAACCAAGGCACCGGCCACGCCGGCGCCCAAGAAGACCGAGGCAAAGACAGTGACACCGCCGCCGCCCAAGGCGAATACCGCGCCGGCGAAAAAGACGGAACCGGCTCCGCCCCCGAAGAAGCCGGATGCGCCGGCGACGAAGAAGGATTCCACCAAGAAGCCACCCGCTGAACACGAGAGTTGATGCCTCACCCCGCCGTCGTCGAACCGCGTCCTGGTGATCCGCGCATCACCCCGGCGCTGATCAGCGAGCATGGACTGACCACCGAGGAGTACCAGCGTCTCGTCGCCATGCTCGGCCGGGAACCGACGTTCACGGAGCTCGGAATCGTGAGCGCGCTGTGGAGCGAGCACTGCTCGTACAAGCATTCGCGTCCCCTGCTCCGCGGCCTCCCCACCACCGCGCCGTACGTGTTGCAGGGACCCGGTGAGAACGCCGGCGTCATCTCGATCGGCGACGGGCTCGCGGTGGCGTTCAAGATCGAGTCGCACAACCACCCGTCCGCCGTGGAGCCGTATCAGGGCGCGGCGACGGGCGTCGGCGGGATTCTGCGCGACGTCTTCACGATGGGCGCGCGCCCCATCGCGATGCTCAATTCGCTGCGCTTTGGATCGCTCGATTCGGCGCGCGTCCGGTATCTCTTCGCCGGGGTCGTCAAGGGCATCGGCGACTACGGCAACTGCGTCGGCATTCCCACGGTCGCCGGCGAAGTCGCCTTCGATCCGTCGTACGAGGGCAATCCGCTCGTCAACGCGATGTGCGTGGGGCTCTTGCACGAGCACGAGCTCATTCGCGCCGTGGCTCAGGGCGTGGGCAACCCCATCATCGCGGTCGGCGCGCGCACCGGGCGCGACGGCATTCACGGCGCGTCGTTCGCGTCGGAAGACCTGTCCGAGCAGAGCGACGCGAAGCGGCCGCGCGTTCAGGTCGGCGACCCCTTCACCGAGAAGCTGCTGCTCGAGGCGAGCCTCGAGCTGATTCGCAGCGGCGCCATCGTCGCGATTCAGGACATGGGCGCCGCGGGACTCACGTCGTCGTCCGCCGAGATGGCGGCGCGCGGGGATGTCGGCGTTCAAATCGATACGACTCGCGTGCCTACACGCGAGTCGGGGATGACGCCGTACGAGATCCTGCTCAGCGAATCGCAGGAGCGGATGCTCGTCGTCGCCAAACGCGGACGCGAGCGCGACGTCGCCCACATCCTCGAGAAATGGGATCTCAGCGCCGCGGTGATCGGGTCGGTGATCGCTGATCCGGTGTACCGCGTGACCGAGGGCGACCGCGTCGTCGCCGAGTTCCCCGGCACGCGGCTCGTCACCGACTGTCCGACCTACACGCCGGAGGCGCGTGAGAGCGCGGCGATCGCCGAGCTCCGTTCACGCGACGTGAGCGCCGTGCCGGAGCTGGACGACGAGCGCGACCCGGCGTGGACGCTGCGCCGGTTGCTGTCGTCGCCGACGATCGCCGCGAAGACCTGGGTTCACCGGCAGTACGACACCACGGTGCGAACGAACACGGTGATCGGGCCCGGCGGTGACGCGGCGGTCGTGCGCGTGCGCGGCACGGATCGCGCGCTTGCCTGCAAGACGGACTGTAACGGCCGCTACGTCTACCTCGATCCGCACGTCGGCACGCAGATCGCCGTGTGCGAGGCGGCCCGCAACGTCGCCTGCACCGGCGCGAGACCGATGGCGATCACGAACAATCTCAACTTCGGCAACCCGCGCCGGCCCGAGGTCTACTTCCAACTACGCGAAGCCGTCCGCGGTATGGGGGAGGCCTGTATCGCGCTCGGCACGCCGGTCACGGGCGGCAACGTCTCGCTCTACAACGAGAACCCCGGCGGCGCCGTGTACCCCACGCCGGTGATCGGGATGATCGGGCTGATCGACTCGACGAGCCACATTACCCGATCGCACTTCCGAAACGAGCACGACACGATCGTTCTCCTCGGCGAGCCAACGGCCGAGCTGGGCGCGAGCGAGTACCTGGCGCGCGTGCACGGGATCGTCGCCGGCGCGCCGCCCGCCTGCGATCTCGAGGCCGAGCGCCGGTTGATCGAGGCGTTGCTCGAGACGATTCGCGGCGGCGCGGCCGAATCGGCGCACGACTGCAGCGACGGCGGACTGGCGGTCGCGCTCGCCGAGTGCTGCATCATGGACCGCGGCGCGCAGTTCGGCGCGACGGTCGACCTTTCGGCGTGGCGGGAGCTGCCGGACCGGGCCGTGCTCTTCGGGGAGGCACAGGCGCGCGTCGTCCTGTCGACTCACGTGCCGGACTCCGTGCTCGCGATCGCGAAGAAGCACGGCGTGCCGGCCCGGGTGATCGGCAAGGTCGGGGCACCGGGGTCGCCGCTCGAGATCAAGACGGCCACCGCCCGTCTCACCGCGTCGCTGGCCAGTCTCGACGACGCATATCACGAGACCATTCCGCGGATCATGTCGCAGCCGGCGATGGCGGCGTCGTGAACCGAATCCGTCATCCCTCGCATCGCTCGGGATGACACTCAACTTCTCAAATAGATAAAAGGCGACGTCGCTCGATATGTGTGGCATCTTTGGAGTACATGGACACGCTGACGCGCCGCATATCGCGCAGCTGGGGTTGTATTCGCTGCAGCACCGCGGGCAGGAATCGGTCGGGGTCGTGTCGATCGATCAGGTCGGCCACGCCCGGGCGGTCCGCACGATGGGAACCCTCTCCGACTCGCTGGCGCAGGAGCTGGTCAAGGTGCCTGGCGTGTCCGCCGTGGGCCATACGCGGTACAGCACCGCGGGCTCGTCGACGATCGAGAACGCGCAGCCCGTCGTGGCGCGCTCGAAGGGCGGGTACATCACCCTCGCGCACAACGGCAACCTGATCAACGCCGGCGAGCTGCGCCTCGAGCTCGAGGAGCAGGGATCGATCTTCGCGTCGACCAACGACTCCGAGGTGATCGTCCACCGGCTCGCGCGGTCGAATGCCGCGACGCCGGCCGAGCGACTCGCCGATGCGCTCCAGGGCGTGGAGGGCGCGTACAGCTTGATCGTGGCGATCGGCGACACGCTGCTTGCGGCGCGCGATCCGCGCGGCTGGCGCCCGCTCGCCATGGGTCGGCTTGGCGACGCGGTCGTGTTCGCGTCGGAGACCTGCGCGCTCGACATCATCGGCGCCACGTACGAGCGCGACGTCGCGCCGGGCGAGATCGTGTCCGTCAACGGCAACGGCGTGCAGTCGACGAATCCGTTGCCGCGGCAGGATCTCAAGCGGTGCGTCTTCGAGTTCGTGTACTTCGCGCGACCCGACAGCCGCGTGTTCGGCGGGTCGGTCGATCGGGCGCGCCGCGCGCTCGGCAAGCGTCTCGCGCGCGAACATCCGGCGCCGACGGCGGAGCTCGTATTCAGCGTCCCCGACTCGTCCAACTCGGCGGCGCTGGGCTTCGCCGAGCAGAGCGGCCTGCCCTACGAGCTCGCGCTCATCCGCAACCACTACGTCGGACGGACGTTCATCCAACCCACGCAGGCCGGGCGCGATGCGAAGGTCAAGGTGAAGTACAACGCGGTCCGCGAGGTGCTCGACGGAAAATCGGTCGTGATGGTCGACGACTCGATCGTCCGCGGCACGACCACGCGGGGTCTCGTGGCGCTCGTGCGCGCCGCGGGCGCGCGCGAAGTCCACATGCGGGTGAGCTCGTCGCCGGTGACCGGGCCCTGCTATTACGGCATCGACACGCCGTCGCGCGAGGAGCTGATCGCCGCGAACTACACCACGCCGGAGATCGCTTCGCATCTCGGAGTCGATTCCCTGGGCTACCTGTCGCTGGACGGCATGCTGGAATCGGTTCCCTCTGGACCGGAAGGCTTCTGTCATGCCTGTTTTTCCGGGGACTACCCGACACCCCCGCCGACCGATCCCGATAAGCTTCGCTTCGGGTGCGGTTGCTGACCACGAACGGAGCGCATGGCGTCCTCGACTGAGCTCGATCGCAACGCGTTGACGTCCGCGTCCACCGCCGAGACGGAGAAATCCGTCTTCTTCTTCGGCGGCGGACAGGCCGAAGGCACCAAGGACATGAAGGCGATGCTCGGCGGCAAGGGCGCCAACCTCGCCGAGATGACGAATCTCGGCGTGCCGGTGCCGCCGGGATTCACCATCGCGTGCTCGCTCTGCATCGACTACCTGCGCGACAAGTCCGTCCCCGACGCGCTCCGCGCCGAGGTGGCGTCGGCGCTGGAGCGACTCGAGCAGGTCACGGACAAACGATTCGGCGACGCGGCGAACCCGCTCCTCGTTTCCGTTCGCTCCGGCGCCGCCGTCTCGATGCCGGGGATGATGGAGACGATTCTCAATCTCGGCCTCAACGACCTGACCGTGGTCGGGCTCGCGCGCGCGAGCGGTAATCCGCGCTTCGCCTACGACTCGTATCGCCGGTTCATTCAGATGTACGGCGACGTCGTGCTCGGCGTGCCCTTCGCGCGCTTCGAGCACCTGCTCGCCGCCAAGCGCCTCACCACCGGCGCGACGAGCGATGCCGAGCTGCCGGAGGCCACGCTCCGCAATCTCGTGGAGGAGTACAAGGCGCTGGTGCGCGCGCAGACCGGCCGCGACTTCCCGATGGATCCGATGGTGCAGCTCTGGGGCGCCATCGAGGCCGTGTGGCGGTCGTGGATGCTCAAGAAGGCGATCGACTACCGGCGCGTGAACTCGATCTCCGAGACGCTCGGCACCGGCGTGAACATCGTGTCGATGGTGTTCGGCAATCTCGGCGACGATTCCGGCACGGGCGTCGCGTTCACGCGCGATCCGTCGACCGGCGAGCGGAAGTTCTACGGCGAATTCCTCATCAACGCGCAGGGCGAGGACGTCGTCGCCGGCATTCGGACGCCGCTCAGCATCGAGGAGATGGCCACGAAGCTGCCGGGGGCGTACGCCGAGCTTCGCGAAACGGAGGCGCGCCTCGAGCGCCACTTCCGCGACATGCAGGACATCGAGTTTACGGTCGAGCGCGGTCGTCTGTATCTGCTACAGACGCGGAACGGCAAGCGCACCGCGGCAGCCGCCGTGCGCATCGCGACGCAGATGGTCGACGAAGGGGTCATCGATACGTCGACCGCCGTCCGCCGCGTCGCGCCCGAGCAGCTCGACCAGCTGCTCCATCCGGTGATCGATCCGGGCGTGCGCGCGACGCCGCTCTGCACCGGCCTGCCGGCGAGCCCCGGCGCGGCGAGCGGAATCGCGGTGTTCGATCCCGACGTCGCCGAGCATCGCGCCGCGGCCGGACAGCAGGTCGTGCTCGTTCGCGACGAGACGACGCCGGAGGACTTTCACGGCATCGTCGCCGCGCGGGCCGTGCTCACGGCACGCGGCGGCATGACCAGCCACGCGGCGGTCGTCGCCCGCGGCATGGGCAAGTGCGCCGTGGTCGGATGCAAGGACATTCACGTCGACGCCGAGCACCGTCGCTTCTGCGTGGGCGACATAACAGTCGCCGAAGGCGATTGGATTACGATCGACGGCGCGACCGGCCGAGTGTATCGCGGCGATCTGCCGACGACGCCGAGCGAAGTGGTGCAGGTCATACGCGGGATGCGCGCCGAGCGATCGGCGCCGGACTATCTCGCGTTCGCGCGACTGCTCGGGTGGGCCGACGAGGTTCGGCATCTCAAGGTCCGAGCGAACGCCGATACACCTCACGACGCGCGCGTCGCGCGCAACTTCGGCGCCGAGGGCATCGGCCTGTGTCGCACCGAGCACATGTTCTTCGAGGGGGACCGCATCCACTCCATGCGCGAGATGATCGTGGCGCGCGACGAGGGCGGACGGCGCCGGGCGCTCAACAAGCTGCTGCCCATGCAGCGCACGGACTTCGAGGGAATCTTCGAGGCGATGACCGGATTGCCCGTCACGATCCGGCTCCTCGATCCACCCCTCCATGAGTTCCTACCGCACGGTGGCGAAGAAACCAAGTTGCTCGCGCGTACGTTGGGTCTCGAGCGAGCTGAGCTGAACCGCATTACAGAATCTTTGCGCGAAACGAACCCGATGCTGGGTCATCGGGGCTGCCGATTGGGTATTACCTATCCTGAAATCACCGAAATGCAGGGCCGGGCGATCTTCGAGGCCGCGGTTCGGGCGAAACGAAGAGGCATCGACGTCCGTCCTGAAATCATGGTACCGCTGGTCGCTACGCTGAAAGAGTTCGAGAACCAGCGTGCCATTCTGGAGGACGCCGCCCGGGTGGTCCTCGGCGGAATGGGTGAGGAAGTCGCCTACACGATCGGCACGATGATCGAGCTTCCTCGCGCGGCGCTGACGGCCGACGAAATCGCGACCAAAGCGGAGTTCTTTTCGTTTGGGACCAATGATTTAACGCAGACCACTTTCGGCCTCAGTCGGGACGACGCCGGCCGATTCCTACCGAATTACATAGAACGTGGTATAATTTCCGACGATCCGTTCCAGGTGCTTGATCGGAACGGAGTTGGCAAGCTGATTGGATTTGCCGTATCTGCCGGTCGTAGTGTCCGCAGCGATCTCAAAGTCGGGATCTGCGGTGAGCATGGCGGTGAACCTCGCTCCGTGAAGTTCTGCCACTCGATCGGTCTCGACTACGTCTCCTGTTCGCCCTACCGCGTTCCAATCGCACGCCTAGCCGCAGCCCATGCCGCTCTTGAATCCCCCCCTTCCCACCCTCAGGCGCTCGCGTCGTAGAAGTCACCCGACGCTTCCCAACCTTCCGGATCTCGAGTTCATCAAGGGCGACGAACGCGCACTGCGGATCGCTCTGGTGACCGAGTACTACTACCCGCATCTGGGGGGCGTCTGCGAGCATGTGCATTTCTTTGCGCGCGAGGCGCGGCGTCGCGGACATCACGTCGACGTCATCACGTCGCACATCCCGGGTGCCGAGGAGCAGCCGCACGTCATTCGCATCGGCCGCAGCCAGCCGGTATACGCCAACGGATCGCAGGCGCGCATCACGATCGGCTGGAACCTCCGTCGCGACATGCGCCGCGTGCTGCGGCGCGGGCGATACGACATCGTGCACGTGCACTCGCCCCTCACGCCGGTCCTCCCGATTCTCGCGATCGAGGAAGCCGAATGCCCGGTGGTCGGGACGTTCCACACGTACTTCGACCGGTCGATCGGCTACACGCTCGGGCGCCGCTTCTTTCAGAAGCGGCTCGACATGCTTTCGACCGCGATCGCCGTCTCGAACAGCACGACGGTGGCGCTGAACCGCTACTTCGAGGCCGACTGGCAGATCATCCCGAACGGCATCGACACGGACGTCTTTCATCCGAGCGCTCCGCCGCCGCCGGGCATGAACAAGGACGTCCCGACGATTCTCTTCCTCGGCCGCTTCGATCCGAGGAACGGGCTCACGACGTTGATCGAGTCGTTCCAGAAGGTGAAGAGCCGCGGGACCCGGGGCCGGCAGGCCAAGCTCGTCGTCGTGGGCGACGGGCCGCTGCGCGAGCACTACTACAAGCAGGCGAACGGCGACAAGGACATCACCTTCGTGGGCGCGGTGCTCGAGGGCCGGCCGAGCTACTACGCGCATAGCTCCGTGTACGCCTGCCCCACCACCAAGGCGTCGTTCGGCATCACGCTGCTCGAGGCGATGGCGTGCGAAACGCCGGTCGTGTGCTCCGACATCCTCGGGTTCAGAGATGTCGTGGTGGACGGACGCGAGGCGTTGATGGTTCCGTGCGGCGATCGCGACGCGCTCGCGGACGCGCTCGTTCGCGTGCTCGATGACGAGGGATTGGCCATTCAGCTCGGGACCACGGGTCGCTTGAACTCCGTCGAATACTCGTGGGCGCGTGTGACGTCTCGCGTGCTCGACGTGTATCGGAACGTCCTCGGGAACGTCACAGTCGGAGTATGATGGTCGGCCTTGGCGTCGGCGCCGTGCTGTTGGGCGGCGCGGCGCACGGCGCGTTTCACCGAAACAGCCCGCTGTTCGGCCGACCCATCACCCACGTAGGCGCCAAGCCCGGTGAGCGGGTCGTCGCGCTGACGTTCGACGACGGTCCCAATCCAGACGCGACGCCGGCGATTCTCGACGCGCTCGCCGCGCGTGCCGTCAAGGCGACGTTCTTCGTGCTCGGCCGCCACGCCGAGCGGTGGCCCGCGCTCGTGAAGCGCGTCGCCGACGAGGGGCACTCGATCGGAAACCACGGCTACTATCATCGCAAGCTGCACTTCAAGTCGCCCGGGTATGTGCGCGACGACCTGACACGCGGCACCGGCGCGATCGAACAGGCCGCCGCGGTGCACCCGCGGCTGTTTCGGGCACCGCACGGCTTCCGGAGCCCGTGGGTGACGGCGATCGCCCGGTCGCTGGGGCAGCGGACGGTCGGCTGGTCGCTCGGCGTCTGGGACTCCGACCGGCCTGGTGTGGCGGCGATCGCCGACCGCACCGTGAACGGGGCCCGGCCCGGTTCCATCTTGCTGCTTCATGATGGGGACGGTTACGATCCCGGTGGCGATCGGATGCAGACGGCACGCGCGGTGCCCTTGATCGTCGACCGCTTGCTCGATCAAGGATTCCGCTTCGGCCTTCTCGAAACCGGATGAAGAAAGTCGCCACGCACGCCATTCGTCTTGCAGTGAGCGCCGCGATCATCGTGGCGCTCGTGCTGTTCGCGCGGAAAGTGAACTGGCACACGACGTGGCGCAGCATCGAGGACGCGAACCTCACCATCCTGCTCCTCGCCGCGCTCGTCAATCTCGCGTCGCTGGTGCTCAAGGGCGTTCGCTGGTGGATCTTCCTGAGATCGGTGGGCGCGCCGTCGCTGTGGATGGCGATCAAGGCGACGTTCGCGGGGGCCGGGCTGAACAACATTCTCGTCGCGAACGGGGGCGAGGCGGCGCGCGTCGTGTTCGTCGCGCGCGCGGCGCATGTACAGAGCGCGAAGGTGCTCGCCACACTGGCCCTCGAGCGGATGTTCGAGCTCATCGGCTACGTCGTGATGCTCGCGCTGTCCGTCTCGTTCCTCGAGCTGCCGAAGATGCTCTCGCGCACGCGACCCGTGGCCTGGGTGGCGCTCGTCGTCGTGACGGGATTGATGATCTATCTCGTGCGGCGCCCCGAGGGCGCCGTGGAGATTCCTGTCACGCACGCGGCCGGATGGCGCGGCCGGTTCGCGAACTACGCGCGTCACTTCGGCCAGACGATCGGCGGGATCTCGACCGGTCCGCGGTTCGCGGTGGCGCTGGTGCTGTCGGTCGCCATCTGGGCCATGCAGGTCTGGACCTACAGCCTCACGGCGCGCTCCGCCGATTTCAACATTTCACTCGTCGGCACCGTGGCGGCCATTCTCGCGGTGAACCTCGGGTTCGCACTTCGCGCTACACCGGGAAATGTCGGCGTGTTTCAGGCCTTCTATGCCCTCGTCGCCGTGGCGTTCGGTATGGATCGGGACCAGGCGATCGCCGTGGCGTTCTTGATTCAGACGCAGCAGATCATTCCTGTCACGCTGCTCGGTGTCGCGCTCGCCCCGGAGTTCATCTTCAAGCGAAAGAAGGTCATGCGCTCCGAGGACGACGGCATGCACCTGGAGTCGCGGGCGACGCAGACGACAGCAGGGTGAACTCGGCGCTTGCGCGCCTGGGGCCCCGCATGGGCCGCACCTGTTGTTGCTGTTCGCGTTCGATTGCTACAAGTAAAGGACTAAGGCGCGTGCTTGGTCCAGAATGCGACGATCGCGCACTTCATCGCGTTGGGATCGTTTGGCTGAAGTCGAACGGGCGCGAGGATTGCGCGCGCGTACGTTTCCACCCCAGCGAGCTCTGTGGGCGTCACGAATTGGTCGATCGATGCCCCACCGCCATCGTCGCCGCGCATGACCACCGGCCGCCCGCGGCGATCCCTCCCCATCAGCACGTCGCCCGCGCCCGCGATCCGGACGCCGTCGAGGTACACCGTCGCTGCGCACTCCCCGCCGCTCGCGGCCTTCCCATAAATCGCGAATCGGTCGCCTCCTGTTCGCCGCACGACAATCGACGGCACGTTCTCGACGACCTGCGTCACTCGCAACGGCTGCATCGCCTCGATATCCTTGGCCGTGAAGAACTGGCCCGCTCCCGCCCCGCGCTGTCGCTCCCTCATCCTCTGCTCGAAGCCGGCCACTCCCGGCGGACCGGTCCGCGTATCCGTGACTTCGACGCCGGGCAACTCCTGAGTGGCGGGCAGCAGCAACACGGTTAGGGTTGTGTCGCCTCCATCGACGAGCGCGATCCGCGACGGCATGTAACCGATCCGCTTCACGTCGAACGCGATGCGATCCTTGTGAGCGACGGCCAGCCTGAAGCGGCCCGAGTCGTCGCTCACGGCAGTCGGACCTCCGACGACAACGATGCTCGCGAGCGGCACCGGTTTGTCACGAACGTCGACGACCCTCCCGTCAATGATGCGCGCGGCCTGTTGTGCACCGGTCTCGATCGCGGCAGCGGCGGGACCGATGGCGATCAGCAGTGACCGGCCAAAACGACGTGTGATTCGAAACACGGTGCCTTCCCCCCGGTGGGCCCGCCTCGACGCCAGTGTTCGCAACACGTATTGTGGACCCTACATACCCACCCAGCGAGGGCGAGGTGCGCGCCATTGCATTGGTGTCCTGCTTGTTCTTCGTCGCCTGTGCCACAGCAAATCGTCCTGCCACATCGCCGACCGCGTCCGAGACGGTTCGCGTTGGCGGCGGCGCCGGCGGCGCGATGACGGCCGAGATTCATCCCACCGTCAATGCGATCGGCGCAGTCGTTCCGTTCACGATGGATCGCGCGTGGCCCGCGGTGCGTTCCGCCTACGACTCGCTCTCGCTTCCCGTCGCCACATCCGATCCCGCGACGCACACGCTCGCGACCGCCATTCTTCGTCTCCGCCGCCGCCTTGGCGAAACCTCGTTGAGTAAATACATCAACTGCGGGAATACGCAGGGCGGTCAGAGCGCCGACTCGTACGAGATCCAGCTCTCCGTCCAGACAGTACTGCAGGCCGCGGATGCGGGAACGACGCGCGTGCTGTCGACGGTCACCGCCGAGGGCCGCCCGATCACGCTCTCCGGCGAATATACCCGCTGCACCTCCACCGGGAATCTCGAACGAGCCGTGGCGGCGATCGTGGCAGCCCGGCTCAACCGCTGAACGAAGCGGAGGCCGCCGGAGAGCTCCCGGCGGCCTCCGTTACCCGCAACAGGTCGCCGGCGAGTCAGAATCCACTCGGAGGATACCTGTCGACCGCGAACACCGCGCCGGCGGTCGTGCATTTCGTCGGACACGTGCCAGCGACAACCAGTGCGGCCCGGCTGTTCTGCACCGCGGGCGGAAACAGGAAGACCGTGAAGGCGCTACCGGCGATCGTGCTTCCTCCGATGGCCGTGAGATTGAGGGTCCGGTCGGCAGCGACGCCTGTCGGAGCCGTGGCATCGATCATCGCCGGCAGTGTGGTCGAGCCGCTTGCGTTCGCGCGTACCACGAGAGCGGCCGGGGGCGCGGTGACCCACGATGACGCGGCATACTGCGCGAGCGCTGCGACCAGCGGGGTCGACGGAAGCGTCGACGTTCCGCCGGTCGCCGATCCATACACATCCACTGATCCGGCCGCACCGGCATTCACGGTGCGCACGGCGACGCTCGTGCCCGGGTCCGGGAAGTTGTCGCTCAGGATCACGAATTTTGCGGTGCGGGGTGCCCTCAGGCTGCCAACCGCCATGATCGTGTAGTGCTGGCCCTCGGTCATGGTGAAGGTGCTGTCGAGGAAGACCGTCGAGACCAGTCCCGGGCTCGCCTGGTTCGGATCGTTGAATCCCTGGTCGAACGCCGACTGGAATACTTTCAAGTGGCGGCTTCCGGACGTCGCGGACTGGTAGCCTGTTCCGGGAAAGATGCCGCGAAATGCCATGTTGAGCGTGTTTGGCGATTCTTCGATCAAATCGACGAATCGCCAATCCTGCGCCCCGGAATCCGGGACCGCGTTCACGAAACGGACGTAGGCCACGGGGCCGTGCGTGGCCAGGATGGCCGTGCCGCCGTCTCCGCGGCAGGCGACGAATACCGGAAGGCTCGCCAGTGCCAACGCGAATTTGAGCTTGCTCATGGTATGAATATCCTCCACAGTCTGAGCTGGAAGTCGCGTGAGAATTGCGAATGTCGCGGAATTCGATTGCTCTGGTTGATCGGGCCGGTCGGTTCCTCGTCTCGATCTTTGCCGCCGCCGAGGAGACCGCTGGCCGCCGTCGCATAGATCACGGCACCGACGGAAATGGCCAGCAGCGCCGTTCTCGATGGGGAGACCCTTCGTTCGATCATTGAGCCGATGAAACTCCGGTCGATCTGTGTCGTGTCGCCCGACCAACGATCCATCGCACCATCGATGTTGCTGATCCGGTCGACCGACAGCATGAGCGCGTTGGCTTGCTGCGCCACGACCGTGCCGCTGATCTGCCGGACGCCGGCGCCGAAACGCTCGCCGAGCCCGACTCGCCCGCGGTCGGTGACCTGCAGCTCGACGTATCGTCCGAGCGGCGCCGGCACCTGCGAATCGATCGGCACGTACGAGTAGCACGCCTGGAGCGCCAGCGACAGAATCGCCAGCGTCCAGGTCGGGCCCCGGCGTGAAAAACGCGTCGACATCAGAATCCGTACACGCCCTTGGCGGCCGCGCTGCCGAAGCCGGGGCCGAGGAGGTAAGGCTTCTCGAGGCGCACCTGCATCTCCTGATAGGGCACCGGGAACTCGAGTGGCGTCCCTTCAATGAGATCGCCCCATCCACGCGAGTCGATCCAGAAGCGTCCGAAACCGGTGTACGTGGTCTCCATGCGCTTCTCGTACTTCAACGCTTCCAGCAGATTGCCGCACGCAACGGTGCCGTTCCCCTGCGGAACTTGCGGGACGCACGAGGCGCCGCCGGGAACGACCTGCGTGGCGTTCGTGATCACACCGGTGAGCGCAGGCAGCCCGCCGACGGCGACGCGGGTCAGATCGATTTTCGCTGCCGCCGCGGCAAAGTTTCCGGTGCGAAGGTACCCCT
>Ga0326726_10000390_pt1 | contig 41931 bp, 39 predicted proteins | sample MHFenrmetagenome_2_FD_207603 | JGI IMG/M metagenome (GOLD analysis project Ga0326726, IMG submission 207603) | Lab enriched peat soil microbial communities from Michigan Hollow, Ithaca, NY, United States - MHF15MN | ecosystem: Environmental > Terrestrial > Soil > Wetlands > Peat | place: USA... | reverse complement strand
TCCACGCGAGCTTCGTCGCGGAGAAATACGCGTCGACGACGAGCCCCGTGCGCTCGCGCACCACCGGCTCGAGCCCGCGGCGCTGGAGCTCCTCGCACAGCTCCACCGTCTGTCGTGACTGCCACACAATCGCGGGGTAGATCGGCCGGCCGGTCGCGCGCTCCCACACGACGGTGGTCTCGCGCTGATTCGTGATGCCGAGCGCGGCGACCTCGTCGGCGCGGACCTGCGCGCGCGAGAGCGCGCCGCGCGCGGCGCGCAGCTGTGTGTCCCAGATCTCGTTCGGGTCGTGCTCGACCCAGCCCGGCTGCGGATAGTGCTGCTTGAACTCGTGCGCCTGACTCGCGACGGCGTTGCCCGCGCCGTCGAACAGAATCGCGCGCGAGCTCGTGGTTCCCTGATCCAGAGCCAGCACATACATCGACATGCAATCTGGGTAGCGCGCTCCGGTATCATCGCGCCATGCCGGAAACCTGCGACGTGTGGGTCCGCGGAGCGTCGCTCTACGACGGCAGCGGATCGGCGCCGCGCGTCGCCGACGTCGCGCTGCGCGGCGACCGGATCGTGCAGGTCGGCGCGCGCCCCGACCTGCATGCGAGTGTGTCGCTCGACGCCGGCGGGTTGGCGCTCGCACCGGGCTTCATCGACGTGCACACGCACGTCGACTTCGCGCTCCTGGTGCGGCCCGAGATGGACTTCAAGGTGCTCGGCGGAGTCACCACCTGCGTCGTCGGGAACTGTGGCATGGGCGCAGCGCCCTGGCGGACGGCGATGGTGATGGCCCGCGCGTTCCATCCAGACGCGCGCCTCCCGGAATGGAACGGCTACACGGGCTACCTCGCGCGGCTCGACGCGGAGCCGCCGAGCGTGAATGCCGCGGTGCTGGTCGGTCACGGCACCGTCCGCGCCAGCGCGATGGGCAACGCAAAGCGCGCGCCGAGCGGCGCGGAGCTCGAGACGATGCGCGCGATCGTCCGCGAGGGGCGCGATGCCGGCGCCGTCGGCCTCTCGACCGGGCTCATCTACGAGCCCGGCCGCTACACCGCGACCGACGAGATCGTCGCGCTCGCGGCTGAGCTCTCGGGCACGGGCGCCCTCTACGCGACTCACATGCGCAACGAAGGCGAGGGGCTCCTCGACTCCGTGCGCGAGGCGATCGAGATCGGCCGGCGCGCGCACGTGCCGGTGCAGATCTCGCACCACAAGGCCTCGGGCGAGCGGAACTGGGGTCTCGTGCGCGAGTCACTCGCGCTGATCGAGCGCGCCCGAGCCGCCGGTCTCGAGGTCCACGCCGATCAGTACCCCTACACGGCGGGCAGCACGGCGCTCGCCGCGGTCGTGCAGAACGGCGCCTTCGACGACCGGCCCGGTGGACTCGGCAGCGTCTCGCCCGAGAGTGTCTCGATCGCCGCGGCGCCGGGTCACTCGGAGTGGGAGGGCCGCAGCATCGCCGAGCTGGCGCGCGAGCTGGGAAAAGATGCGCAGTCAGCGGCGGAGCACGTGATCGCGCGCGCCCCCGGAGTCACTGCGGTCATGCACACCATGAACGAGGACGACGTGCGCACGGTCATGCGCCATCCGAGCACCATGATCGGCTCGGACGGAATCCCGACCCTGCCGGGCAAGCCCCATCCGCGCCTGTGGGGCACGTTCGCGCGCGTGCTCGGGCGCTACGCCCGCGACCTGGGTCTGTTCCCGATCGAGGAGGCCGTGCACCGCATGACCGGCCTTCCCGCGCAGAAGTTCGGTCTGCGCGACCGCGGAGTGATTCGCGCCGGGGCGTTCGCGGATCTCGTCGTCTTCGACCCGGCGCGCATCCTCGACGTGGGCACGTACGAGGACCCGAATCGCGCGCCGGCGGGGATCCATCACGTGTTCGTGAACGGCACGCGCGTCGTCCGCGACGGGACTCACACCGGCGAGCGACCCGGGCGCACTCTGCGGCGCGCCTCGTGACTCTCTCGCGCGAGCAGATCCGCCTCTTCCGCGAGCGCGGCTACTTCAACCTCGGGCGCGTCTTCGACGGGGCCCGGCTCGCCGAGCTCGGCGTCGCCTACGATCGCGCGCTCGAGAAGCCCATGCGCATCGGCGAACGCGGCAAATCGAAGTTCGAGTACGGCCCGCTGTTGCAGCTGCGCAGCCCGGTGTTGCGCCGCCTGGCGACGTCGCGCGCGCTGGTGGAGCCGCTGCTCGACTTACTCGGCCCGGACGTCCGCCTGTACTGGGACCAGGCCGTGTCCAAGCCGCCGGGCACGGGCTCCGAGACGCCTTGGCACCAGGACAACGGCTACGGCGCCGTCGTGCCGGCCGAGTACGTCACCGCGACGCTCGCCCTCGATGCGATGACGGTCGAGAACGGCTGTCTCTGGATCCAACCCGGCAGTCACCTCGCCGGACCCCGCCCGCACAAAGACACCGGCGGCTTCTTCCAGATCGGCTACGAAGGCCCCGAGACCGGCGAGCCTCTCGAGCTCGCCGCGGGCGAAGTCGGAGTCTTCTCCTCGCTAACGATGCACCGCGCCGGCGCGAACCCCACGACCCGGCCGCGCCGCTCCTGGGTGATTCAGTTCATCCCCGGGCACGCGATCCACGGCGAGACACGGCGGCTATTCGACGACCGACTCTGGGTCGCGCGCCACGGCGAGATACTCGAGGAGCCGTACTCGGAGAGGCCCTTTGATCTCTCCGCGCTGACCAGCTGACTCAGGTCGCGTCGGGCAGCGAGTAGTCGTTCCGCTTTTCCGGATCCTCGCTGAGATACTGTACGAACTCCCAGTCGTTGCCCTCGCGATCGTGGAAGTAGACGCGGCGGCGGTACGGGTGTCGATTCGGAACGGTGGTGTCTTCGTAGCCCGCGGCGCGCAAGCGCGCGCGCAGCCCCGCCGCGTCGTCGACCTCGAAGCCGAGGTGATTCGTGCCGGGCTTCCCGGCGTACGGCACCCAGGGCTCTGCCGGCGCCGCGCTGGCCTGATACAGCGCGATGTACACGTCGTGAGTCCCGACGTGCACCCAGCGCGTGCCGCGCCAGCTCTTGCCCTCGGAGCGGATGCGGAACTCGGGAAATGCGGCCTGCAGGAAGCGGATCGTCTCGTCGACGTCGCGGACGGTGAGATTGGCGTGATCGAGCCTGGTGGTCATCGCGGCGCTGTCCCTTCTTGTCCCGGGCAAGCTCGCTCCGCTCGGACGGCATGGCATCCGTCTGGCTCGTATTCCGTCCAGCCGCTATCGTGACAGCGGATGCCCGAGGCTGGAGCCAACCTGGCCGCGAACCTGAAGCGCCTGCGCGAGGCGCGCGGTCTGTCGCAGCGGCAGATGGCGCAGCTCTCCGGCATCCCGCGGCCGACCTGGGGCAGCCTCGAGGCGGGTGGCGCGAATCCGACCCTCGCAGTGTTGGCGCGCGCCGCCGCCGCGCTGCAAGTCTCGATCGAGGAGCTGATCGGCCCGCCGCGCACGGCCGCGCGTCTGTTCAGCGCGCGCGATCAGCGCGTCCGACAGCGCCAGGGCGCGCGTCTGCGCCCGCTCCTACCCGAGGCGATTCCCGGCCTCGAAATCTCGCACATGGAGCTCGCCCCGAACGGCCGACTCACCGGCATCCCGCACACCCCCGGCACGCGCGAATATCTCAGCTGTGAGTCGGGCCGGATCGAGCTCGTCGCGTCGGGCGAACGCTGGTTGCTCGAGCCCGGCGACGCGCTCGTGTTCCGCGGCGATCAGCGCCACGGTTACCGCAATCTCGATCCGCGCCTGCCGGCCGTCGCGATCAGCGTGGTGTGCTTCGCGCCTGCGAGTCGGTGACCCGCTACTCGGACGGCGCAAACAGCGCAGCTACGAAGTCTCTCGGGTCGAAATCCGCCAGATCGTCGAGTGACTCGCCCAGACCTGCGTAGCGCACGGGCAGACTCACTTCCTGCGCGACGCCGAGCACGACGCCGCCGCGCGCGGTGCCGTCGAGCTTGGTGAGGGCGATGCCTGTGACTGCGACGGCCTTCTTGAACTCCTGTGCTTGGCGGATCGCGTTCTGCCCGGTGTTCGCGTCGAGCACGAGCAGCACCTCGTGGGGCGCGCTCGGCAGCTCCTTGCGCATCACGCGCTGGATCTTCGCGAGCTCGTCCATCAAGCCCTGGTCGGTCTGAAGCCGTCCGGCGGTGTCGACGATGACGATGTCGAAGCCGCGCGTGCGCGCCGCCTTCAGCGCGTCGAACGCGACCGACGCCGGGTCGCCGCCGGGCGCGCCCTTCACGATCTCGACGCCCGCTCGCTCCGCCCAGATCGCGAGCTGCGCGATCGCGGCCGCGCGATACGTGTCGCCGGCAGCCACGATCACGCGCTTGCCGGCGCGCGCATAGCGCGCCGCGAGCTTCCCGATCGTCGTCGTCTTGCCCGAGCCGTTCACGCCGACGACGAGAATCACGTGTGGCTTCTCGGTCTCGCGAATCAGCGCGCTCGGCAGAGCTTCGAGGATCTCGAGCGCGCGCTTCTCGAGCGCCGGGCGCACTTCGCTCGGCGACTTCAGGCGGCGTACGACGGCGAGAAACTCGTCCGCGGTGCGCACGCCGAGATCCGCGCCGAACAGCACGGATTCGACTTCGCCGAGTGTCTTCTCGTCGAGGCTCGCGCGGCCGCGCAAGAGGCCCTCGAGCTTGCCGACGAGGCCCGCGCGCGAGCGGCGCAGACCGGCGCTCCAATCGGTCTTGCGCGGCGCGAGTGTCTCGGGAGCGGGAGCGACCGCGGCGGCGACGGCGACGACGCCTTCGGGCGGCTCGACCTCTACGCTCGGCGGTGTAGGAGGCGCGGGCCGAGGCGCCGACGGCGGTCGCAGGCGGCGCGCGCGCCGCAGACCGACGACGAGCGCGGTGAAGGCGGCCACGGCGGCCAAGGCTCCGCCCAACAGCTCGAGAATCTCGGGGGAGAGGTCCGGCACGGGCCGGCAGTCTACGACACGAGGTCGACCGTGACGAGCTTCGAGAGCCCGCGCTCCTGCATGGTGACGCCGAAGAGCGCGTCCGCGATTTCGATCGACTGCTTGTTGTGCGTGATCATCAGGAACTGCGACGTCTTCGACATCTCGCGCAGGAGATCGTTGAAGCGCTGCGCGTTCGCGTCGTCGAGCGCCGCGTCGACCTCGTCGAGCAGGAAGAACGGCGACGGCTTCACCGTGAACACCGCGACGAGCAGCGCCATCGCGGTGAGCGACTTCTCGCCGCCCGACAGCAGGTTCACGTTCTGCAGCTTCTTGCCCGGCGGCTGCGCGATGATCTCGATGCCCGCCTCGAGCACGTCCTCGTCGTCGGTGAGCTGCAGGTGCGCGCGCCCGCCGTCGAACATCTTCGGGAACACCGTCTGAAAGACCTTGTCGACGGCGTCGAAGGTCTCGCGGAAGCGCTCGCGGCTGGTGCGGTTGATGCGCGCGATCGCGCCGCGCAGCCGCTCGATCGAGAGCTCGAGATCCGACTTCTGCTCGGCGAGATAGCGACAGCGCTCGGAGACTTCCTCGTACTCCTCGATCGCGCCCAGGTGAACTTCGCCGAGCGAGCGCAGCGCCTGGCGCACGCGCTCGAGCTCGGCTTCGCGCTCCTGCGGCGCGCCCGGCAGCTCGCCGGCGGGGCTGAAGTTCGCGAGCTCGACCTCGTAGCGCTCGCGGATCCCGGTCACGAGCTGCTCGAGCTTCATGCGCGCGTCGTGCACGCCGAGCTCGTGCGCCGCGAGCCGCTCCCGCAGTGACTCGCGCTCGCGCGTGGCCGCGCGCACCTCGACCTCGAGTGACTCGAGCGTTCGCGAGCTCGCCTCGTAGCGCTCGCGCAGCGCGGACTGCGCCTGGCGCTGGCCTTCCTCGACGCGGATCTGCGTGTCCAGCTCGAGCTGCGCTTCGTCGGCGGAGCGGCCGAGATCGGCGGCGCGCTCGCGGGCACTGCGCACCTCCTCGCGCCGGCGCTCGATCCGCTCGCGCCCTTCCTGCACCGCCGTCTGCAGGCGATCGCGCGCCTGGGTCTCCTGGTCGCGGCGCGCCCCGAGCTCGGCGAGCTCGATGCGCGCCTGCACGACGCGCTGCTCCACGCGCTCGAGCTCGCGCGCGAGGTTCTGCAGCTGGAGCTGGAGCTCGCCGCGGCTGGACTCGGCGCGGCTGCGCTCGCGAGTCAGCTCCTCGTGGCGCGCCAGTGCGCGCGCCCGCTCCTCGCCCAAACCCTCGAGCTGTTCCACCAAGCCGCGCTTGTCGACCATCGAGAGCTCGAGTGAGTCGTGCGCGAGCTTGCCGCGCTCGCGCATGCGCTCGAGGTCCTTCTCGACGTTCACCACGGCGATGTCGGCGGTGTGTCGGCGGCTGCGCGAGTTCTCGATCTCGCGCGCGAGTGACTCGAGGCGCGCCGAGGTCGTCGCCAGCTCCGCGGCGAGCGCAGCGCAGCGCGGCTCGAGCTCGCTCTCGAGCGCCGACAGGCGCCGGACCTCGCCGGCGCGGGCCAGCGCTCCGGGCGGCGCGCCCGAGCCGCCGGTGAGCGCGCCCGAGCGATCGAGCACCTCGCCCGCGCGTGTGACGAAGGTGGCCGGCGGGTCGCCCGCGCCGAAGCGCGCGATCGCATCGCCCAGATCGTCGACGAGATACACGTCTCGCAGCAGTCTCTGCAGGAGCGGCGCTGCGTGTGCGTCGGCCGTGACGAAGTCGGCGAGCGGCCGGCCGAGCGGAACGAAGCCTGGGCCGGCGGTGTCCGGTCCCGCGCGCAGCGCGAGAACGGTGGCTCGCCCGATGCGCTCGTCGCGAATCACGCGCAGGAGGTCGAGCGCGCCGCCGGCGTCGTCGACGAGCAGGCCCTCGAGGCGGTTCGCGAGCGCAGCCTCGACCGCGGTCTCGAGGCCGTCCGTCGTGCGCAGCGCGCGCGACAGCCAGCCGCGCACGCGGCCGCGCTCCGCCTCGGGCAGGCGCGCGAGCAGCTCGGCCGCGCGCCGCGACTCACTCTGCTCGATCTCCTTCAGTGACTCGAGCTGCGTGTGCGCGACCTGCAGATGCTCTCGCTCGCCTTCCAGCCCGCGCGCGAGCTCGCGCTCGTGCTCGCGCGTGCGCTCCTGATTGCGCAGAGCTTCGGCGAGCTGGCGGCCGTAGTCGTCGCGCTCGGCGAGGCCGAGCCGCAGGCGCCCCTCGAGTCCGGCCTCGTCGCGCCGCACGTCTTCGACCTGCTGTGCGGTGGCCTCGATCGCGTCCTCGCTCTCGCGCAGGCGCAGCTCGAACTCGCTGCGTCGCTCTTCGAGCCGATCGGCGAGCGCTTGCACGGACGCCTCGTCGGCGGACAGCTCGACCAGGCGCGCGTGCAGCGCCTCGCGCCGCCCCTGCGCCGCCGCGAGTCGCTCCGCGTGGTCACGCAGCTCCGTGTCGCGGCGCGCGAGCTCCGTCTCGTCGGCGCGCACGCGGTCCTCGAGCTCCGCCAGGCGCGCGAGCGCGTCGCGCAGCTCGGCGCCGTCGGACGCGAGCCGCACCTCGAGCTCGCGCAGCTCCACTTCTCGCTCGTCGGCCAGCGAGCAGAGACTCGCGCGCTCGCGCCGCTCGTAGCCGATGCGGCTCTCCAGCCCCTGGATCGCGCTGCGCACGGCGTACAGCGACTCACTCGCGCGCGACAGCTCGCGCTCGCGGTCGAGGTGCGCCCGCCGCGCGCTCTCGAGGTCGGCGTCGGCGCGGCCCGCGCGCGCCTCGAGCCCGACGCCCTCGGCGCGGAGTTTCTCGAGCTCGGCGTCGGCGCGCGCGAGCTCGGCCGAGTCGCGGGCGAAGCTCTCGTGCGCGACGACGAGCTCCAAATCGCGGAGCTCCGCGCGCAGCTTCTTGTAGCGATTCGCCTTCGCGGCCTGGCGATCGAGCGACGAGATCTGGCGCCGCAGCTCGACCAGGATGTCGTTCACACGCAGCAAGTTCTGCTCGGTCGCGCGCAGCTTGGACTCCGTCTCCTTGCGCCGCTGCCGGTACTTCCCGATGCCCGCGGCTTGCTCGAAGATGATGCGCCGCTCTTCGGGCTTGCTCGACACGAGCTCCGCGATCTGGCCCTGCTCGACGATCGTGTAGCCGCGCGTACCGACGCCCGTGTCGAGGAAGAAGTCGAGCACGTCGCGCAGCCGCACCGGAACCTTGTTGATCAGATACTCGCTCTCGCCGTCGCGATAGAGACGGCGCGAGATCTGGATCTCCGAGAATCCGCCGTATGGCGGCGCCGCGAGTCCGTCGGAGTTGTCGAGCGTCAGCGTGACTTCGCACATGCCGACGGCGGGCTTCTTCTCGGTGCCCGCGAAGATCACGTCTTCCATGCCGCGGCCGCGCAGATGCCGCGGGTTCTGCTCGCCCATGACCCAGCGCAGTGCGTCGATGACGTTCGACTTGCCGCAGCCGTTCGGCCCGACGATCGCAGAAATGCCTCGGTCGAACGCGAACACGGTCTTGTCCGCGAAGGACTTGAAGCCCACGAGCTCTAGTGATCGGATCCGCAACCGAGCCCCGCCATCAACAACCGCGCGGCCACATCTGATTGGGGAAATCAGGGGGGGAGACAGGACCGGCGCTGGCTTCGGAGGAGGAATGCGAGTTCCGGGCGAGCTTACCGACGAGCCCCTCAGGTGTAAAGGCGGCGAAGGCGATCGAGCGACATTCCGGCGACCATCGCGGCGACGAACGCGAAGACCTCCGGCTGGCCGCGCAACAGACTCGCCAGCGCCGGGCCGGGGCAAAGCCCGACGAGCCCCCAGCCGACGCCGAAGATCGCAGCGCCGACGACGAGCTCGCGGTCGAGGTCGCGCAGAGTCGGCAGCGCAAAGCTCTCCGCGAAGAGCGGCCGCGCTCGCCGCCGAGTCAGCGCGAACGCGAGCGCGTTCACGCCCAGCGCGCCGCCCATGACGAACGCCAGACTCGGGTCCCAGACTCCAGTCACATCGAGAAAGCCGAGCACCTTCGCGGGATTCGTCATGCCGCCGACGGCGAGACCCACGCCGAAGACGACTCCGCAGAGCAGCGCCGCGAGCACTCGCATCAGCCGCCTCCGAGCAGGTGGCGCGCCGCGAAGACCGTGAGCGCGCCGGCCGCCATGAAGGTCAACGTCGCAGCGAGCGAGCGCTGGGATCCCCGCGCCAGCCCGCAGACACCATGACCGCTCGTGCAGCCACCGCCGAGCGCGGTGCCGAAGCCGACCAACAATCCGCCTGAGACGAGCACGGGCAGGCTCTGCGTGATCGCGAAGCCGTGCGCATCGCCCGTGAGCTGGATCACCAAAGTCGCGCCGAGCGGCAGCCCACACAGAAACGCGACCCGCCACGCGAAGTCACCGCGCTGCGGCGCGAGACAGCGGGCGAGAATGCCACTCACTCCGGCCACCTTGCCGTCTGCGAGCAGCAGCGCAGCGGCGGCGAGCCCGATCAGCGCTCCGCCCAAGAGACTCAGCCCCGGCGTGAAGCTCGTTGCAATCAAATTCCCGACCCCCCTTCGTGACCGAACTCACCGAACGAGTCACCGCCCCCGCGGCGCGAGAGACGGCCGGCCGCGACGCCGAGCACGAGCACGACAACCGCAAACACCACCTGCGGAACCGATTCGGGAAGGGCCGCACGTGCGCTCGAGCTCCAGGTGTCGAACTCGCGGGCGATGATCAGCGCGGCCATCGCGAGCACGAAGACCGCGAACACGCTGCGCACCCGCGCGGGATCCGCTCGGTGGGCGAGTCGTGCGCCGAGAAACGAGCCCCCGACCGCGCACGCAATCACCGCCGAGACCAAGGCCGGATCGATGTGCACCTGACTCGCATAGCCGGCGAAGCCCGCAGTGCTGTTCAATACGATGACCGCGAGGGAGGTGCCGACGGCCTTTCCGATGGGCAGCTCGGCCCACAGCACGAGCGCCGGCACGATCAGGAAGCCGCCGCCCGCACCGACGAGGCCGGTGAACAGGCCGACGGCCAAGCCCTGCGCGGCGAGGCGCACCGGCGAGCGATGCGCCGCGCCGGGAGTCACTCTGCGGCGGCCGCGCCACATCGCGATCGCAGTCAGCACCATCATCGACGCGAACAACAGCAGGAGTAGTCGGCCGTCGATCAGCGCACCCACGCGCCCGCCGAGATACGAGCCGCACATTCCCGCCAGCCCGAAGAGAACCGCCGCGCGCACGTCCACCAGTCCCAAGCGCCAATATTGGCGCGCTGCAAAGAGACTCGCGGCGCCGACGACGAGCAGCGAGCTCGCGATCGCCTGCTTCGGCTCGAGCCCGAACACGTAGATCAGCAGCGGCACCGTGAGGATCGAGCCACCGCCGCCGAGAAATCCCAGCGAGACTCCGACGAGAACGCTCGCGGCGAGGCCGATCGCCAGCACGCGCTGCTCAGAGCTTATCGAGCGCGGCGCGGAACGCGGCCAGCGAGAGGTCGAGATCCGGCGGCGCGCCGGCGAGCTGCGCGATCGCATCGAGCACACGCGCGACGTCCGCGTACGTGGGCTCGGCGTGCGCGGGCAAGCGCGCGCCGACACTGGCCTCGAGCTTTGCACGGGTAGCGTCGACCGGCTGGCCAGTGACTTGCGCGAGCCAGAAGGTCGCAGACACGACCAGCGCCGCGCGATTGGCTGGCAACATGCGCTCGACGGGCAGGTCCGCCCGCCGCCACGCGATCATGCCGCCCGCGAGGTTCACCACCGGGCCGACGCCGAGCTCGACGAGCTGTGCGCAGGCCTTCGCCGAGCGCACGCCCGAGCGACAGATCAAGAGCAGCGGGCGGTCGCGCGGGATCTCGCTCGCGCGCTGAGCGAGCTCCGGCAGGGGAATCAAGCGCGCGCCGGCCAAGTGCCCGAGCGGTCCTTCGAACTCACTCAGCGCGCGCACGTCGATCGCGTGAAACTCCGCGATCCGTGCCGCGGCCTGCTGCGCCGAGAGCTCCGAGATCTCGGTCATGACTTCCCTCCTCCCAAGCGGTTCAGCGGAATCCTGAGATACGCGGTGCCGTTCGACTCGGGCTCCGGCAACTCACCGGCGCGTATGTTCACCTGCAGCGACGGCAGGATCAGCGCGGGCGCTCCGAGCGACGCGTCTCTTGCCTCGCGGAACGCGACGAACTCCGCCTTGGTCGTGCGTGCGGAGATCTGCACGTTGGCGCGCCGCTGCTCGGCGACCGTCGTCTCGAATGCCAAGGGCCGTCCGCCGGGACGATAGTCGTGACACACGAAGAGGCGCGTCGCTTCGGGCAGCGTATAGATGCGCTGGATCGTGTCGAACAGGACGGCGGCCGAGCCGCCGGGGAAGTCACAGCGCGCCGAGCCGTAGTCGGGCATGAAGAGCGTGTCGCCGAGAAACAGCGCGTCGCCGATGCGCCACGCATCGTGCGCGGGAGTGTGACCCGGCGTGTGCATCGCCTCGATCTCGAGCGACCCGAAGCCCAGGCGCTTGCCGGGTTCGGCGAGCACGTCGAACTGGCGGCCGTCGACGGGAAAGTCACGCGGCAAGTTGTAGAGATCCCGAAACGTCGCTTGGATCGAGCCGATCCCCGCGCCCGTGACCGACTGAGCGCCGAAGCGTTCGCGGAAGAACGGCAGGCCGGTCATGTGATCCGCGTGGGCGTGCGTGTCGATCGCGTAGCGAATCGCGAGGCGCTCGCGGGCGACGTACGCGGCGATCTTCTCCGCGCAGCCCCACGAGGTCCGCCCGCTCCTCGCGTCGTAGTCGCGCACGGGGTCGATGACGACACCCGTCGTCGAGTCATGGACGACGTAGCTGACCGTCGAGGTCGCCTCGTCGAAGAAGTGCTGGATCTTCACGCGCCAACACTGTGCATGTGTGGTGCCTTCGAGCCCCTCGCGGAGTGCGCCGCGCATCGCGACTCGGCGGCACAGCTGAGGCGCGCCGCCTCGCTAAATCAGGCCGCGCTGCGCTCCTGAACCGCGTACTGAAGCTGGTACAGCCGCCAGTACAGGCCGCGCTGCGCGAGCAGCTGGTCGTGAGTGCCGGACTCGCGCAGCTCGCCGTGGTGCAGAACCAGGATTCGGTCGACGTCCTGAATCGTGGAGAGCCGGTGCGCGACGACCATCGAGGTCTTGTTGCGCATCAGCGCGTGAAGCGCGTCCTGGATCAGCGCCTCCGTCGTCGTGTCGACGCTCGAGGTCGCCTCGTCGAGCAGGAGAATCTCGGGTCGCTGCGCGAGCGCGCGCGCGAACGAGAGCAGCTGGCGCTCGCCGACCGAGAAGTTTCCGCCGCGCTCGTGAACCAGCTGCTGATAGCCCTGCGGCAGGCGCGCGACGAACTCCTCGAGATGCGCGGTGCGCATCGCCGACTCGATGTTCGCCTGCGAGATGTCGGCGCGGCCGAGACTCACGTTGTAGGCGAGATCGCCCGTGAACAAGAACACGTCCTGCAGCACGAAGGCGATGTGCCGGCGCAGCTCGGCGCGCGGGATGTCTCGCACGTCGGTGCCGTCGATCAGGATGCGCCCCGCCTGCGGCTCGTACATGCGCGCCAGCAGCTTCAGCACCGTGGTCTTGCCGGCGCCCGTGTGACCCACCAACGCGACCCGCTGACCCGGCGAGACCGAGAACGACAGGTTCTTGAGGACCGGTTGAGACTCGTAGGCGAAGCTCACCTTGTCGAACGTGATTTCACCGCGAATCGCGCGCGGACCGCCGAGCGTCGCCGGCTCCTCCGGCTCGGTCGCGATGTCGAGCAGCTGGAAGACGCGCTCCAGGCTCGCCATCGACGACTGCATCACCGAGTACTTCGCCGAGAGGTCCTGCAGCGGGCGGTAGAAGCGGCGCATCCAGTCGACGAACAGCAGCAGGTCGCCCATCGCCACCGAGCCGTAGCCCATGAGCCGCGCGCCGTACCAGAGGATGAACGCGGTGGTGAGATTGCCCGCCATGCCGATCGTCGAGGTGAGCAGTGACTCGTAGTTGATCGACGTGAACCACGCGTCGCGGTGCTCGCCGTTGGTGCGCATGAACTCGGCGAAGTTCCGCTCCTCGCGCGCAAAGAGCTGCACCACGCGCATGCCCGTGATCGTCTCCTGCAGGTGCGCGTTGATGCGCGCGATCTTCTGGCGCACCACGCGGAACGCGTCGCGCACCTTCCAGCGAAACACGATCGCGGCGCCCGCCATGACTGGGACGACCGCCATCGCGCACGCGGCGAGTCGCCAGTTCAGCCAGAACAGCACGACCGCGAACGCGGCCATCATCACCAGGTCCGCGAGCAGCGCCACCAAGCCCGCCGAGAACATCTCCGACGCCGACTCGATGTCGTTGCCCAAGCGAGTCACGAGCCGACCGACCGGATAGCGGTCGAAGAAGCGCAGCGGCAGTCGCTGCACGTGCTGAAAGAGCGAGCGCCGCAGCTCGAGCATGGCGCGCTGACCCATCACGGCCATCGAGACACCGCGCGCGAAGTCGACGGACGCGCCGAGCGCCGCGACCAAGAGGAACATCAGCGCGAGCCAAGCGATCGGCGAGAATCCGCCGGGTGGCACAGCGAGGAAGCGGAGCGCGGGCAGACCCGGGAAACGATCCACGCCCGCCAAGTGATTCAGCGCGCTGCCGAACAGCGAGCCCGGGATCATCTCGAGCACGACGCGCACGGGAATCAGCGCGACCGCGGCGGCGACGAAGCGCCAGTGCGGGCGCAGGTACGGCCAGAGCCGGCGCATGAGCGCCGAGTCATAGACCTTCCCGAGCAGCTCCTCGTCGTGGAAGCCGGGAGTCACGCCGCGTTCCCCTCGATCTCGGCCTCGAGCTGCTGCTGCAGGTGGATGCGCGCGTAGATACCGTCGCGCGCGACGAGCTCCTCGTGTGTGCCCTGCTCCGCGATGCGGCCCTGGTCGAGGACGATGATGAAGTCGGCGTCGCGCACGGCCGAGAGGCGGTGCGCGACGATGAAGCACGTGCGGCCCGCGCGCGCGCCGCGCAGCTCTTTCAGGATCCCTTCCTCGGTCGCGGCGTCGACCGAGGAGAGAGCGTCGTCCAGGATCAGGATCGCGGGCTCGAGCGCGAGCGCGCGTGCGAGCGCGATTCGCTGGCGCTGTCCGCCGGAGAGCGTGATGCCGCGCTCGCCCACGACCGTCTCGAATCCCTCGGGAAAGTCCTCGATGTCCTCGAGCACGTGCGCGCGGCGCGCCGCCTCGCGCACGCGCGAGCGCGGGGCGTCGGGGCAACCGAAGCGGACGTTCTCCTCGATCGAGGTCGAGAACAGGAAGCTGTCTTGCGGCACGACCGCACAGCTCGAGCGCAAGAGCGCGAGCGGGATGCGATTCACGTCCGCGAAGTCGATGCGCACCGTGCCGTCGGGAATCTCGAGCAGGCGCGGAATCGCCGAGACGAGCGTGCTCTTTCCCGAGCCGACCGGCCCCACGATGCCGACGGTCTGCCCGGGCTCGACCGAGAACGACACACCCGCGAGCGCCGGCCGCGCCTCGCGTCCCGGAAACGCGAAGCGCAGATCTCGAACGTCAACTCGCCCCTCGAGCTTCTCGAGCGGCAGCACGTCGGCGCGGTCGCGGATCGAGGGCTCGACGTCGAGTATCTCGCCGAGCCGCTGCAAGCCGGCCATGCCGCGCTGCACGATGTTGATCACCCAGCCGACCATGAACGTCGGGAAAGTGAGCTGGATCGTGTAGAGATAGAAGAGCCAGAGGTCCGCCGGAGTGAGTCGCCCGCCGATCACGCCGTACGACCCGGCCGCCAGCACGCCGATCTGCGCCAGAGTCGGCAGCATCTGGATCGTGGTCATCATGCCGGTGTTGATGATGGCCAGCCGCATCTGCTTCTTGTAGAGCGCCCGTGCGTCGCGGTCGAAGCGCGCGCGCTCGCGGTCCTCCATCGTGTTCGAGCGCACGACGAAGACGCCCGCGGCGTTCTCCTGCACCGACGACGAGAGCGCCCCGAGCTGCTCCTGCGCCTCGATGGTCGCGCTGTGCATGCGCCGGCCGAAGAAGCGCGCCACGCCGATGAACAGCGGATACGGCGACAGCACCCACAGAGTGAGTCGCCAGTCGACGTGCAGCATGACGCCGATCGCGCCGAGATACAGCACCGGAGTCTGCAGGAAGTTCAGCAGCCCCATGCCGAAGAACATGCGCACGTTGTTCACGTCGTTCACGGCGCGCGACATGAGGTCGCCGGTACGCTGTCCCGCGAAATAGGACTGAGGCATGCGCTGCAGGTGCGCGAACAGCTCGCCGCGCAGCTGATACTCGATCTCGCGCGCCGCGGTGAACAGGACGTTGCGCGACGCGTACGAGAGACCCGCGAAGACGGCAGACACTCCGACGAGCCAGAGCGCCGAGCGAGTCACTACGGCGTTGGCGGCGCCCGCAGCGATCTCCCCCACCACGTCGCGCACGGCGAGCGGCACCATCTGGAAAACGATCGAGTAACCGATCGTCAGTACGGCGCCGATCGCATACCGCGCGCGATACAGGCGCACGTAGGCGACGACGCGCTGTCTCGGGGTCAAGCGGACTCCCTGGGGGCGCGCAAGATTACCACAAGCCCTCGGCCGCCCTCCAAGTGGGCCGCGGCGCTTCCGCCGTTCTGCGCGACCTCGATCCGCCCCGACGAGCCGACGACGGCGACGAGTGCGCCGGGCGCGACGTCTCCGTACGTGCGCGACAGCGCGAGCACCTGACCCGCGATCTCGACCGACGCGGCCGCCGAGCCTTCGTCGGCGCGCAGGTTCGTGACCAAGTTGCCAAAGCGGTCGACGTGCACGACTTCGCCGCGCAGCTCGGTGGCATCGCCGCTCGCGACCGGGAGCGGCAGGCGGGCGAGCCCGTCGACGGCGACGACCGGCCCGACGTCGCGAAACTCGCCGCCGCCGGCGAGGTGAGCGGCGACGGGCGCGAAGATGTCGCGGCCGTGAAACACCGGCGACACCGACGCTCGCCAGAGCCCCCAGTTCTCGAGCGCGCGCGCCGCCGCCGGTCCGCCGAGCTCGAGGACGCCCGTGAAGATTCCGTTGTCGGGGCCGACGTAGAACTGCTCGCCCAGTGAGAGCGCGAGCCCGCGCCGCGCAGTGCCGACGCCGGGATCGACCACGGCGACGTGAACCGTGCGCGGCGGGAAGAACGGCGCGGCGCGCGCGAGCGACTCGCTCGCGGCCGCGACGTCGCCGGGCGCCAGCTCGTGCGCGAGATCGACGATGCGCGCGATCGGGAACGCCGCGAGAATCACGCCCTTCATCGCGCCGGCGTAGCCGTCCGCGGTGCCGAAGTCGGTCGTCAGAGTGACGATCCCGGACATGAAGCCGGCGCGCTTCACGTGCTTCACGCCGCCGGCCTCTTGCGGTACCAGGCCGCGACGCGCGCGCGGGGAAGGCGCAGGAAGTAACTCGCGAGAGCGACCTGGTTGCGCAGGACCTGGCGGAGCGCGCCGTTGCGCTCGTAGCGCCGGCCTGAGGTCCACGCACTCACTGGCAGCAGGGTGAGTCGGCCGCTGCGTTTGATCAACCGCACCAGGTCGAGGTCCTCGAAGATCGGGACCGGCGCGATTCCCCCCGCCGCGTCGAGCACGCGCTTCCTCACGAACAGCGCTTGGTCGCCATAGGGCAGACGGCCCAGGCGCGCGCGCAGCCGTGCGCCCAGCTCGACGATGCGCAGGACCCAGCCCGCGTTCTCGAAGCGGAGTCGGAACGCGCCGCCGGCGGTCGACGCTTCGGCGAGAGCTCGACGCACCGCTTCGCTCCAACCGGGATCGAGACGCGTGTCCGCGTGCAGAAACAGCACCACCTCGCCGCGCGCCTCGCGGTAGCCGGCGTCCATCTGATGGGCTCGACCGGGCAAGGCGTGGATCACCTTCTCTGCGCGCAGCAGGCGCGCAGTGTCGGGAGTTCCGTCGGTCGAGCCGCCGTCGACGACGATCCGCTCGACCCCGGGCAACGCGGTGCATGCGAGCGCGCGCTCGATCCGGGTTTGCTCGTTCAGGGCCGGGATGACTACTGTGATCCCCACTCCCTCGCCGCGCACGGGGAGAGAGTGTAAGCCGGCCCGGCGAATTACAATGGCGGGCACCGGCGTTCGGGGGGGTAGAGAACCGCGCGATGACCACGCTTCGCTCCGACGTGCTCGTGCTCGGGAGCTCGCTCGGCGGGCTCGTCGCCGCGACTTACCTCGCGCGCGCGGGACTGCGCACGGTGCTGATCGAGGAGGACACGCTCGCGAAGCGGCCGCCGCTGCTGCGCGAGCCGTTCGTGCTGTCGGGGCTCGAGATCGACGGCCCCGCGCACCGCGTGTTCCGCGAGCTCGCGCTGCCGCTGATCGAGCAGCGCCGCATCGCGCAGCGCTCGGTCGCACTGCAGGTCCTCTTGCCGCGCGCGCGCCTCGACATTCACGCCGGGCGCCGCGATCTGGCGCGCGAGCTCGACGCGTTCCGAGTGTGTGACCCGGACGCGGCCCGCGCGTTCTTCGACGCCGTCGACGCGCGCGGCGACGAGCTGCGTGCGCGGCTCGTCGACGGCGATGCAGGCGACAGCAACGCGCCGCTCGTCCAGCGCCTGCGCTCGCTCGGGGGACGAAACGGCAGCGCCGAAGCGAGCCTCGGGCCCATGCCCGACGGACTCGCGCCCGTCGTCTCGGCGCTGCTCGCGGCGCTCTCGCGACTCACTCCGGAGAGTCCGCCCGGCCGCGACTCGGCGATGCTGCTGCGCGGAACTCGCGAGGGCGGCTTCTTCATGCCCGACGCGCGCACGCCCTTCTTGGATCTGTTCCGGCGCCGCTTCCTCACTCTTCACGGCGAGATCCGCACCGCGGGTGACTTCGCGCTCGTCTCCGAGCGGGGCGAGCTCGGTGTCGAGCTGCCGCGCGGCCGACTGTTCGCGCGCGGCGTGGTGATGGCTGCGCCGCTCGAGCTTCTGCGCCGAGTGTCTACTGCCGCCGGAGCGACACCGCGCTGGCTCGCACCGCGCACGCCGCCCGTCGACATGCCGCTGCGCCTGTTCCGCGCCGAGAGAGACTCCCTCCCCGTCGGGCTCGCCGCGCGCGCGGTCGTCTCGCCGGGAGCTCCCGAGAGCCTGCACTGGCTGGCGCGCTACGCGGACCCGGTGCAGGAGGGGATCGAGTGGCTGCTCGTCGCGGGGCCAGGCGCGGCAGCGCTGCCCCTCGATCAGCCGCTCGGTGATCTGAATCCATTCCCAGACTCCGGACTCGTGCCCGTCGACCTCGGCCCGGCGCCGCGCTGGGACCGAGACGCCGCCGATCACCGCTTCCTCGCAGCTCGCAGCGAGTCGGTGCTGCGCACGAAGCCGCCCGCCTACGCCGTCGGCGCGGAGCTCGCGCCCGGTCTCGGCTTCGAGGGGGAGCTCCTGCTCGCGCGCCAGGCGGCGCTGCGGCTCGCCGAGCGCCTGGGCGCGAAACGCGGGTTGCCCTGAGGGCAACGGCGGCTTGGCTCGCGGGCACCGCCGGATTGCCATGACATCCCGGGGCCCTTTTGGTACAAGGCCCCCGGGACTTGGGGAGACGTCATGGCGTTCTCGTGCGCGCTCTGCGGAAAGAAGCCCTCTTCGGGCAACAACGTGAGCCACGCCAACAACAAATCGCGCCGCCGCTTTCTTCCGAACCTGAAGAGCGTCCGCGCGATCGTCTCCGGTCGGGTGCGGAAGCTGCGGGTCTGCACGCAGTGCATTCGCTCGGGGAAGGTCACGAAGGTCGCCTAGGCGGCCGTGCCTGACTCAGCTCCAGCGAAGCTCCGCCCCACCCTGCGCCTGCTCGGCTACGCTCGGCCCTACGCGTGGCTCGTCGCGATCGTGATTCTCTTCTCGCTTCTGTACGGCGGCGGAGTCACCGGTCGCGCGTTCATCGTGCGCAACCTGGTCGACGACGTGGCGCTGAAGAACGCGCGCGTCGAGTCGATCCGCGACGTGCTCAAACGCCCCAAGATCGAGGCCGTCAACCCCGAGAAGCTGCGCAAAGAGCGCAGAGACCTGAAGAAGAACGTGCGCAAGAACCTGTGGCGCGTGGCGCTCGAGGGTCTCGCGCTCGTCGTGCTGATGCCGCTGACCCGGCTCGTGCGCGACTACGCATCCGAGTGGGTCATGACTCGCGTGCTCGTCGACATGCAGCGCGACCTCGCGAACAAGCTGCTGCGCCTCCCGTTCGGGAGACACCAGCGCGAGACTCGCGGCGACGCGATTTCGCGACTCACGAGTGACACCTCGATCGCGAACCGCCTGCAGTCACAGATCTTCGGCGACGTGCTCGAGGACCTCGGCGTCGTCATCACCGCGCTCGTGGGCGCGGCCTGGCTCTCGTGGCAGCTCGCGCTGGCTCTGCTCGCGATCGGCCCACCGGTCGCGCTCGTGCTCGCCGTCTTCGGCGCGCGCATCCGCAAAGCCAGCCGCCGCCGGCAGGAGCAAGTGAGTGAGGTGATGCAGCGCCTCGTTCAGATCCTGTCGGGCATGAAGGTGATCAAGGCCTTCGGCGCCGAAGGCACCGAGCAACGCGCGTTCGGCGACGAGATCATGCGCTACTTCAGGCGCTCGCTCCGCGTCGTGCGCAACCGCGTCTACTCGCGCGCGCTCGTCGAGTTCGTGACCAACGGAACGATGGTGGGTGTGCTCGTGCTCGGCTTCTGGGCCGTGCTCGGCGAATTCTGGGGACTCACTCTCGGCACGCTGCTCGCGTTCTCGTTCGTGTCCGGCAGCCTGTATCGGCCCTTGAAGGCACTGACTCAGCTCTGGAACACGGTGCACGAGACGACGCCCTCGGCGGAGCGCATCTTCGAGGTGCTCGACGCCGACGAAGAGACCGTCGACTCGCCCGACGCTCTGCCGATCACGCGCCTCGAGCACGGCATCCGCTTCCGCGGCGTCGTCTTCCACTACGGCCGCGAGGAAGTCCTGCGCGGGCTCGACCTCGAGATTCCCGCCGGCAAGACGGTCGCGCTCGTCGGCCCGACGGGCGCCGGCAAGACGACGGTCGCCGATCTCTTGTTGCGCTTCTACGACCCGGAGAGCGGCGCGATCGAGTTCGACGGCGTCGACGCGCGCAAGCTCGCACGCAAGTCTCTGCGCGAGATGTGCGCCGTCGTGACTCAGGATCCCTTCCTGTTCGACACCTCCATCCTCGAGAACATCCGCTACGGCCGGCCCGAGGCGAGTCAGGCGGAGGTCGTCGCCGCCGCGCAAGCCGCGAACGCGCACGACTTCATCGAGAAGCTCCCGCAGGGCTACCAGACGCCGGTCGGCGAGCTCGGCGGCCAGCTGTCGGGCGGCCAGCGCCAGCGCATCACGGTGGCGCGCGCGATCCTGCGCGACCCGCAGATCCTGATCCTCGACGAGCCCACCTCCGCGCTCGACGCCATCTCCGAGCAAGCCGTGCAGGAGGCGATCGCGCGGCTCATGAAGCAGCGGACGGTGCTCGTCATCGCCCACCGGCTCTCGACCGTGCAGTCCGCCGACGTCATCGCCGTGCTCGAGGACGGCGCGATCAGCATGACCGGGACTCACGACGAGCTCGCCTCGCGCGGTGGGTTGTACCAGAAGCTCGTCCGGCTGCAGCTCAGCCCGAGCGCGTGACCCCGGAGCATCTCGAGGGCAGTCACTAGCGCCGCGAGCGCCGCCGCTTCGAGGCCTTCTTCTTCGCCGGCCGTTCGTTCGCCCGGTTGTGCAGTCGCCAGACTTGATAGAGGTCGATGACGTCGTCGTCGATCGTCCACGACTGCAGCCGCCGGAGGCGCGGCGTCGCATGATCGCCCGGGCGCTTGGTGACGAAGACCTTTTCGGAGGTGAGGTTGCTCTCCACTATCTCGATTCCCGGCTCGGGCGGGGTGAAGACGATGACCGTGATCTGCCGCGGCGTCGGTAGGTGCACGACCTGGAAATACTCGGGATCGCTGTCGTCCCAGTCCGGGACACACACCCAGTAGGAGTCGAAGCGGAGTGGCTTCTTGCCCTTCGAGATTCGGCCCAGGTTGGTCTGAATCGCCGAGATGTACCCGAGCTTCGTGACGTTCTCGATCCGCTGCAGACCGTACCACCACGCGCTGGTCGGCACGGGCTGCTTCGGGTCGGGGAACCAGTCGTTGCGAAGGTGCTTGTCGCTGTCACTGCCCGGCTTGATCACTTTTTCCCGAACCAGCAGGTCCGGAAGCCAGGTCGAGGCGCTGCTCAGGTCCGCGAGGTGAGCTTGGAGCTTGGGCTTGTACAGGCTCGGCCACTTCACGTTCGTGTTCAGTAAGACGTCGAGAGCTTCGAAGACCGGCCCCTGCATGATCATGCCCGCCATTCCGTAAGGCATGGTGTCTCTCCTCTTGGTTACGAGAGTGCGTAGAGCGCGAGCGGCTCGCTGCGCCCCTTCAGAGTGACTCGACGGCGCGGGCCGAAGCGAGCAACGCCCCGTCCGAGCAGGCGTCGCACGTTCGCCGACACCAGCACCTGACCGGGCTCGGCGCGGTTGCAGATGCGAGCGGCGGTGTTCATGGCGAGGCCGACCAGACGACCTTCGTCGGGAAGGGCGTGCCCGGCGTGCAGACCGATGCGCACCTCCAGGGGGGCGCGCCGTCCCTCGCGCGTGCGGTTGTAGCTCGCGAACGCTCTGCGCAACGCGGCCGCGCAGTCGAGCGCGGCGGCTGGGCTCTGGAATGCCAGAATGAACCCGTCGCCGGTGTGCTGAACCTCGATCCCACCGTGCTCGCGAACACAGGCTCGGACGCTGCGGTTGTGAGTCCGGAGGATCCCGCGCACCGCGCTGTCGCCGAGTCTCTCCAGCATCGCGGTGGAGCCCTTCAGGTCAGTCACTGCGATCACCAGCGCGCCGCGCTCCGCGGCCGGACCGACGAACGCCTCGAGGGTGGCGCGCACCTGGGCCGCGGCGCCGCCGACGCCGCGCTCGACGGCCCAAGCCATCGCTTCGGCGTGACTGCTCGCGCCGATCCTCGCCAGCGCCACCCCGCGCCGACCCGCGACCGTGTCGGGCCGAAGCGCCAGCTCGCGTGCGATCTCCGTGTCGCTCCGGCCCAAGGCGATCTGAGTGAGCACCGAGCTCTCGTCGCGCGACACGTCCTCCGTTGCAGAGCGCGTCTCGGCGAGCTCCTCGAGCTCCACCCCGAGCTCCGACGCGATCTCGAGCGCGCGGCGGCGCAGGCCCCAGAGTCCGAGTGCGCGCACCTCCGCGACCGCTTCGCGCAGCAGCTCGCGTGCGGCCTCGGGGTCGTCGCGCGCGAGACACTGCGCGAGGTCGAGGGCGGAGCGCGCCCCCTCGGCGCGCGCGCCCGTCTGCTCCGCGAGCTCCCGTGCACGCTGCAGCTGGACCCGCGCCTCGTCGCGCCTGCCCTCGCTCGCCGCAGCGAGCCCGAGTGCGCGCGGCACCGAGAACGCCCAGCCGAGCGTGAACACCAAATCGTGTTGCCGCGCGAGCTCCAGCGCCGCGCGCATGCCGCGCGCCAGCTCGGGCCGCGCGAGCAGGCTCGCGCAGTCGACCTGCGCGCAGAAAAGCGGGAGGAGTGCGGCGTCGTAGCTGCCCGCGCGCGCCATGACAGGCGGCTGCGTGTGACTTCCCCGCTCGAGTGTCTCGGCTCCCCCCGCGAGCGCCTCGACCAAGAGACCCAGGACTTGCGCCGGGCGACGCTGGCGCGCCGCCTCGGCGACGCCCCACTCGGGGTCCGTCAGCAGCGCCACGGCGTCGCGCGCTGCAGCGAAGTCACCTCGCCACGCGCGAGCGCACGCCAGCGCGCCGAGTGCGCCGGCGCGCGGCCACGGATAGCCGGAGTGACGCACCAGGCGCAGCGCTTCGACCGCCTTCGCCTCGGCCGCATCGAGATCGCCGCGCAGACATGCGGCGCTGGCCTCGGCCACGAACGTCAGCGACACCTCGGGGTTCCGCAGGGCGCGATCCAGCTCGCAAGCGGCACGCGCGGAGATCAGCGCTTGCTCGACGCGGCCGAGCTGGAGCTCGGCCATCGGGACGCGGAACAGCGCCTGCGCGGCACGGTGCGGATCGCCGGCGCGCCGCGCGTCCTCGGCGCCGCGCTGCCAGACCTCGAGCGCTCGTTCCACCTCGAGCTTGCTCAAGTGAGTCAGCGCCACGATGCCCGCGATCTCGGAGGCGAGCCCGTCGTCGCGCAGCTCGCGCGCGATCGCCATCGCCTCCCCTGCGAGCTCCGACGCCCGCGCCGAGCCTCCGCGCCGCGCCCAGTAGTGAGCCGCCAGCGCGTCGAGCGCCCGCGCACGCAGGCCGGGGTCGCGATCGCCGAGCTCGACCAGCGCGCGCTCGAGCGCCTCGGCGTCGGCATCCGGGTCGAGCTCCTCCACCGGCAGAGTGAGTGAGGCGCGCACGAGCTCCTTCAGCACCTGCACGACGCCTCGCGCCTCGCCCGCGCGCCGGTACAGCTCCAGCGCGCGCCCATAGCTCTGCACGGCCGGACCTGCATCCCAATCTCGGTGGAAGTAGTAGCCGGCGCGGTAGCGGAGATCCGCTCGAGTCACTTGCGAAGTGTCTGGGCATTGGTCCGCGGCGCACGCGGCGGCGTCGAAGAAGCGCGCGGCCTCCGCCCATGCGAACAGCTCGACCGAGCGCTCGGCCGCGCGTCGCGCCCACAGGAGCCGAGTCGGCGCGTCCGCCGCCGATCCCGCGTGCAGCCAGTGATGCGCGATCGCGAAGATCGACTCGCTCTCGGAGGCCGCCACGAGCTTCTCGAGCCGCCGCGCGACGTCCGCGTGCATGCGCTCGCGGCGCGCGCGGCCCGTCTGCATGTCGAACACGTAGCGCACGAGCGGGTGAGTGAAACGGAACAACTGACCGCGACTCTCCACGAGTCCCACGGACTCCGCCTCTTCGAGGCGCCCGAGCAGGCGCTCCTCGTCGTCGTCGAGCAGGCTTGCGAGCGTCGCGAGTGCGAAGGTCTCGCCGAGCAGCGACGCAGTCACGAGCGCCGCGCGGCACGGAGCCGAGAGGCGAGATACTCGGGCTCGCACCGCCGCGGTGACGTCGGCGGGAAGGCGCAGCTCGGGGTCGCCCGCGGGCGCAGTGAGGAACCCGCCGCGGCGCTCGAGCCCGCCGGCGCGCACCAGGTGGCGCACCGTCTCCTTCACGAACAGGGGATTTCCTCCCGTCTCCCGCAGTATGCGGAGCACGAGCCGATTGGCCGGGCGCCCCTCGCCGATCGCGCGAATCATGTCGCGCGTCTGTGACTCGTCGAAGCCGTCGAGCTCGAGGCGCAGGCAGCGCGCCTCGCGAGTCAGTCGCGCGATTGCGCGCTCCAGTCGTTCGCCCGGCTCGGCTTCGCGCAAGCTCGCGGCGATCGCGAACGGCGCCTCCGTGCGGGGATGCAGCGCGGCGAACGCGACGTGCTCGAACAGGTCGAGTGAGTCCGGATCGAACCAGTGCAGATCGTCGAACGCGAGCACGGTCGGCCGGTCCCGCGCGGCCGCGAGCAGAGACTCGGCCACCGCCAGAAACAGGCCGCGCCGCCCGCCGTTGGTCGGGTCGGCGCGCGCGGCCCTGCGCGGATCGACGCCCAGAAACTCGCGCAGGTGCGCCGCGCCCGGTTGCCCGCGCGCGAGCAGCGCCTCGCGGTGCTCGCGCAGCGCCTCGACGAACGGCCCGAAGGGGAGCCGCACGTCCTCGCGCGCGCGGCCGAGAAGCACGCGCACGCCCGCCGCCTCGGCGCCCGAAGCGAACTGCTCCAGCAGTCGTGTCTTGCCGATGCCGGCGGCGCCGCTGATCAGCACGAGGCCGGGCGTATCTGCGGACATCGCCGCCAGCATGCGCTGCAGCGCCGCAAGCTCCTCCCCGCGACCAATGAATGGGACGTTCTCCCACATCAGCGCGCCTTCCTTGGAGCCTTGGTCGGAGCCCAAGGGCCCCGGTCAGACTGAGTTCTTGTATCACGCGGTCCCTGCAGCGCACAACCAGACAGTCATTTCGCAGGCCGAGCGAAATACTGACCTTGCGGTCTGTATGCGCGTGCAGCGGAGCGCAGAGCAAATCAGTGACTGGCTCGGCCTCGTTCCAATCGGGCTCGCAGAGGTGGATTCGGGAGACACTGCGCGGCATGTAGCCTGTATGATGCACATCATGAAGAGACACTGCAGTCACTGCGCGCTGATGCTGCTGGTCGCGGCGCTCGCGCCTTTCGCGCGGGCCGAGACAGCGGCGGGAGACGTCCCTTCCGCGGCCGTGGTCGCGGACCTGCCGTTTCTCGACTGGCCGGAGGCGAATCGCGTCGTGCTGAACCTGGCGCCCGAGGGCTCGCGGCCGTTCCGGCTCATGCTCGACACGGGTGCGTCGGACAGCGTGCTGACTCCGCGCTACGCGAAGGACCTGGGTGTCAGCGTCCGGCGCGCGCGAGATCGGCCCTACGAGCGCGACACCGTGCTGGGCCGCCCGCTCCAGTTCTGGGTCGACGTCGAGTCGAGTGAGTCGGCGTCCCGGACGGGAGAGGAGTACGGCTTGCTCGGCGGCACGTTCCTGGCCGACTACGTGCTCGAGCTCGACTTCGTGCACCGGCGCGTGCGCTTCATCGACCCCGACCGGTTCGAGGTGCCGAAGGAAGTCTCCGACCCGAGCGAGGCGGTGCTCCCGCTGCGCGTCGTCGGGAATCGGCTGATCGCCGAGGTCTCGCTCGAGGGGAAGCCCCTCGAAGTCATGGTCGACACAGGCGCGCCGATCACGGTGCTCCTCTCGGGAAAGAGCGCGAGGAAGGCAGACTTCGATCGGCCCTATCTCGCCGACATGCGCGCCGGCGGCGTGCTCGGCACGACCGAGTCACACCTGGTCGAGGCGGAGTCACTTGGAGTCGGACCGTTCACCTTCAGGCCGGCGCCGCTCGAGCTCGCGCCTCACGGGTTCTACAACCAGGGCAGCTCCTCGGATTCACTTCTCGGGTACGAGGTGCTGTCTCACTTCAAGGTGCGCCTCGACTACCGGCGAAAGCGCATGTGGCTGCGCCGCGAGGACGAGGCGCCGCTGGCCTGGCTCGGTGTTCGCTGGGCGGCGGCGCGTCGCGTGGGCGTCCTCGCCGCCGTTCGCGACGGAGGAATGAGCGTGGTCGGCGTCTTCCCCGACTCACCCGCGGCGAAGCTCGGCCTGCGCCCCGGGGACGAGATCGAGTTCCACCGCGACAAGCCGCGCGAGAAGGAGCTCGAAGACACGCTCGGAGCCATCGAACGCGGCGAACGCATCCGGGTCTTGCGAGCGACGAAGGAGGACGAGCCGCCCGAGCAGATCGAGCTCGGCGGCGACCCGCCAGTCAGTCCCAGCGAGTAGCCCTCAAGGCACTCGCGCCCGACGCCGCTACGGAGTCACGAGGGAGACTCCGTGCGCAGCATTTCAACCTGGGCCGCCTGCCTCACGCTCGCGTGTGTCTCTTCGTGGCCGAGCGCGTCTCTGGCGACGACTAGAGATACGGAGACGGGTGACGGAGCGACCCTGTGCGCGCCCTACTTCTGGTTCAGCGTGGTCGGTCCCAAGGGATGGACGAGAGAGAGCGGAGTCTTCGAGGGGAGCGACTACGTCCGATGGGACCCGGAGAATGATCCGCATCCTCCCGCCATCATGTCTTATCTCCATGTCGAGCAAGGTCGCGCGCGCGGCCGATCGTCGGATCCGCTCGAGTCCGTGCGCGGGCAGGTCCACTTCTTGGCCATCGGCGGGATCAGCGGGCCGATTCGCGACACCGATCTGCGTCATCCCAGCCTGCCGAGCGCTGCGGCGCGCATGACTGGGCGGTCGGGCAGCGTCACCATCGTTGGTGTCGTCGCTGCAGCCGAGGAGGAGCGCGGCGCATCCTGGACGTTCCTTCTGCTCACCCCCGACAAGGTGCCGACGGCGGCGCACCTGAACGCCTTCCGAGCCACGATCGAGTCACTGCGCTTCGAACCGAAGCGGGGCTGCCGGAGGCTCGAGGACGGGACGCGGAAGCAAGTCGAGTACAAGCCCACGCCGTCACTGTCCAGGTCTCCGGCCCGGAAGCCAGGCGCAAAGCGCCCCTTCACGCTGCGGGACTCACTGGGGGGCGCGACCCTGGTCGAGCGAATGATGATGCCGGTGAGTGGCGCGATCGTGACCGTCGACGGGAAGCGCGCCTATCTCATCGAGTTCGATCCCGACGGGGGAAAGACGCGCGCCGACTACGTCGCGCACTTCTCCGGCGTGATCGCCGCGGACTATTGCTGGGAAGCGAGCGCCGCGCGACCCGGAGACGAGGTGCCCCAGCTCGTCTTCGCGACCGACGAGCCGGAGCAGGTCCGGCGTTGGGACTGCGAGAGGGAGGCTCTGGGTCCGGCTGTGCCGGCGGTCGTCACCCTGGTCGCGCCGTTGGCGCTCGAGATCGGAGGGCACGCGGGGAGCCGGGGCGCGGCCGTCACGTGTTCGGGCGGTCGACTCAGTTGCCCCAAGTGAGTCGCGCGCCGGAGCCCGACGTCATCAGAACCGAGCCGGGCAGCAGGCGCATCCGCCAGGGCTCGAGGCGGAGCGCGGCGAACGACTTGGACGTCGGTCCGTCCTTCCACTGCGGGATGATCGTCGGGTCGTAGCCGACGGGCGCGGGCGCGTTCTTGAACAGGTTCCAGACCTCGGCGCGCGTCGCGTCGTCGAAGGCCCAGGTCGCGCGGCACTCGGCCTGGGCGGTATCGTGACTCGGCGTCCAGTAGGACAGTGACACGTTCGCGCTCCTCGCCAGGTGCGCGCGCTTCAGCGCCGTCGCCTCCGTCGCGATCCAGCCGTGCAGCTGCGAGCCGTTCCAGATCCACAGCGGGTGCAGGATGCGCGTGAACGGGCGGCCGCGCGTGTCGACGGTCGCGGCGCTGCACCACACGATGCGGTGCGCCATCTCGACGAATAGCGGAGCGATTTCTCTGAGCTCAGTCACAATGTCTCCTTCCGAGCGCGTCGACGGAGCTCGATGAGCTCCGCCTTCGAGAGCGCGGGAAGCTCATCGGAGCGCTCGAACCACGGCGCTTGGTGCTCCACGAAGACGTGTCGCTCGGGGCGCAGCCCGGGGTCGCCGTCGAGCGTGCCGGCGGCGATCTCGAACCACTCCGCGCCGGGCGGTGGACTCGGGACCGGCGAGCCGCAGCGCGAGCAGAACGAGGTGCCGTACGCCGGCGGTGACTCGAGGATCGGCGCCTCGAAGGTGCGGATGTACTCCGCGCCGCTGCACAGGCGGAAGTCCTCGGCGCGCACCCCGAGCCCCGCGGCGAACGCCGAGCCCGAGGCCTTGCGACAGCGGGTGCAGTGACACAGCTCGAACGGGCCGACGGCACGCGCGATCTCGAACGTGACCGCGCCGCACAGACAGCCGCCGCGAATCACTCCGCGCCTCGCGGCCGCTCGAAGAAGAACGCGCTGCGCCCGCCGTCGACGACCAGGTCGTGGCAGTTCACGAAGCTGCCCTCGTCGCTCGCCAGATACAGGGCGGCGTTCGCGATGTCCTCGGCGTAGCCCGAGCGCGGCAGCGGCGAGGCGTGCGCGAGGCTCCTCTCGAGCTTCTCCTGCTTGCGCCGGTTCTCGGCGTCGCTCAGCGTGTTGGCGCGGGCCGAGCCGCCCCAGAAGATCGGCGTCGCGATCGCCGCGGGCGAGATCGAGTTCACGCGGATCCCGAATGGCCCGAGCTCGACCCCCGCGAGGCGAGTCAGGTGAGTCACTGCGGCCTTGGTCGCGGAGTAGAGGATGTCGCCCTGCCCCGCGCGCAGCGCCGCCACGCTCGAGTTGTTGATGATGCTGCCCGAACGCTGCGGCTTCATCGCGCGCGCCGCGTGCTTCAGACCGAACACCACGCTGCCGAGCAGGAGCTTCGTCGCGTGCGCGAACTGCTCCTCGGTGATCGTCTCGAGCGGCCCCGCGCCCGGTGCGCCCGCGTTGCTGAAGAGACAGTCGAGCCCGCCGAAGTGACCGAGGGCCGTGTCGACGAGCGCGGCGATGTCGGCCTCGCGCACGACGTCGGCGCGCTGGAACAGCGCGCACGCGCCCAGCTCGCGCGCGAGCGCCTCGCCCTTCGCGACCGTGCGCCCCGCGAGCACGAGGCGCGCGCCCTCGGCCGCGAAGCGCCGTGCCGTCGCCTCGCCGATCCCGCTGGTCGCGCCGGTGATGATCGCGACCTTGCCCTCGAGCCTGTCCGCCATGGTCCGCGCATTCTATCGGTCGGGCGCGTCCACGCGCATGACGAGGATCAGCGCCGAGTTCTCGGGGCCCCACAGCGCGAGTGACTCGAAGAGCGGCTCGAAGCCCTGCGCCAGATAGAACTCGCGCGTCTTCTCGTAGCCTGGATCGGGAGTCGCGGGGCCGCGGGTCTTCACGTGCAGCCAGTGCGCGCCGCGCTCCGCCGCGAGCTCGCGCGCCCAGCGCACCAGCTCGCGGCCGACGCCGCGCCGGTGACGGCCGGGCTCGACGCCCATCACGTGAATCTCGAGAGACTTCGGATCGTGCTCCTCGAGCGCGACGAAGCCGACGATCTCGCCGCCGAGCTCCGCGACCGCGCCGGGCAGCCGGCGCAGACTCTCCACGTAGGCGCGGTTCGACTCTTCGATTCCAAACCAGTCAGGCAGAGCGCGCAGCACGCGCTCACAAGCGGGGACGTCTCGGGGCTCGAGGCGGCGGAGCGCAAGGCTCTCGCTCGTAGTCATGTGCTCTTCCTTCGATCGGTGTGTTCGAGAGGACGGGTTCAGCCGCTAGCGAGAGACTGCGGGGCACATGACTCGCTGATCCTAACACGACGGCTCGACGCGATGCGCGGGTTCCGGCTACGCGCGGCACAGGCGCGCATACAGCGCCTCGCAGCGCTCGGCGTAGCGCGCAATCGCGAACTGAGTCAGTGCGCGCTCGCGTGCGGCTTCGGAGCGCCCGCGCCACTCGGATGCGCCCGGCCGGAGCGACCGGAAGGCGGACGAGAGCGCTTCGACGGTCTCCTCCGAGAAGAGCGCGGCCTCGCCCAGGAGCTCGGGCAGCGCGCCGCGGCGGGAGGCGATTGCGGGAATGCCCATCGACAGCGCCTCGAGCGCGGCGCGGCAGGAGCCGTCGGAGCCGGGCACCAGATAGACCAGGGCGTCCATCTGCGCGAGCACCTCGAGATACTCGTCTCCCTTCAGATAGCCCGCGCGAATGACGGCGCGTTCGAGTCCGAGGCGGCGCGCGGGCTCGTCGAGCACCTGCTGGGCGCGCGTGCCCCGGCCCACGACCAGCAGGCGCAGACCCGGGGCAGCGCGCAAAGCCTGCGCGAGTGACTCGAGGATGAGCTCGACCTGGCGGTGAGGCTGGAGGCGCGCCACCAAGCCGAGCGCGATCTCGTCGGGCTTGAGTCCCAGAGACTCACGCAGCTCCACACGCCGCGAGCGCGGCGAGAAGCGCTCGGTGTCGACGACGCCGGAGATCACGCCCACGCGCTGCGGGGAGCCGCCGAGGTATCTCCGCGCCTCGGCCGCGACCCGCTCCGAGAGCGCGGCCACCCCGTCGCAGCCGTTCGGTCCATACAGCCAGCGGTTCCACGGGCGGCGCGGAATCGGATCCCCGTGCGTCCAGCCCGCGATCAGCTTCGCGTGGTCGCGGCGGCCGCCGAGCGCGAAGCGAGCCAGCAGGTGAGCGCGCGCGTGCGTCGCGTGCACGACGTCGTAGCGCCGCTCCGCGAGAAACGCGCGCAGGCGCCGCACCTCGGCCGAGTCGCGAAGCGGCCCGTATCCCTGGCCGGTCGCCGGCTGAAACTCGGGAGTGACTCCACGCTCGCTCGCGCGCTCGGGTAGTCCTCCCGCGTGACCGGCGGGCGTGGCCGGGAAAGCGACGTCGACCTCGTGCCCCCGCGCGCGCAGGCCGGTGACCGCGTGCAGCATCGGCTCGGCGGGACCGGTCCACTTCCAGTCACTCGTGAGCTGCAGGACCTTCATCGCCTGGCTTCGCGCTCGAGCTCCCAGAGCTTCGCGTACTTCATGAACACGTAGTACGCGGTCGCCGAGGAGACGACGAAGCCCGGCATGCCCATGCGGAAGCCCTGGCGCAGCACGTAGCCTTTGAAGAAGCGCGCGAGCGGGCGGAGCAGGAGATCGACCAAGCGGAAGCGCACGCCGGCTTCGTGCATCGAGCGCGCCATGCGCGCCGAGAAGCGGTCCGTCGTCTGGATGTGCTCCGAGAGGCTCCGGTAGTTCCAGTGCAGCAGGCGTCCGGACACGCGCTCCACTCGGCCGTCGAGCTCGACCCGGTCGTGGGGATCCATGCCCGCCCAGTGACCCCGCGAGCGGCGGAACACGCGCAGCTGCCAGTCCGGATACCACTCGCCGTGATCGTGCCAGACGCCGAGATAGTGAGTCACCCGGTCGAGCTCGTAGCCCGCGACGTCGTCGCCGGCGCGCGCGAGCGCCGCCAGCAGGGAGTCGCGCAGCTCGGGCGAGAGCGCCTCGTCCGCGTCCAGACAGATCACCCAGTCGTGCGCGGCGCGCTCGAGCGCGAAGTTCTTCTGCTTCACGTAGCCCAGGAACGGCTGCTCGATCAGCCGTTCCGTGTGGCGGCGCACCACCTCGCGTGTGCCGTCCGTGGACCCGGAGTCGACCACGACGAGCTCATCGCAGAACGCGAGTGACTCGAGACAGCGCCCGATCCGGTCCGCCTCGTTCAGACAGATGACGACCCCGGAGACCGGGGGCGGCTTCGCGGGGCCCTCGCTCAAGAGCGAACCCGCTCCACCGTCACGACGCCGCGAATCTTCGCGATCTGCCGCAGGACGCCGTCGAGGTGCTTGCGGTTCTTGACGGAGAGCTCGAAGACCTGGTGCGCGCGCTTGTCGTCGCTCGTGTGGATCTGCGCGCTGTCGATGTTCACGCCCTCGGCGCTGATCTTGTTGGTGACTGCCGCGAGCAGGCCTTGCCGGTCCTCGGAGACGACGCGCACCTTCACGCGCACCAGCTCGCCGGGCGCGTCCTCCCAAGTCACGGGCACGCGGCGCTCCGGGTCGAGGTGGAAGATCTTCGGGCAGTCACTCGCATGCACGGTGACTCCGCGGCCGCGCGTGATGAAGCCCTCGACCGAGTCGCCGGGAACCGGCGAGCAGCACTTCGCGAAGCGCACCAGCACGTTCTCCATGCCGGAGACCCGCACCTGGCCGGTGCTGCGCCCGACGGAGAGCACGCGGCGCAGGAGCGACGGCTTCGGCTCGGGCTCGTCTTCGCCGACGCCGGCGATCTTGCGGGCGACGGTGCGGGCGTCGAGCTTGCCGTACGCCATCGCCTGGAGCAGGCCGTCGAGGTCGCGGACGCCCAAGTCCTTGGCGGCCGTCTTCAGCTCGCCCGACTTCGAGAGCTTCTCGAACGAGAGACCGCGCTTGTGCAGCTCGCGGTGGAGCAAGTCGCGGCCCAGCGCGCGCGAGCGCTCCACCTGCTCGAGCTTCAGCACGTGGCGGATGCGGCTGCGCGCGCGCCCCGTGACCACGAAGTCGAGCCACTCCTGCCGCGGGCGCTGGTGCGGCGAAGTCACGATCTCGATCGTGTCGCCGTTCGCGAGCTTGTGGCGCAGCGGCACGAGCTGGCCATTGATCTTCGCGCCGGCGCAGTGATTGCCGACCTCGCTGTGCACCGCGTACGCGAAGTCGATCGGCGTGGCGCCCGCTGGCAGGGCCTGCACATCGCCCTTGGGCGTGAACACGTACACCTCGTCGGAGAACAGGTCGACGCGGACGGTCTCGAGGAACTCGTTCGGGTCCTTGAGCTGCTGCTGCCACTCGAGCAGCTGGCGCAGCCACGCGAACTTCTGCTCGTCGTTGGCGCGGGTGGTGCCGTCGCCCTTGTACTTCCAGTGCGCGGCGATGCCGAGCTCCGCGACGCGGTGCATCTCCTGCGTCCGGATCTGCACCTCCATGCGCTCGCCGAACGGCCCGATCACCGTCGTGTGTATGGACTGATACCCGTTGGGCTTGGGCATCGCGATGTAGTCCTTGAAACGGCCCTGCACCGGCTTCCACAGACCGTGGACGATGCCGAGTGTCTCGTAACACGTGGTCGTCGTGCCGTCGACGATCACGCGGAACGCGATCAGATCGTAGATCTGGTCGATCGACACGTTCTGCAGCTGCATCTTCTTGTAGAGGCTGTACGCCTCCTTCAGCCGGCCCGTCACTTCGCAGTGTAGGCCGCGGGAGCCGAGCTCGGCCTGGAGGCGCGTCTTCACGTCCTCGATGTAGCTCTCGCGCTCCTTCTTGGAGCCGGCGATGCGCTCCTCGATCTGCGCGTACACCTCGGGGTACAGGACGCGGAAGGCCCGGTCCTCGAGCTCCTCCTTCATCCAGTAGATGCCCAGCCGGTGCGCGAGCGGCGCGTAGATGTCGAGTGTCTCGCGCGCGACGCGGCGCCGCGACTCCTCGTTCATGTATTCGAGGGTGCGGATGTTGTGCAGCCGGTCGGCGAGCTTGATCAGGATGATGCGGATGTCCTTCGACATCGCGATCAGCATCTTGCGGAAGTTCTCGGCCTGGGCCTCCTCGCGGCTCTGGAACTCGATCTTCGACAGCTTCGTGAGTCCCGCGACCAGGTCGCCGACTTCGTCGCCGAACTGGGTCCGGATGTCCGCGTCGGTCGCGAACGTGTCTTCCACGGTATCGTGCAACAGACCGGACGCGACGGTGACGGGATCCATGCGCATCGCCGCGAGGATCTCGGCGACCGCGAGCGGGTGAGTCAGGTAGGGCTCGCCGGACAGCCGCATCTGCCCCTGGTGCACCTTCGCCGAATAGACGTATGCCTTCTGGAGCAGCGAGACGTCCGCGTCGGGCGCGTTCGCCTGGACCTGCTCGACGATCTCGTTGATGCGCACCATCTAACCGCGCTCCCGCCGCGCGTCGCGGATGATCTTCAGCAGCGCGTCCACCGCCTTGTCCACGGAATCGTTGACGATCCGGTAGTGACACTGATTCGCGTAGACGAGCTCTTCGCGGGCGCGCTGCAGCCGCCCTCGCAGCACCTCCTCGGTCTCGGTGCGCCGGTCGCGCAGCCGTGTCTCGAGCACGTCGAGCGACGGCGGCTCGATGAAGACGCGCACGGCATGCGGCAGGCGCACCTGGAGCTGCTCCGCGCCCTGCATCTCGACCTCGAGGATCAGGTCGAAGCCCTGCTCGGTCGGCTGGTCTACGGCCGCGCGGCTCGTGCCGTAGAAGTGATTCTGGTATCGCGCGTACTCGAGAAAGGCGTTCTCTTCGATCAGCGCGAAGAAGCGTTCCGTGGTGACGAAGTGGTAGTCGAAGCCGTCGCGCTCGCCGGGTCGCGGCGCGCGCGTCGTGTGCGAGACGGAGAAGTGGACCTGTGAGTCCGCGTCGAGCACGCGCCGTACGATCGTGCTCTTGCCCACCCCGGAAGGACCGGAAACCACGAAGGGAATGCCGCGCCGCGCGGCCGTCACTGCGCTTCCTCGTCGTCGCCGGAGCCCGCGAGCCGCAGCGCGATCGTCTCCGGCTGCACGGCCGAGAGCACCACGTGGTCCGAGTCCGTGATGATGACCGAGCGCGTCTTCCGGCCCTGAGTCGCGTCCACGAGCTTGCCGCGCGGGCCGGCCTCCTCGCGCAGGCGGCGGATCGGGGCGGCCGACGAGCCGACGATCGCGACGACGCGCGCGGCGACGATCACGTTGCCATAGCCGATGTTGAGGAGCTTCACTCGACGTTCAGGACCTGCTCGCGGAGTTTTTCCTGCTCGGTCTTCAGCGCGACGACCGCGCGCGAAAGCTCGCTGTCCGCGGACTTCGAGCCGATCGTGTTCGTCTCGCGGCCCATCTCCTGGAGCACGAACTCGAGCTTGCGGCCGACCGCGCCGGGGGCGTCGAGTGTCTCGCGGAACTGGTCCAAGTGACTGCGCAGGCGCACGGTCTCTTCCGTGACGTCCATGCGGTCGATCTGCAGGACGATCTCCTGCTCGAGGCGGGCGGGGTCGGTCTCGAGGGCGGGCGCGAGCGCGGCCAAGCGCTTCTCGAGCCGCTCGCGCACGCCCGCGCGCACGATCTCGACCCGCGCTTCGACGGCGACGAGCAGCGCCTCGATGCGCGCGATGCGCAGGCGCAGCTCGCGCTCGAGTGACTCGCCCTCGCGCGCGCGCATCTCCGCGGCGGCGGCGCAGGCGCGCTCGATCGTGTCGAGAGCCGCCGGCGCGATCGAATCGGCCTCGAGCTCGGGCTCGCGCATGCGAGACACTCCGGGCAGCGCGAGCAGCGCTGCGACGCCGAGCTCTTCGCCCCGCGCCAGGTCGTGCGCGAACTCCTTCGCGGCGCGCGCGTAGGCGCGCGCGGCCTCGAGATCGATCTCCAGCCGCGGCGCGAACGCGCCTTCCCGCGGCAGCCGCACGGAGATCTCCACCTGGCCGCGCTCGAAGTACTTCGCCGCGACGCTGCGCGCCTCGCTCTCCAGCGTGGCGAGCTCGCGCGGCAGGCGCGCGCGCACCTCGAGGTGGCGTGAGTTGACGCTGCGCACCTCGGCCGCGAGACCGTCGGCGCCCTCCGCGCGGCCGAAGCCGGTCATCGAGCGGCGCACGCGCGCGGCGGCGGGCTCGGTCATCGAGTGAGTCCCCGCCTGGCCAACTCGCGGTTCGCCTTCTCCGCAAGGTCCCGCGGCTTCTGCTTGCGCGCGAACTCGATCACCTCGTCGATCCCGTCCTCGAGCCGCACCTTGGCCTCGAAGCCGAGCACGCGCTTGGCGTGACTGGGATCCGCGAAGCAGTGCCGGATGTCGCCGGCGCGGAACTTGCCGGTCACGTCGGGCGTGATCTTCTTGCCGAGTCTCTCGGCAAGTAACTCGGCCACGCGCCGGATCGTCGTCGGCCGGCCCGTGCCCACGTTGCACACGCGGCCGCCGGCCGCCTCGCAGCTCAGAGCCGCGAGATTCGCGCGCACGATGTCCGAGACGTGGATGAAGTCGCGCGTCTGCTCGCCGTCCTCGGTCACGAACGGGCGATTGCCGTTCAAGAGACTCGAGCTGAAGATCGCGGCGACACCGGTGTACGGATTCGAGAGCGCCTGCCGCGAGCCGTACACGTTGAAGTAGCGCAAGGCGACGGTGGGAATGCCGTAGGCGTTGCCGACGGCGAGAAACAGCTCCTCGTGGTCGCGCTTGCTGACGGCATACACAGAAGTGGGTTGCAGCGGCTTGGTCTCGGGCGTGCCGATCGGGCGCAGCAGCCGGCCCGCCGAATCGAAGAGCTCCCACTGGCGCTTCTCGAGCTGCTCCTCGGGGCGCAGGCCCGGGCTCGCCATCTTCCCGTCCGCGTCGAGATACGCGCCCTCGCCGTAGATCGACATCGACGACGCGACCACCAGCCGTTGGATCCCGGCCCCCCTCGCCACGATCTCCTCGAGCAGCACCGCCGCGCCGAGTGAGTTGGCGGAGACGTAGTTCACGATCTCGTACATCGACTGCGCGACGCCGACTGCCGCGGCGTCGTGAATCACGACCTCGACGCCGTCGAGCGCGCGCCGCGCGACCTCGGCGTCGCGCACGTCGCCGCGCACGTACTCGGCCTTGGGATTCGCGTGCGACGGCCAGTCTGCGTTCGCGCCGTGCACCTGCGGGTCGAGCGAGTCGAGCACGCGCACGCGCTGGCCGTCCGCGACGAGCGCGTCCACCAGATGCGAACCGATGAAGCCCGCGCCGCCCGTGACCAGAATCTTCATGCGTCGTTTCCCATGGTTTGGAGCCGTGGTTTGGATCGGCTGGCGCCTAGGCCGCCGCGAGCCCCGACGTCGCGGGCTCTCCGGCGGCGTGCCAGGCGAGGATCTTGCGGTACTCCTCCGCCCGCCGCCCGCCGAGCATGCTGCCGCACAGGATCTTCGCCAGCACGATCGCGCGCAATGCCAGATACACGCCGCGCGAGCGGTTCTTGCGGAAGAAGATGTAACGGCTGCGGTAGTACTCGATGCGCGTGCGCAGCGGCAGCTTCTTCTTGGTCGACTCGCCGTACAGATGAATCACGTGCGCGTCGGGCAAGTGGAACACGCGCCAGCCCGCGGCGCGCATGCGGTGACACCAATCGGTCTCTTCGAGAAAGAAGAAGTAGTCCTCGTCGATCAGCCCGACCTGCGCAATCACTTCACGGCGCGCGAAGAGACAGGCTCCGAGCACCGCCTCGACTTCGACCGGACCCTTGTAGTCTACCCGCTTGCTGGGCCAGCGCTTCGGCGAGACACGCCGCAAGAAGGACTGCCCGACGATCTCCGAGACGAGCGTCGGCGAGTTGTGGATGCAGTTCTGCTTGGTGCGGTCGGGGTTCAGGAGCTGCGGTCCGACGGCGCCGACGTCGGGGTGCTCGTCGAGGAAGCGCACGCACGCCTCGAGCCCGCCCGGCAGCACGATCGTGTCGCTGTTGAGCAGGACGGCGTGCCGGCCGCGCATGACTTCGAGCCCGCGGTTGTTGCCCGCGCCGAAGCCGATGTTCTTCGGCAGCGCGAGCACGCGGGTCTCGGGAAACTGGCGCACGACCGACTCGACCGTGGCGTCGACCGAGCCGTTGTCGACCACGATCACCTCGTAAGTCAGGCCGAGCTTCGCGTCGCGGATCGAGGCGAGACAGTCGAGCACGAGGTCGCGCACGTTCCAGGCGACGATCACGATCGAGAGGTCGACTTCGTCGGTCACTTCGCGAGCTCCAGCTCGACCGACCCCTGCCAGTCGCTGCGCGAGAGCGCCGCGCGGGCCTCGGAGAGCACGCGCGCGGGCAGCAGACGAGTCATGCAGCGGTGGTCGATCGGGCAGACCTTCAGCTGACACGGCGAGCACTCCACCGGCTCGCGCAGGAGCTTGGTGCGCTTGAGATTCAAGTTGGTGTAGCCCACCGCCGTCGGACCCATCAGCACGATCGTCGGCACCTCGAAGGCCGCCGCGATGTGGCGCGCGCCGGCGTCGTTGCAGATCAGGAGCTGCGCGCGCGCGAGCACGGACTTCAAGAGCGAGAGAGACATCGCGTCGCCGCCGAGCATCGCCAGACCGACACCCGCGCGTGTCGCGATCTCGCTGGCCAGGGCGCCCTCGCCCGGGCCGTGCACGAGGGCGACGTCCACGCCGTCGGCGCGCAGCGCGCGCGCGACCTCGGCCACATACTCCAACGGCCAGAGCTTCGAGGGGCCGAAGCCCGCGCCGGGCGCGAGACACACGAGCGGCCGCGCGTCCGGGGCAATCCCGTGACTCGCGAAGAGCGCGTCGCACTCGCGCTCGGCATCGGCCTCCGCGAAGAGCTCGATCTGCGTGCCGAGGTCCGGTGCGCCGAGACGGCGCGCGAGCTCGAGGTAGTAGCGCTCCATCGCGAGCGGCACGAAGCGGCCGTTCACGCGCGGCGCGGGAACGGGATCGGTGAGCAAGAGACTGCGCCCGCGGCGCGCGTAGCCGACGCGCACCTTGGCTCGCGAAGCGAACGCCAGGAGCGCGCTCGCAAACGAGTTGGGCAGCACGAGCACGACGTCGGTCCCGCGCAACTCACTCGCGACGCGCAGGCGCGCGAGCAGCTGCGCGAGCTTCGCGCGCGGCCGATAGATGTCGTGCGCGACGAAGCGATCGATCCAGGGCGCGCCGCGCAGTACACCAATCAGTGACGCGCGCACGACCGCGGTGATCTCCGCGTCCGGCCGTCCGCGCCGCAGCGCGCGCAGCGCCGGCGTCGCCATCACCACGTCGCCCAGGTGGTTCGGCAGCACGACGGCGATTTTCTCTTTCACGACGCCCACTTAGTAGACACGCTCCGCGCCATTCCCCGGCTTCCTAGATACCCCGAGAAAGAGCCTAGAGCAACGCGAGCGCCGCCTCGATGACCGCCTCGGGCTCGACCGCGCGCATGCATGCCCGAGCGGGACAGCCCTCGCGGCACGGGTTGCAGCCGACGTCGCGGCGCACGACGCGGCTCGGCACGGCGCCGCTGGGCGCGTTCTCGATCGGATCGGTCGGGCCGAAGATCGCCACCACCGGCACGCCCGCCAGCGCGGCCAGGTGCATGGGACCCGAGTCGCAGCCGACGAACAGACGCGCGCGCGCCAGCAAGGCGAGAAAGTCCGCGAGCGACTCGGTCGCGGGCGCGAGCGCGGCGGCGCCGTTCGACGCGGCGACGACCGCGCGCGCCGCCTCGCGCTCGCCCGCGACCGGGCCGAACGCGACGAGTGTCTCGACGCGCGCGCGCTCGTGCAGCCCGCGCGCGACCGCCGCGAAGCGCTCCGCTTCCCAGCGCTTGTAACCCGTCTTGGGGCTCGTGCCCGGATGCACGAGCGCGAAGCGCGGGGGCAGCTCGCCGAAGATCCGCGAGCGCGCCGGGTCGAGCTCGAGGACGTCCGGGCGCGCCGGAATCTCGCCGCCCAGAAAGCGCACGAGCGCGGCGTTGCGCTCGAAGCGCGACATGTGACTCGATGCGACCGGCGCGCACAGAGTCGAGAGCCAGTGACTCGCCTCCTTCGCGATCGGCGCCGAGTAGCCGACGCGCACCGGGATGCGCGCGGCCCAGGCGAGGAACGCGCTGCGGAACACGCCGTGAAAGTCGATCGACAGGTCGTAGCTCCGCTCCCGGAGCTGCGCCGAGAACTCGCGCAGCGTCGCTAGGGCGACGAGCGGGTGTCTCGCGCGCAGGCGGCGCCGCGGCACGATCACGAGCTCGGAGAGTCCCGGCAAACCGACCAGGCCCGCGGCCGCGCGGTCCTCCACGAGCCAGTCGATGCGCGCGTTCGGATACAGGGCGCGCACGCCCGCGAACGCGAAGCGCGTGCGCACCACGTCGCCGAGCGCGCCGAGTCGAATCACGAGGATGCGCTCCGCGGGGATGGGCCCTAGCATGGGCGCCAATGGTCGCCCCACGGCTCCTGTGGCGCTACATGTTCAGCGACATCCTGCTGCACGCGCTGCTCGGTCTGTTCGCAATCACGTTGTTGCTCGTGGTCGCGAACTTGCTGCGCTTCATGGAAGAGCTCGCGGCCGCGGGGGTCGGCATCTCGGCGCTCGGGCAACTCGTGCTCGTGATCCTGCCCGCGTACGCCTCGTACGCGCTGCCGACGGCGCTCTTGTTCGGAGTGTTGCTCTCGTTCGGCCGCATGTCGGCGGACGGTGAGATCGTCGCGATGCGCGCGAGCGGCATCAGCGCGTCGCGTCTGCTGCCGCCCGCGCTCGCGCTCGGCCTGATCGCGGCGATCGGCGCCGGCTATCTGCTGTTCGAGGTGCAGCCGAAGGCCGGCATACGCATGCGCGCGCTGATGCGCCAGCTCGCGGGGTCGGTGCAGGTGATCGAGCCCGGGCGCTTTCTCGAGTTCGGCGACAAGCTCCTCTATGTCCACTCACTCGGCGACGCGAGCTGTCCGCTCGAGGGTGTCTTGATCGGCAGCGCCGTCGAGGGCGAGCGCAGCTTCTACGCCGCGGCGCGCTGCGGGACGATGGACAGCGACGCGAGCGGAAACACGGTCGGCTTCGTGCTGCACGACGGCTCGATTCACTTCCGGGATCCCGATCCCACGCGCTATCGGCGCATCCGCTTCCAGACCATGAAGACGGTGATCGACATCTCGCTCTACACGGATCCGAAGCCGGGCACCGCGCAACTCACGTTCAGCGAGCTGCTCGCAGCGGCGCGCCTGCCCGCGGACGACGCGGAGCTGAAGCGCTTGCAAGGGCGCTATGGCACCGCGCTCAACGTGCAGATCTGGCGGCGGCTCGCGTTTCCGTTCGCGTCGATCCTGCTCGCGCTCGTCGCGGTGCCGCTCGGCATCCGGCCGATGCGATCGGGTCGGTCGGCGGGCGCACTCACCGCGATCGCGGTGATGGCGCTCTACTGGCTCGCGTTCTCGCTCGCCGACATGGCATCGACGCGCGGGGTCGTGCCGGCATGGCTGGGGTTCTGGCTCCCGAACGCATTCGCGCTCGCGATCGGCGTCGGCTTGATGCGCCGGCTCGCGCGGAGCGACGACTGATGCGCGGTCCCGTGCGCGACGTTCCTCCCGGCTACGTGGTCCACCGCGTGGGCGACGCCTGGCTCGTCTTCGACGCCGCGTTCTCGCACGAGCTCGTGTCACTCCGGCTCGCCGATCCCGACGCGCGCAAGCGCCTCTTCGCGCGCGCGCCCAAGCGCGGGCGCGGAGCCGTGCCGAGTGTCTCGCTGCGCCGCGACGCGCACGTGGTGCTGCGCCGCTATCAGCACGGCGGACTGTTCGGCGGCTTCACGGGCTCGCTGTATCTCGGCCCGTCGCGCGCGCTCGACGAGCTGCACGTCACCGCGCGCGCCGAGGCCCAGGGCGCGCCGGTACCGCACGTGCTGTGTCTCGCGCTCTGGCCGGCGGCAGGACCGTTCTGGTCGGCGCTGATCGGCACCCGCGAGGAGCGCGGCGCGCGCGACTTACTCGACGCCCTGCTGGCCGCGAGCGATGCCGGCGCGCGCCGCGCGCTGCTTCGCGAAGTGGGCGCGGCCGTGCGCAAGCTCCACGACGCCGGCGTCGACCACCGCGACCTGCAGCTGCACAACATTCTGGTGCTCGAGGAGGCGGGGCGGCGGCGCATCGTCGTGGTCGACCTCGACCGCGCCGTCTATCACCCGCGCGGCGCGCTCGCGCCGCGCCTGCGCGCGCGCAACCTCGGGCGACTCACGCGCTCCGCGGTCAAGGCCGGGCTGTTCCGCGGCCCGATCGGCCGGCGCGAGCTCGCGGCGTTCGTCGGAGCGTACACCGCAGGGGATCGCAAGCTGCGCGAGGCGCTGCGCGGCTGGATCCGAGGCGAGCAGTGGAAGCTCGCGCTCCACAGACTCGGGTACCGACTCACCGGCGGAGCCGGCGCGACTAGAGCGGCCGCGCCTCTTCGACGAGCATGACCGGGATCCCGTCCTCGACGGGATAGGACAGCCGGCACGCGGGACAGTCGAGTGACTGCTCCGCGCCGTCGGATGCGCGCTTCACGTCGAGCTCGGACTTGCACTTCGGGCAGACTAGGATCTCGAGAAGCTCGGGATCGATGCGCGCGCTCATGCGTGCCCCTGACTGCGAATGAGTTCGGCCAGAGCGGTCGCCTGCATCATGAGCTCCTCGAGTTGATCGAGTGGGTACTGACTCGCCGCGTCGCACA
>Ga0326726_10000389_pt1 | contig 41936 bp, 40 predicted proteins | sample MHFenrmetagenome_2_FD_207603 | JGI IMG/M metagenome (GOLD analysis project Ga0326726, IMG submission 207603) | Lab enriched peat soil microbial communities from Michigan Hollow, Ithaca, NY, United States - MHF15MN | ecosystem: Environmental > Terrestrial > Soil > Wetlands > Peat | place: USA... | reverse complement strand
GGCTTGGTGAACTCCAGGTACCAGTCGCAGAACTCGTACCAGGTGAATTCGTAGGCCGCCGCGGCTGCGAGATCGAAGCGGTAGGCGGCCAGGGCACCGCGCAGTACGGTGATCGCCTGCTGCAGCCGGCCGCGAATCCACAGGTCCGCGCTGCTGAACTCACCACCGGCGCCGCAATCCTGTCCTTCGGTCACCATCAATACGTAACGCGCCGCGTTCCACAGCTTGTTACAGAAGTTCCGATAGCCCTCGACGCGTCCCAGGTCGAAACGGATGTCGCGACCGGGGGAGGCGAGGGCCGCGAAGGTAAAACGCACGGCGTCGGTGCCGAAGGCGGGTATGCCGTCGGGGAACTGCCGGCGCGTATTCCTTTCGATGCTTGCGCGCAGGTGCGGCTGCATCAGGCCCGAGGTGCGCTTGGCGAGGAGCGGCTCGAGCTCGATGCCATCTATGAGGTCGATCGGGTCGAGGATGTTGCCCTTGGACTTGGACATCTTTTCGCCGTGCTCGTCGCGGATCAGGCCTGTGATGTACACCTCGTGAAAGGGCACACCGCCGGCGAACCGCAGCCCCATCATGATCATCCGCGCCACCCAGAAGAAGATGATGTCGAAGCCGGTGACGAGTACCGAGGTCGGGTAGAAAGTCTTGAGCTCTGCTGTCGCTTGCGGCCAGCCAAGTGTTGAGAACGGCCACAGCGCCGAGGAGAACCAGGTGTCGAGCACATCGTCGTCCTGGCGCAGCGGCACGTCGCGGCCGTGATGCTTGCGGGCCTCGCCCCGCGCCTCTTCGGCATTGCGTGCGACGAAGATATTGCCGGCGGAGTCGTACCACGCGGGAATCCGATGACCCCACCAGAGCTGGCGGCTGATGCACCAGTCCTGGATGTTGCGCATCCACTGAAAGTAGGTGCGGGCCCAGCTGTCCGGCACGAAACGGATGCGACCGTCTTCGACGGCACGAATCGCCGGTTCGGCGAGCGGGCCGATCTTCACATACCACTGGTCGGTCAGCCACGGTTCGAGGACCGCCCCGCTGCGGTCCCCGCGTGGCACCGGCGAGGAATGAGGCTCGACCTTCTCCAGCAGGCCGTGCGTCTCGAACTGTGCGACCACACGCTTACGCGCCTCGAAGCGGTCGAGTCCCCGCAGTTCCATGGGGATTGCCGCGCGCTCCGCCGCATCATCGGTGACGAGCTTCGCGTCCTGATCGAACACATTTAGGAGGGGCAACGCGTGACGCCGGCCGACCTCGTAGTCGTTGAAGTCATGCCCGGGCGTGATCTTCACTACGCCGGAACCGAATTTGGGGTCCACGTACTCGTCCGCGATGATCGGGATCTCCCGCCCGGTGAGCGGCAGCCGGATCCGTCGCCCGACCAGCGTGCGATAACGCTCATCGTCGGGATGCACAGCGACGGCGGTATCGCCCAGCATGGTCTCCGGTCGGGTGGTCGCGACCACGACATGTCCCGAGCCATCGGCGAGCGGATAGCGCAGGTGCCACAGATGGCCGGATTCGGGTTCCGCCAGCACCTCGAGGTCGGAAAGCGCGGTGTGCAGCTCCGGATCCCAGTTGACCAGTCGCTGGCCGCGGTAGATCAGCCCGTCCTGGTGGAGTCGCACGAAGACTTCGGTGACCGCGGCGCTTAACCCCGGATCCATCGTGAAACGCTCGCGGCTCCAGTCGACCGAGGTGCCGAGCCGGCGCATCTGCCGCGAGATGGTGCCGCCGGACTGCTCTTTCCATTGCCAGACGCGCGCTACGAACGCCTCGCGTCCGAGGTCGTGTCGCGAGCGGTCCTCCGCTGCCAGCTGGCGCTCCACGACCATCTGCGTGGCAATGCCCGCGTGATCAGTACCGGGCTGCCACAGCGTGTTGTCGCCCTCCATGCGGTGCAGCCGCGTCAGCGCATCCATTAACGTGTGCTGAAACGCGTGCCCCATGTGCAGCGTGCCGGTCACATTCGGCGGCGGAATGACGATGCAGTAACTCGGGCCGCGGCCGCTCGGCGCGAACCAACCGGATTGTTCCCAGCGCTGGTACAGGCGCGGTTCGATCTCGCGTGGAGAATAGACCTTGTCCATCGCTGCAGGTGACTGACGCTAACTCAGTCGCCTGGGCCGAGATGCTCGCGCATCGCATCTTCCACCAGCTCCGGCAGGCGCTGGCGCAACCGATCGCTGACGCGCTTGAGCAGGATGGTCTCGAGCTCGCGGCTCGCTTCGCGCATCAGCTCCTCCACGAGTCGCATCACGCGCGCTGAGATTTCGGCCTGCATCGCTTCCAGCAGCTGTGGATCGATCGACGGCCCCTCGAGCTCGACGATTTCCGTGAGCGTCGGTATCGCTTCATCCGCGTGTGGTCGGTCAGACTTCATGGCCGCTGCCGAGCTTGTGCGATTCGGGAGCAAACCCGAGATCGCGATAGCTCCGGTACCGCTCGCGTCCCGCCTTCAGGCGTCCGGGTTCACCGTCCACGGCTTCCACTACGCGCGAAAATCGCGCCAAGTCCTCCGGCATGCGGTCCGAAACGTTGATCAGGATATCAGCGATGGCCCCGGACGCCGATTCCGCCGTGCCGATCAGGACCGGAGCTGCACCGGCCCGGCCCGGTGCGGTGAGTTCGTGGGGCACGAAACTGCGATCGCGGAAGGTCCACAAGAGGTCATCGAGCTGGCGCGCTTCCTCTTCGTCCGCGGTCAGCATCAGTACACGGTGCGATTGCGCGAACGCCTTCTCGGCCAGCCGGCAGGCCAGGCGGCGGCGCGCCCCTGCGTCCGCTTCCTCGAGAATATAGAAATCGACGCGCGGCACCGGAGCGACCGGCCGTCTCAGGCGGCCTTGCGGGCGCGATGCAGCAGGAAGTCGACGAGCAGCGGCACGGGGCGGCCGGTACTGCCTTTTTGCGCGCCGGTGAGCCAGGCGACGCCGGCGATGTCGAGGTGCGCCCAGCGCAGGCCCTGGGCGAATTTCGAGAGAAAGCAGGCGGCAGTTATGGCGCCGCCCTCGCGGCCGCCGGTGTTGGCCATGTCGGCGAAGTTGCTCTTGAGTTGCTCGGCATACTCTTCGGCCAGCGGCATGCGCCAGGCGCGATCGTCCGCGCGCTCGCCGGCGCTCGCGAGCTCCTCGGTGAGCTGCGGATCCGCGGACATGAGTCCCGCGAAATGCGCACCGAGTGCCACCACGCACGCGCCCGTAAGCGTCGCGATATCGATCACGGTCGCGGGCTTGAAGCGCCGGACGTACGTCAGCGCATCGGCCAGAATGAGCCGACCCTCGGCGTCCGTGTTCAGCACCTCGACGGTCTGACCCGACATGCTGCGCACGATGTCTCCGGGCTTGGTGGCGCGGCCGTTTGGCAGGTTCTCGCAGGCGGGGATGATACCGACGAGGTTGAGCGGCAGGCGCAGCGCCGCTGCGCTCGCGAAGGTTCCGAGCACGCTGGCGGCGCCGCTCATGTCGAACTTCATCTCGTCCATGCCGGCGGGGTCCTTCAGGGAGATCCCGCCGCTGTCGAACGTGATGCCCTTGCCGATGAGTGCGATCGGCGCCGCGCTGCGCCGCCCGCCGCGGTACTCGAGCACGATGAGCTGTGGCGGCTCGTCACTGCCGCGAGTGACGGACAGGAACGCTCCCATGCGCAGTCGTTCTATGGCCCGGCGCTGCAGCACTTTGACCTTGAGCGCGCGATACCTTTTCGCCAGCGCACGCGCCGCGCGGCCCAGGTGGCGCGGCGTGCAGACGTTCGCAGGCAGATTCGCCAGATCGCGCGTCACCTTCATACCGTCTGCGATGGCGGCGCCGTCGTCGAGACCCCGCTGCGCCGCCCGCGCTGCGTCGGTATCCGCCAGCGCCAACGTGAGGCGATTCAGCGCCGGAGCCGGAGGGCGTGCCCCCGTCTTCAGATCCGGGACGCGGTACAGGACGCTGGCAGCGGCTTCGGCCGCGTACCGCCCGGCGTAATACGCCTCGACCCCTGCCGCGGGTTCGTGCGCGAGCCAGAGAACGGCGTGCCGCACGCCGGTGCGGGTGAGCGCCTGCAGGGCCGATTGCAGGGCGCGCCGGTATGCCTTGCGGTTGTAAGTCTTGCGTGCCCCGAGACCGACCAGCAGGACCCGAGCGTTGGGACCGTCACCCACATCCGAGAGCAGCAGCGTATCGCCCAGGCGCGCCGGAAAGTCACCGCGGCGCAGAAGCGCAGCGATGCGCCGGCGGTGGCGGCCATCGAAGAGCCGCGCCGCAGCCGTCAGCTCCCGCGCCTCGTAGACGCCGAGCACTACGCACTCGCTACGCCTGTGTGCGGCCGATCCGCTTACCGCATTGAACTGCATGTTCGGTCCTTCAGGTGATGTCGGCAGCCCGGGTCCTAAGGCGATTGAGCCACGCGCGCCGGTGGTTTAACGTAACCGCCGCATGTCGCACCGGCTTTCTGACCCCTGCCGCCGCAGTCGTTATCGCTGTAATTGCGACGGGCAGGCTGCTCGACGCATGGCGCGCTAGTGTACTCAATTTGCGCTTGCGGCCACAGCGGCCGGTGACCCCCGCGTGCTGAAAATCCTCGACCGTTACATCCTGCGAGAGGTGACCCTGACGTGGCTCGCGGTCACGGGCGTGCTGCTGGTGATCCTGGTGACCAGCCAGCTGGCCCGCGTTCTGGAGCGCGCCGCCGAGCACCACTTTCCGCGCGAAGTCGTGCTGGCGCTGATCGCGTTCACTTCCCTGGAAAATCTCACGGTGCTGGTGCCGGTCGGCCTGCTGCTCGCGATCGTGCTTGGCTTTGGCAGGCTCTATCACGAGAGCGAGATGGCGGCCGTGCACGCCTGCGGCATCGGTGTCGCCCGTCTCAGCGTGCCCCTGCTCGCCCTGACCGTCGTACTGGCCGTGCTGCTCGGCTGGCTATCGCTCGACCTGGCGCCGCGCGCGGCGGCTCGCGTGCAGGAGCTGCGCAGCGTCGCGGCGCGTGATGCCGCGCTTGGCGATCTGGAGCCGGGGCGCTTTCACACCTTCGGCGGATCCGAGGGCGTGTTCTACGCCGGCGGCGTCGACGCCGACGGCACGCTGCGGGACATATTCGTCAAGCGCAACCGCAATGAGAGTGTCGAGATCGCGGTGGCGAGCCGCGCGCGGCACGTGGTGAGTGAGGGCGGCCAGCTGCACACACTCATTCTGCTGAACGGGCGCCGTTACGAGGGCATTCCCGGCCGCGCGGAGTTTCGCATCACCGAGTTCGAAGAGCATGGCATCCCAGTGCGCTTGCCCGAGGTAGAGCTCACCTCGAACAGGATCGAGCTCAAGCCGACGGCCGAGCTCCTGGCCTCGAACTCGCTCGAGGACCTTGGGGAGCTCGAGTGGCGGCTGTCGATGCCGATCATGGCCTTTGTACTGACCCTGGTCGCCGTGCCGCTGTCGCGCCTGCGACCGCGCCAGGGACGCTACGCGCACGTGGGTCTCGCGATCCTCATTTACTTTGTCTACACCAACCTGTTGTCGGCGGCGAAGATCTGGCTCGTTCGAGGCGTGGTACCCCCGGCGCTGGGCCTGTGGTGGGTGCACGGCGTACTGGTGGTGGTCGCGCTCCTGGTTCTGATGCGTGGTGCGATCCGGCTGCGGCGCCCACGAGTACAGCCCGCATGAGGATTCTCGATCGCTATCTCGTGCGCACCATCCTGCTCTACACGGGCATGGTTCTCGGTGCACTGCTGACGTTGGGTGCACTGTTCGTGTTCATCGAACAGCAGGATGACATCGGCGTCGGCAACTACGGCGCAAGCGATGCGCTGTTGTACACGGTGCTCAATTTGCCGCAGCAGGCTTTCGAGTTCATGCCCATCTCGGTGCTCATCGGCGGTTTGCTCGGACTGGGCGTGCTGGCTCGGGGCAGTGAGCTGGTGGTCGTGCGCGCGGCGGGCGTATCGGTAGCGCGCATCGCGGCCTCGGCCGCGGTGGCGGGCCTGCTCCTTGCGGTGGTGACGGCGCTGCTCGGCGAGGTGCTGGCGCCTCCGCTGCAGAAGTTCGCTCGCCAGCAAAAGGCCTTCAGCAAGTTTTCCGACGTGAGCTTTGCCGGCTCGGGCAGCGCCTGGGTCAAGGATGGCAACACCATCATCAGCGTGCACGAACAGACCGGGGACAACCTGTTCGGCGGCGTCTATGTGTTCCGCTTCGCTGCGCCGCAGGTGCTGGTGAGCATCGGTCATGCCAGCCTCGCCAAGCTGGGCGAGTCCGAAGGCCGCTGGCGGCTGGATGGCTATGCCGAAACGCGCATCGAGGGCGACCGCGTCATTGCTACGCCGCCGCGGAGCATCGAGCTGCAAACCAAGGTGAATCCCGGCTTCCTGGGCCTTGCAGCGAGCGAGCCGCGGCAGCTGCCGGCCGTTGGATTGCTGCGTCTCACCCAGCACCTCGAGGCCAATGGCCTGGAGGCGGGCACCTACATTTTCGCGTTCTGGTCACGCGTCGCGCGCACCATTGCGGTCATCATCGTGGCGTTGCTCGCGGTGCCGTTCGCACTCGGGCCGCTGCGCACCACCGGTGCGGGAGCACGCATCGTGACCGGCGTGCTCATCGGCGTCGGGTATTTCCTCGCGCAGCGCACGCTCGAGAGCGGCAGCATCGTGTTCAACCTCGATCCTGTGATCCTCGCCTGGATTCCGACCGCGACCATCGCACTGGTCGCTGTGATCCTGCTCGCGCGCACGCGCTGACCATCGCGGCGAGCTGCATCGACGCGGGCTTCCATCAGGCGACGGCGGGTTGGGGGAGCCCAGTCCTGATCACCCGCGTGTGACTCAGGCGGTCGTGCCAGGTCAGATGCTCGCGATCGACCAGTATCCACAGATAGCCGAGTCCAGCGGGTAGCCACGAGAGGGCCGCTGCCGCCAGGCGCACCAGCACATCAGACCACTGGAGCGGGCTGCCGTCCTTGCGCACCACGCGGATCTTCCATGCCAGCATGCCGACGGTTTCACCCGAGCGGGTCCAGCTCAGGCCGTAATACGCGACGATGAGTCCGAGGAGGAGGGCACGATACAGGTACTCGAGGGCGCCCACCGATTCCTTTGTGATCGCCATGCCACGCGTAAGGGGCAACAGCAGCCACGTCACGATCATGAGCACGGCAACGATCAACAGGATGTCGTAGCCAAGAGCGGCGAATCGGCGCAGCAGTCCGGCGGAGCTCGGGTCGCGCGACGCCGACCCCGCGCCACGCTTCATGGCTTCTTTGGCTTCGCGGGCTTGGGTGGATTCAGCGGCTGCAGCAGTTGGTCCAGCGGGCGGAAGATGGTGTCGTACTTGTAGCCGGGAATCGCATACACCCAGCTGCTCGCGCGCTTGGCGAGCGCATCACTCTCGGCGCGAATTTCTGCGGCGCTCTTTGCTGCTGCGCCGGGCGCAGACGCTGGCGACGCAGCGGCGGCAGGTGCGGCAGGTGCGGCAGGTGCGGCAGGTTTCGGCGCGCTATTCGCGGGTGCGGCCGCCGTGCCAGGCGGTGGTGCTGTCGCGCTGTCCTTGGCAGCGGGCGCGGTGCTCGCCGCATAGTGCTGCTGAAGCGCGTCATCGAAACTGGAACCGATCCGGATCCAGTGCTTGTCGTCGACAGCGCGTCCCTGGATCGTGATCACGGTGCCATCGAACAGGCGAAACTCGGTCTGCGCCGTATCCTTGGTCCAGTCCTCGCCGGCGGCGAGCGCACGCACGTCGTCGAATGTCAGGCCCGAGAGAGCAGAGGAGGCCGAATTAGCGGCCGTGGGACTCGTCAGCACGCGCCCCTTGGGCAAGTCCGGAACGGTGAAGTCCGTCTGCTCGCGCGTGTCGCGCCTCACGGTGTAGGGCGCGCCGCTGGCCGCGCGCACGTGTGCCTGCTGTACACGCCCCGCAGCGATGTCGAGGAGCGTGCGATCGAGCCAGTTGGCGGGCTCGCCGTCGACGCTCAGCTGGGGACTCGCGAGATAGCTCTGCGACTGGTCGGGCACGCGCACGAACGCCGAATGCATGCCTGAGGTCTTGCCGACGATCACACTCAGCGGCTGCTTGAGGCCGCTCAGCTCGAGCCGCACACCCGTGGCTTTCGGGTCTTTCACGTCTTCCACGCCGAGCTGCGGATAGAGCTTGGAATTCGAGGTCTTCTCTTCCACGGTCTCGAGCTGCGACAGGTCGATGAGGAGCTTGCGTACCTTGGAAGAGTCCGCCGGATATCCGGCCCGCTCGGCCACCTGCCAGCCGGCAGCACCGCGCTTGAGGGTCACTGCTGCCTGGTCACCGGGCTTGATGATCCGCACCTCGCTGATGTCGTTGAGCGCGCCCGAGAGCGCCGGCAGTACGTGACGCGCAATATTGGTGTCGCGCGGCAGACTCCGCTGCAGGCTGAGCCAGATGGCACCCGCGATCACCAGCAGGCCGAGCAGCACGAGAACGAGCAGACGACGCGGGCTCATCGCGCGACTCCGACCGCCCCGGCAGTACGACGGCGGCGCCGCCACACGAAGGTGACGAGCGCCGCGATCAGGATCAGCACCGGCACCAGTGCGATATTCAGCACCTTGAGTACGGTGCCGAGGCGCTCGATTTCCTGATCGAGCCCGTGCCGAACCTCACGCAGTTCTCTGCGGACGCGGACCTTCTCGTCCTGGAAGCGGGTGAGCTCCTTCTCCTGTTCGGGTGTCAGGATGAGTGAGGACTGATCACTGCGGCGCGACTGCAGCTCGGTGAGCTTCTGCTCGGTGTCGCGCAACTGCTGCTGCAGTTCCTGCTCCTTGGCGCGGAAGCGATCCTCGGCGTCACGCCGCAGCGCATCGACGCGTTGGAACGGGCGCACGAAGCTGGCGCGGCCGCGAATGCTGATCAGATCGCCGTTGCCAGTGAGATTGTCGATGGCGTTGAAGACGAAGTCGCCGTTATTGGCCCACGCGGTGGCGAAGCGCTGGCCGAAGAAGGATTGATTACGTACCCACAGGTTGTCGGTCAGGATGTCGGTGTCGGCGACGATCACGAGGTTCGCCGGCTGTGCCGATTCCTTGAGCGCCACGGTGTCCGCCGATGGCGGTGCAGAAGCGCTGGTAGCGGGATTGCCATTGGGGAAAGCGGTTCTCAGCTTGCCGCTCAGCCTGGCGGCGATCACGTAGCGTTCGCCCGTAGGCCGGAAGCCATCGCGCAGGCTCGCGGGATCGGCCAGGAAGGCAAACCGTTCCACGGGCAACACACCTGCTTCGGCGCTCGACTGCAGCAGCGGCTCGAAGCTCAGGCCGCTTGCGCCCTTGAACGTAAGGCTGCCGACGGTCGCGGCGTTGATGCTGCCGAGCGCAGCGGTGATCACGTCCTTGGCGTTGAATGCCGCCTTGTCGAAACCGATGAAAGCGATGTGGCGCGCGGGCTCGCCCGTGCGCGTGTTCACCGTCAGGGCGTATTGCAGGTCACCGACAACCTGGCGTGGATTGAACTCCACGCCCCAGGCGGTGAACAGCGGACCGAGAGAGGAGCTGCGATCGCCACCCATGTTGCCAAAGGGGTTCCCGGGTTGCTGGCCGCCGGCCGGATCGGATTCGGCCTGTGGATCGACGAACACCAGCGCCCGCCCGCCGCGCAGCACGAACTGGTCGATGGCGTAGAGTGCGGCCTGCGACAGGGCCTTCGGATGCACCAGCATCAGCACATCGATGTCCTTGTCGATGCTGGTCATCTCCGGCGTGAGCATGCGGACCGTGAACAACTGTTCGAGCTGCTGCATCACGACCCAGGGATCGCGCATCTGTCCGGTGGCCTGATTGAAATCGGCGCCCATCGGCAGGGTGCTCAGCAACCCGATGACGGGTTTCTTCGGCCGCGCCAGCTCCACGATCAGCTTGGCAAGGTCGTATTCGAGAAACTCTTCTTTCTCCGGCTGGAAGAAGTCGATCACCGCGCGGCCGTCGGTGGAATTGGTGCCCGCGAGGCCGAAGTAGAGCGACTCACCCGAAGCGCCCAGCGGCACCGCGGTCAGCCCGAACTCGTCGGCGCGGTCCTGCGCTTCCGAGAACGGCTCCGGATCGATTACCTGCAGGCGAATCTTGCCGTTGGAGCGCGCCGCCAGCTCTTCGAGCAGCTCGCGCACTCGATTGGCGTAGGTCTTGATGTACGGTGCCTGCTCCGCAGCCTGACGCGTGAAGTAGAAATACAGGTTGATCGGTTCATCCAGGCTCCTGAGGATGTTGCGGGTGCCGGGGGCCAGCGTATAGAGCCGGTTCTCGGTCAGATCGACGCGCATGCCGCGCAGACCGTAGTTGATGACGATGACGAGGCCGATGAACAGCACCACGAGCAGCACCAGCGCAATCGCGCCGCTGCGCCGATGACCTTGCCAGATCCTGTGCCAGTCGACTGCCATAATGCGCTAGCTCGCCTTCTTCATGTCGAGCACGATGCCGGTGGCAATCAGCCAGCAACCGATCAGGAGGGCGAAATAGAGCAGGTCGCGCAGATCGATCACGCCCTTGGAGATCGATTCGAAATGACTCAGGAAGCTGAGCGAGGCGATGGCGTCGACCAGCGCCGCGGGCGCCCAGCCTCGAACCACGTCGAGCACCAGCGGAAATCCACTCAGCAGGAAGATGAAGCACCCGACGACGCCGAGGATGAAGGCGATTACCTGGTTGCGCGTGAGCGCCGACATACAGGTGCCGATCGAGAGGAACCCGCCCGCCATCAGCCAGCTGCCGATGTAGGCCGCGAGAATCGCCCCGTTGTCGGGCTTGCCGAGGTAATTCACCGTCAACCAGATCGGAAAGGTCAATGCGAGTGCAATGCCGGCGAAGCACCACGCCGCGAGGAATTTGCCCCACACCGCTTGCGCCAGCGTAAGCGGCAGTGTCATCAACAGCTCGATGCTGCCGCTCTTGCGCTCCTCGGCCCACAGCCGCATCGAGATCGCAGGGATCAGGAACAGGTACAGCCACGGGTGAAAATTGAAGAACGGCGCGAGGTCCGCCTGGCCACGCTCGTAGAAGCCGCCGAGGTAGAAGGTGAAGGCAGCGGAGAGCACCAGGAAGATGACGATGAAGACATAGGCAACCGGCGTGACGAAGTAGCTCGCCAGCTCGCGCCTGAAGATGGCGGCGATGCCGCGCATCAGGTGCCCTGCGTCACGGCGCGGAACACTTCGTCCAGCCGTCCCGATTCCAGGTGCAGTTCGCTGATCGACCACTGCTCGCGCCGCGCGAGATCACTCAGTAGCGGCAGGATCGGTTGCCCGGACTTGGGCAGGGCCGTGAGTCGCAGCTCCTTGTCGCGCGATTCGACCGCAGCAACCTGGGGCAGCGAAGCGATCACCGCGCGCGCGCGCGCCAGCAGTGCGCCATCGGCGAAGCCGACGGTAACCGCGTTGTGGTAGCGCGAGCGCGCGGCGAGCGACTGCGGCTTCTCGTCGGCGACAATGCGGCCGCGGGAGATGATGACGACGCGGGTGCAGACCGCGTCTACTTCTTCCAGGATGTGCGTCGAGATGACGATGATCTTGTCCGCAGCCATCGCATTGATGAGCGTGCGTACCTCGTGCTTCTGGTTGGGGTCGAGGCCGTCGGTGGGCTCATCGAGGATCAGCACCTGCGGATCGTGCAGGATCGCCTGCGCCAGGCCTACGCGGCAGCGAAATCCCTTCGACAGCGTTTCGATGGTCTGTTCGAGCACCGGGCCGAGATGCAGCCGTGCGATCACGTCGTCGAGTCGGGCGCGCCGCCGCTCGCCCTGGAGCGAGCGCACATCGGCGATGAATTCGAGAAAACTGCGCACGGTCATCTCGCCGTAACTGGGAGCGCCCTCGGGCAGGTAGCCCATGCAGGCCTTGGCGGCGAGCGGCGCGAGCTCGACATCATGTCCGCACACGCGCGCGCGCCCTGATGTCGGAGCGAGGAAGCCCGCAATCATGCGCATGGTGGTGGACTTGCCGGCGCCATTGGGCCCGAGAAAGCCGAGCACTTCGCCCGGCTGCACCCGGAAACTGACGTTGTCGACTGCCGTCAGTGCGCCATAGCGCTTGGTCAGACTTTCGATCTCTATCATTGAGCGGTCGGAATCCGGCAGTCCTGTGGTGGTGTTTGGGTGCCTTGAGACCTGACCAGCGCGGCGGCGGTTCCCTGCGGCACTTGCTATTTTCCGGGGCGGCGATTGTGTCCAGCGCGCGGGCAAAATTCAAGGCGCGCAGCTGCCAGTAGAATGATGTGGTGCCAGAGCCGGCAGGCGGGCGTAATCAAGATGAAATCGCGTTAATGTCGCCTACAGGAGTGCGAATGACCGCGTCTGCGCGAACCACCGGACAGCTCATCTGGGATCTGCCGTTGCGAGTGTTTCACTGGCTGCTCGCCAGCGCAGTGCTGGGCGCCTGGATCACCCACAGGATTGGAACGCGGGCCTTCGGGTGGCACCGATGGTTCGGCTATGCGTGCCTGGTGCTCGTGACTTTTCGTGTGCTGTGGGGCTGCATCGGGCCGCGTTACGCACGGTTCACGAATTTTCTGCGGGGGCCCGCTGCCGCCTGGCGCTATGCACGCGACTGGCTGTCGCCACGCGCGGTGGCGCACCTCGGTCACAACCCGCTCGGCGGCTGGATGGTGATGGTGCTGCTTGCGCTGGTCGCGGCAGAGGGTGTGACCGGCCTTTTTGCCAACGATGAGATCTTCAACGCGGGTCCGCTTTACGGCTACGTTGCCGATGCGACGAGCGATCGCCTCTCCAGCTGGCATCGCGTATTGGCCGACGCGCTGTGGTACGCGATCGGGTTGCATCTGCTGGCAATTGCCGCGTATCTCGCGTGGCGCAGGGAGAATCTGCTCGGGCCCATGATCACCGGGCGCAAGTCCGGCGCGTGGATTTCCGCCGATGCAGGCATCGCGAGCTCGCGGGTACTGCTGGCGCTGATGCTGGCTGCCGCGAGCGCGCTGGCGCTATACATCCTCATCGCTACCGCGCCCGAACCGTCGCTGATACTCTTCTAAGGGTTACTCGCTGCGAAACTTGTCGTGGCAGGCCTTGCATGCATCGCCGAGTTCGCCAAACGCCGTCCGCGACTTCTCCAGGCTGCCTTCCCGCGCCGTGCTGGCCAGCGCCGCCGCCTTGTTCTCCATGTTGTGCATCAGGGTCGTGAACTCATCGAAATTCTGCCAGATCTCCGGCTTGGCACGCGTGGGCGCGCCCGCGGCCGAGTCGGGCGGATAGCCTTCGAGCAGCATCGGCGCCATGGTCGCGACGCGCTCGGCGTGCTTGCTGAACTCGGCGGCCTCGTACGGTACCTTTCCCTGCACCATCCCCGCCATCGGGCCGAAATTCCACAGGATGATCTTGTACACCGACTGCCGGTACTTGATCGCTTGTTCCGCCTTGGACTGCGGCGGCCGTCCCTGAGCCAGAACGTTCAGCGCGCAGAACGCCACGGCGGCTGCCAGGGTGGTAGCGGCCAGAAGGATCGTTCTGCGGCGTGCGGAGCGGTGAGCTGCCATTACGGTCTCCCTGCTTGGTGATTTGCGTGCGCGACGAGCCGCCGATTGCGGCTGGGGCATGAGAGTACTCAGCCCGCATTGAACTCGCCAGCAGCCGTGCGCAAACTGTTGCTCGAATGGATCGGCTGCCATCGTCCGCGGACCGCCTCCCGACCGCCGTGCAGTACTCGGAGACTGCGCCGGCTCCCTCACTGCGCCAACTCATCGCGTGCTACTGGCAGATCAGTGGGCACGTGACCTCGGCCCGCGCGCTTCAACACCGCGTGTTACCGGATGCGTGCGTGGATCTGCTGCTGGATCTGGAAGCGTGGCGGCTGACTGCAAGTGGAGCGGCGGCGAGCCTGGTCGGTGCCATGACCCAGGCGATGCAGTTCGAGCTCTGCGATCGGGTCGACCTGCTGGGCGTGCGCTTTCGTCCGGGCGGCGCTGCGGCGATGCTGCGCGCGGCTTTGGACGCGATCACGGATCGTACCGCGGCGCTGGAAGCGTTCTCGCAGCCGCTGCGCGACGGGCTGCTCGATGAGCTGGCCTCCAGGGCGACGCTCTCCGAGCGTGCGCGCTGCCTGGACCACGAATTCCTGTGGCGCATTCCTGCACAGGGCAGGGTGCAGCGCCGAATCGAGCGCGCCGTGCGGCTGCTCGACGGCGCGAGCGCAGGCGCTTCGGTGTGCGCCGCCGCGCGTGAGATCGGGTTCAGCACGCGGCAGTTCGAGCGCCGCTTCGTGGAAGCCATCGGGCTGACGCCGGCGCAATTTAGGCGCGTCCGTCGCCTGCGCCGCTTGCTCGCGTTGCAAGCGCACGCTCCCACGCGTTCGCTCGCGGCCCTGGCGGCGGCGAGCGGGTACTTCGACCAGTCGCACCTCAACCGCGAATTTCGCGCCCTGGTGGGCTGCGCACCCTCGCGCTGGCTGACTTCGTGCTCAGATGTCGCGTTCGTACAAGACGGGTGTCTCGCCGTCTTCTAGTCTCGCTCCACATTGAGGCTGGTATCTCAGCCCGCGCAGGAGATCGCGATGCAGATCAAGAAGCTGACCCCAGTGCTGTTCGTCAGGCGGATCGAGCCCTGCCTGGATTTCTGGGAAAGGCGCCTGGGCTTCGTGCGGGTCGCGGCAGTTCCCGAGGCCGATCATTTCGGTTTCGTGCTGCTGGTGCGCGACGGAGTCGAGGTGATGTACCAGACGTGGAGCAGTGTCGGCACGGACATTCCGCCGCTGGCGCGTGAAGCGAGCGCCGCCCATCAGTTCTTGTATCTGGACGTCGATGATCTAGGCGCCATAGAAGCGGCGCTGGCGGGAATCGACTACATCGTTCCGAAGCGACAGACGTTCTACGGTGCCACCGAAGTGATCGTGCGCGAGCCCGCGGGTCACGTCGTCGCGTTCGCGCAGATGGAGGCGCAGTCCTGAACGCCCGCTGAGCGCTCATCCTTCGCGATCGAGCTCTCGATCGATTGCGGTCTTGTGATCGCGCAGGATCCGCCGCACCTCGGAAATGGCAGGACGGTTGGCCATGCGGCCGATGAGGTCCGCGAGCTCGTGCCACTTGCGCCCCCAGCCGAGCAGCCGCACGGCGTCTGCGACCACGGCCTTCTCGCGTTCGGCATTCGTCGCCCGGGGCTCCGCCCGGGGTTTCGTCGGCTGCGCCGCTGTCTTGTGTTCGCGTCGCGTCGCGCCTTTGCGGGCTTCGGCCTTCTGTTCGCTGGCGTGATGACTTGGGGGTGCGCCCGCAGGCGGGCGTGCCATCTCACGCGTGGTGTCGGAAATGGCTTTGCGTGGCTGCGTGCGGACTGCGCTCTGCTGTGTCACATCGGCAGCGGGCGCCGCTGGCCGCACTGCCGCTGGCGCTGCGGCGGGCTTCGGGGCTGCCGGTGGAGCGGCGGCGAGGTCTACTTCGGTGCCTGCCTCGGCGAGCGGAATGAAGCGCTCGATATGCTGCGAGCCGACCAGGTTGCTCAGGAACCCCATCAATTCGAGTGAATCACCGAACTTCGCATCGCCCATCGCGATGCGAACCTCGAGCTGATCCTTGAGCTGCTGCGCCTTTTGCCGCGCGAGCTCGATGATCCAGCGCGAGGGCCGATCATGCTGCACCCAGGGCTGCACCCTCCAGTAACTAGCCTCGTCGAGCCCCGAATATTTCAAGTGCAGCTCGAGGCTCGCGAGCCACTTGTCAATGAGGTCGATCAGGCGTTTGTCGGCTGGATTCACGCGCGGCCTGCTGCAACGGGTGCGTGTAACGTAAACCAACATCCGAGCGCCCGCCAGCCGATGGATTTGTGCCCCGACGGCCGTCTCACAGTCAACCTTCGACACCTCTCGCCGTTCATCGTCGCTGGAATCTCAGCTCATGCGCGCCTGGCCCATAGTCGTGATCGCTGCCGTGCTGCCGCTGTGGCTGGTGGGACTGTTCGGGCGAGTCTACTGGACGCCGGACGAGCCGCGCGAAGCGGATATTGCCTGGCACATGACGAGCCAGCCCGACAAGTCGGTTCCGGAACTGGCGGGCAAACCCTTCGCCGAGAAACCGCCGCTCGCCTACTGGATCGCAGCCGCTTCCATGTCGGCCTTCGGACCGACACCCGGTGCCGCGCGCTTACCCAACCTGCTCTATGCCGTGATCAGCGTGCTCGCGATCGGAGCGCTGGCGAATGCGGCCCGTGGCCGGCAGGCGGCGGTGATCGCAGGCGTCGCAGCCGCATCGTTCCTCCTCGCTTACCAGGTCTCGATCTGGCTGGCCACCGACGCGCCGCTTGTCGCCGGCGTCTCGGTCGCGCTGCTCGGGCTGTATCGCGGTCTCGCGGCCGATCGCGGGCGTGCGAAGTTCGCGTGGTACACGCTCATGCACCTGGGGATGCTCGGTGGCTTCCTCGCAAAGAGTGCCGTGGCGTGGATGGTGCCAGGCCTGGCGTTCCTGGTTCTGATCCTGTGGGAACGGCGCTGGCACGAACTCAAGTGCTGGGAACTCTATGCCGGACTGTTGCTCCAGTTCGCTGGGATTGCTCTGTGGATCTGGAACGTCGCCCAGCGCAGCGACGGTTCCGAACTGCTCAGGGCGCTCTTCTGGTACAACTTGATCGGGCGTTTCATGACGGTTCAAGCTCCCGCGGCCTACGAGTACACCAGCGGGCACCACAACTGGCTAGGCAAGTACCTGATGCAGGCCCCTGGATTTCTCGCTCCTTGGACGCTGCTCGCGGTTGCAGCCGGGAGGTATGCATACCTGCGACTGCGCACGGGTATCGCGGGCGACTTGCCGTGGAAATTTGCCCTCGCGGTCATCGTCCCCTCGGCTCTGCTGCTGTCGTCGTCCGCGACGGCACGTGGAATTTATTTGGCACCGGTGCTGCCAGCAGTCGGACTGCTGATCGGACTGTGGGCGAGCGAGCGCCTCTCGGCGCCCGATCGCGCGGAGATGGGTCTACTGCGCGCCAGCGCATGGCTAGTAATTGGCGTGATCGGCATGGCTGCGATGGTAACGCTCCTCATGATCGTCGGCGCTCGGGGCAGCACAGGGTTCCACACGCTGGGTGCAGTTGGCGCGATAGCTGGCTGCCTCGGGGCGGCAGCACTCGTAGTCGCTGCCCGTCGCCGTATGAATTCAGGCGCGCCCTACGCGGGACTCGTGCGGTTGTATGTGGCCTATGCAGTCCTCGTGACCGGTGCTGGCGCGTTTCTCTTTCCGATCATCAGCGGCTGGCAAGACCTGCGCCAGGTGGCTGCTGAAGTTCATGACCACATCGGCTCGAGTCATCTCGTACTCTATCAACCGGACGAGACCACGATCGCCATGCTGGACTATGATTCCTCCGGGCCGCCGCCGGTGGGCATCAGCGGCACTGACGAAGGGGCGGCGCAAGCGCAGGTTCGAGCGCTGCTCGCCAGCGACGCGAGCCTGCACGTGCTTGTGCAACTTCCGGGTCATGCGCCTGGCCCGTTCACCGACGCCCTGCATCGCTGGCACCTCGCGCCGGGAGCGCGCGATCCATTGCCCGCAAGCTCTGCCGCGCGCCTGTGTGCTGCGTTGGGCCTGAGTGTCCAGCAGGAGATCGAGTTGCCTGAGGGCCGACGCTATGTGCTCCTCGCCCGCAATCCTTCCGAGGCTGGCGTTCTCTGAGCGCTGCGTGCTCGAGGCGTCCAGTGCGCGGGCGTGCTCGAATCAATCTCAGATATAAGAGCTAAGCACCTGTTGTTATTGGCGCTCCCAGAGGGATTCGAACCCTCGTCGCAGCCTTGAGAGGGCTGTGTCCTGGGCCTCTAGACGATGGGAGCGTTTCGTTGTAGCGGGCGCAGCGGAGTCGGCGCGGTATTATACGGGCCGCTCTTCGACCCTCAAGCGAAAAACCAATTTGAACGTCGCTCTTTCCGGTGCGCAGCCGACGATCGTTCCGCGTTCCGGGCATCCCATCTCGCGTGCTGCGATCTCTGGCAACGCGCTGAGAGTCCTGTATCGCCTCAAAGAGGGCGGATACCAGGCGTTCCTCGTGGGCGGCAGCGTGCGCGATCTGCTGCTCGGGCTGCAGCCGAAGGATTTCGATATCGCCACCAACGCTTCGCCCGACGAAGTACGCGCGCTGTTTCGCAACTGTCGGCTGATTGGCCGGCGCTTCCGGCTGGCGCACGTCTACTTCGGCTCCGAGATCGTAGAGGTCGCGACCTTCCGCGCCGCGCACCAGTGGCAGCCGGAAGAGCGCGATGAAGACGAGTGGCACGCGAGCGACCCGGCGGCACAAAGAGTGCTCGATGCGCGCGGGCGGATTCTGCGCGACAACGTGTACGGCACCATCGAAGAAGACGTGTGGCGGCGCGACTTCACCGCCAATGCGCTCTACTACAACATCGAAGACTTTGCGGTGTGGGATTTCGTGGGTGGAGTGCAGGATGTCGCTGCACGCCGGCTGCGCCTCATCGGCGATCCAGTCACGCGCTACCACGAAGACCCGGTGCGCATGCTGCGCGCGATTCGTTTCGCTGCGAAGCTCGACTTCTCAATCGAGCCGCACACCGAAGCGCCGATCCTCGAGCTCGCCTATTTGCTCACGCATGTGCCGGCGGCGCGCCTCTTCGACGAGGCGCTCAAGCTGTTCCTGAGCGGCTTCGGCTGGAAAGCACTGCAGATGGTGCAGCGCTACGGGCTGCTCGAACCGCTGTTTCCGCAGGTTGCGGAGATCCTGCGACGCAAGCCGGGTGAGGCAGAAGCGCGCCTGCTGCAGGCGGGGCTGGAAAGCACCGACGCGCGCGTGGTGGCCGACAAGCCGGTGACGCCGACTTTCCTGTTCGCGATTCTCTTCTATGGGCCGGTCACTGAGCGAGCCCGCGGGCTGCACGCCAGCGGTCAGCCGGAGACGCTTGCGCTCTTCAACGCCTGCGAAGAGACGGTGCGCGAGCAGCAGGGACGGATGTCCATTCCGCGCCGCTTCACGCTGCCGATGCGCGAGATGTTCACGTTGCAACTGCGCTTCCGGCGCCGCGAGGGGAAGAAGGCGCTTTCGTTGCTCAGTCATCCGCGCTTTCGGGCGGCCTATGACCTGCTGCTGCTGCGCGCCCAGGTCGGTGCGGAGGATGCCGAACTGGCGCGATGGTGGACGGACGTGCAGAGCGCGCCTTCGGCCGAACGCGAGGCCATGGTCAAGGCGGGATCAGGCACCGCCCATGTCCCGGGGACGCGCCGACCGCGTCGCCGACGTCGTCGTCGTCGCCCCAGCTCCGCGCGTTCCTGAGTCGGCGCGATGCATTGGTTGCCCGCCTACGTCGCGCTCGGCAGCAACCTCGATGAGCCCGAGCTGCAGGTGGAACGTGCGCTCGAGAGCTTGCGCGCAATACCACGGACGCGGCGCGTGGCGCATTCGCGCCTGTATGCGAGTCATCCCATGGGTCCGCAGGACCAGCCGGAATTCGTCAATGCCGCGGCGGGCCTGCTCACCCAGCTGTCGGCCCGCGATCTGTTGCTGGAGCTGAAGCGCATCGAGCGCGAGATGGGGCGCGCCCCGCCGCCGGTGCGCTGGGGGCCGCGGCGCATCGATCTCGATCTGCTCATATACGACAACGTGCAGATGGCGGAGGCGGATCTCACGCTGCCGCATCCCGGTATTCATGAGCGCAATTTCGTCCTGTATCCTCTGGCGGAAATCGCGCCGGCACTCATGATTCCGGGTCGGGGCCTGGTCGGCGAGCTGGCACAACGACTGGGTCCGCAGGGGTTGAAGCCGTGCGCGCGCACCTCGGATGCGCACTAGCGCGGTGCGGCTCACGGAGCAGAACGCATTCATGTCGGCGGCGCCGGTGCACCGTTTCGTCGTGGTCGAAGGCCCGATCGGCGTTGGCAAGACCAGTCTTGCGCGCCGGCTGGCGCAGAGTTTCGGCAGCGAGCTGGTCCTCGAGAAAACGGAGGAGAATCCATTTCTCGAGCGTTTCTATCGCAACCCGCGCGCGGCTGCGTTCCCGACCCAACTCTTCTTTCTCTTTCAGCGAGCGCGCCAGCTGCAACAGTTCCGACAGCAGGACCTGTTTGACCCGGTGCGCGTCGCGGATTATCTGCTCGAAAAGGACCGCCTGTTCGCACGCGTGACGCTGGATGACGAGGAGTACGCGCTTTACGAACAGGTCTACGGCAAGCTGGCGATCGATGCGCCGAAGCCGGACCTGGTGATTTACCTGCAGGCGCCGGTGGATGTCCTCATGGATCGCGTCGCGCGGCGCGGTATCCGCTACGAGCAACTCATCGAGCGCAGCTACCTAGAGCGCATCGCCGATACTTACGCGCGCTTCTTTCTTCACTACGACGCCGCACCGCTCCTGATCGTCAACGCCGCGGCCATCGACCTGGTGAATAGCGAGCAGGACTACGAGCTGCTGTTCCGTGAAATCCAGCGCATGCGCCGCGGGCGCCAGTACTTCAATCCCGTACCGAGCGGGCTGGAACGCTGAGCCCTTGCGGTTGATTGTTGGCGGCAAACCCGCCATTCTCGGTTTCCGCATGTACACCCAGCTGCAACTGCGCGGCTCGGCGCGCCCACCGGTCAATATCGCGACGCTCGCGAAGATGAAAGCGGAGGGCGAAAAGATCGCGTGCCTCACCTGCTACGACGCCAGTTTTGCGGTGCTGCTCGATGAGGCCGATGTCGATCTCGTGCTGGTGGGCGACTCGCTCGGCATGGTGATCCAGGGCCACGACACTACGGTGCCGGTCACCATGGAGCACGTGATCTACCACAGCCACATCGTCGCGGGCGCGCTATACCGCCCCTTCCTGGTGGCCGACATGCCCTTCATGAGCTACTCCTCGCGCGAGCAGGCGCTGCAGAACGCGGTGCGCCTGATGCAGGAAGGTGGCGCCAAGATGGTCAAGCTCGAAGGCGGCACGGGCCAGCTCGAGATCGTCGAATTCCTGGCAGGTCACGACATTGCGGTGTGTGCGCACCTCGGGCTCAAGCCGCAATCGGTGCACAAGATCGGTGGCTTTCGCGTGCAGGGTCGCGAAGATCAGGCAGCGAAGGCGATGCTGGACGATGCCAAGTCGCTGGAGTCGGCTGGAGCTGACATCGTTCTGCTCGAATGCGTACCTTCCGCGCTCGGCGCGACGATCGCGCGCGAGCTCGCGGTGCCGGTGATCGGCATCGGCGGCGGGCCGGACGTCGACGGGCAGATTCTCGTGCTCTACGACATCCTCGACATCACTACCGGACGCAAGCCACGCTTCACGCGCAACTTCATGGAGGGGGCCGGCAGCCCGCTCGAAGCGGTGAAGCGTTACGTGCAAGCGGTCAAAGATCGCAGCTACCCCGCGCCCGAGCACTGCTTCTGAATGGACGAGCTGGCGCGCATCGCACCGCTTCGCGAGCGAGTGTCGGCGTGGCGGCGACAGGGCCTTGGCATCGCCCTGGTTCCGACCATGGGCAACCTGCACGAAGGGCACATCCGCCTCGTCGAGCAGGCGCACGGTGCGGCCGATCGCGTCATCGTCAGTATCTTCGTCAACCCGATGCAGTTCGGGCCGAAGGAAGACTTCGCGGCCTATCCGCGCACGCCGGTGGAAGATCGCCGGCTGCTCGCGCAAGCGCAAACCGAGTTGCTGTTTCAGCCCGAGGTCGCGGAAATCTACCCGGACGGGCACCAGCACAGCACCGTCGTCGACGTGCCGGAGCTCTCAAGCGTTCTCTGCGGCGCTTTCCGGCCGGGTCATTTTGCCGGCGTTGCGACCGTCGTGGCGAAACTCCTCAACATCGTGCAGCCCGATATAGCGCTGTTCGGCGAGAAGGATTACCAGCAGCTGCTGATCATTCGACGCCTCGTCGGGGATCTGTGCATGCCGATCGAAGTGCGTGGCATGCCGACGACGCGCGCCGCCGACGGACTCGCGCTCAGCTCGCGCAATCGCTATCTCACCGCCGAGGAACGGCAGGTGGCGCCGCGGCTATTCGCAGCGCTCGAGAGCGCGCGCCGGGAAATCGAATCCGGCGCGACCTACTTCGAGAGGATCGAGCAGTCAGGGATGCAGAACCTGATCGACGCCGGTTTTCGTCCCGACTACTTTGCCGTGCGCCAGTCGCATGACCTGCAGCCGGTGCAGGACGCGGCAGCCGAGATCCGCGTTCTGGCCGCGGCACGACTCGGGCGGGCCCGGTTGATCGATAACGTAAAAGTGACGCGGCCAGCGCGAGCGTAGTCGTTAAGCCCGGCCGTGCTCCTGCAACGCCCAGGCGACGTGTTCGCGCACCAGCGCCGAAGGATGATCGCGACGGCTCTCGAGCGCCGCGTCAACTGCGGATCCCCGCGGTGCGTTCCCCAACGCAACGGCGATGTTGCGTAGCCAGCGCTCGTGGCCGATGCGCCGGATTGCGCTACCGGTGGTGCGTTCCAGGAAGGTCGCTTCCGACCACGCGAACAGCTCCGTCAGCGCGATATCGTCCAGCCCGTGGCGCGGCCTGAAATCCGCTTCGCCGCTCGGACGCGCGTAGCGATTCCAGGGGCAGACCAGCTGACAGTCGTCGCAGCCATAGACGCGGTTGCCGATCGCCTTGCGCAGCTCTAGCGGAATTGCGCCGCGGTGCTCGATGGTGAGATAGGAAATGCAGCGCCGCGCATCGAGCTGGTAGGGGCCGCGAATGGCGCGCGTGGGGCAGATCTCGATGCATGCGGCGCAGCTGCCGCAGTGATTGGCCGGTGCCTGATCGGTTGGCAGCGGCAGATCGGTGAACAGCTCGCCAAGAAAGAACCACGAGCCCGCCCGGCGATTGAGGAGGTTGGTGTGCTTGCCGATCCATCCGAGGCCGGCATCGCGCGCCAGTGCCTTCTCCAGGACCGGCGCGCTGTCCACGAATACGCGGTAGCCGAACGGTCCTACCGCAGCGACGATGTGATCGGCGAGTTTCTGCAGTCGCAGCCGCAGCGTCTTGTGATAGTCGCGGCCAAGCGCGTAGCGCGAGATGAAGCCGCGCTCCGCATCGGCCAGCAGTGACCACGAGTCGCGCGCGGACGGCGACAGGTAGTCCATGCGCGCCGAGATGACGCGCAGTGTTCCGGGAACGAGATCTGCGGGCCGGCTGCGCCGCTGGCCGTGGCGAGCCATGTAGTCCATGTCGCCGTGCCAGCCCTTGGAGAGCCACTCTTCAAGACGCGCCTCGTCCTGCGCCAGGGTGACGCCAGCGATGCCCACCTGTTGGAAGCCGAGTTCCTCGCCCCAGCGCTTGATGAGCCAGGCGAGCACCGCGGCATCGATTGAACGGGACCCAGGCATCATCGCGCGCTCAGTATAATTGCCGCTGTGACCAGCCTTCCCACGACACTCTACACCGCGGCGCAGGTGCGCGCGTTCGACCGCTATGCGATCGACACGCTGGGCATTAGCGGCTATGCGTTGATGACGCGCGCCGGCGCAGCGGCGCTGCGGTCGCTGCGCACACGCTGGCCGCAGGCACAACGCATCCTGGTGATTTGCGGCGGCGGCAATAACGGTGGCGACGGCTATGTCCTGGCACGGCTGGCGCACGCTGCTCAGCTGCAGGTTCGGGTTGCTGCGGCAATCGGGCCGGGCCGCCTGGGCGGCGATGCACATCGCGCCTGGCAGGAATGCCGGGATGCCGGCGTCACGATCCAGGAATTAGGTCCCGCGTTGCCGGAGGATGTCGATGTGATCGTCGATGCGTTGTTTGGTACCGGTCTCGACCGGCCGCTGGATCAGCGCTTGAGTGGCATCGTCGATGAGGTCAACGACAGCGGGCTTCCAGTGCTCGCGCTCGATCTGCCCAGCGGTCTCAACGCCGATACCGGCCGCATCATGGGGCGCTGCATCGAGGCGACGCGCACCGTCACCTTCATTGGTCTCAAGCTCGGCCTGTTTCTTGGTGCCGGACCGGATGTCAGGGGTGAGCTCGAGTTCGATGCGCTGGAAATCGCGTTGCCGCCGCAGCTTGCCGTGCCGACCGTCGAGCTGCTTGAACGCGAGTTCATCGCGCGCGCGCTGCCCCGCCGTCGGCGTACCGCGCACAAGGGCGACTTCGGCCACGTGCTCATCGTGGCGGGCGGCGCGGGCATGCAGGGAGCAGCTCGGCTGTGCGGCGAGGCGTGTCTGCGCAGCGGCGCCGGGCTGGTCACGGTGGCGACGCGTGCCACCAATATCACTGCCGTCATGGCCGGGCGTCCCGAGCTCATGTGCCATGCCGTCGAGGATCTGCCGGCGCTGCAGCCGCTCGTCGAACGGGCCGACCTGATCGTCGCCGGTCCGGGTCTCGGCCGCGATACCTGGGCGCGCGCCATGTTCGACAGCGTGCAGAACGCACCGTGTCCGCTGGTGCTCGATGCGGACGCCCTCAATTTGCTGGCAGCGAACCCACGACGGCGCGAAGACTGGATCCTCACTCCGCATCCAGGCGAAGCAGCCCGTCTGCTCGGCATCGATTCACAGGCGGTCCAGGACGATCGCCTGTCAGCACTGGTCGATCTGCAGGCCCGTTTTGGTGGTGTGATCGTCCTCAAGGGCGCAGGCACCCTCATCGGAACGAGTGGGCGAACGCCGGCGCTATGTCACCGCGGCAATCCCGGCATGGCCACGGCTGGAATGGGCGATGTGCTCGCCGGAGTGATTGGCTCCCTGTTCGCTCAGCTGCGCGATCCCTGGATTGCAGCGCGCGCCGCGGTGCTCGCTCATGCGCTGGCCGGTGATGCGGCGGCGCTGGGGGGCGAGCGTGGAATGATCGCGAGCGACGTCATTGCGCACTTACCCGCATGTCTCAATCCACCGCGCTCGAACTGACTGCGCCGGGCCCGGCGGATACTCTGAACCTGGGCTCGAGCATTGCGCGTGCACTGAGAGCTCCCGCCGAGGGTCCGCTCGTGATTGGGCTCAAGGGCGAGCTCGGTGCCGGCAAGACGACGCTCGTGCGGGGGCTGCTGCGCGCGCTCGGTGTGACTGGAACCGTGCGCAGTCCGACATTCACGCTGCTCGAGAACTACTCCGTGCCGTCCATGGAGGTCACTCACCTGGACCTTTACCGCGTGCAGGCGCCGCAGGAAATCGAGGCGCTCGGCGTGCGGGACCTGCTCGAGCCGGGCCGCGTCTTGCTGATCGAATGGCCGGAGCGCGGCCGGGACTCGTTACCCGCCGCCGACCTCGAGATCGCTTTTTCTGTCGCACCTGTGGGGCGAAGAATCGCGATTGCGGCCGCGAGCGCGACCGGTGAGCGCGTGCTGGCGCGGCTGAGATCTGCGGTCGCGCAACCCCGGCTGTGAAGGTAAGCGTTCAGGATCGCGTGCTATCTCCATAATTTGTATTGAAAACTTCGCGTCTACCGGTTTAGAGTAGCGGCCACCAAAAGCTCGGCTTTGCTCATGTCGAAACGCGCCGCGCCGTATTTCGTTCTTGCTGTCCTGCAGATTCTGGGCATCGGCGTTGCTCACTCCGTTGAAATTCGCGACGTGCGGCTCTGGTCCGGCCCCGATCACACGAGGGTAGTCCTCGAGCTGAGCGGTCCCGCGACGCACAACCTGTTCACCCTGAAAAATCCGGATCGCGTCGTCGTCGACGTCGCGAGTGCGACCGCTGCCGGAAATCTGACGGCACCGGCTGGCCAGGGCGTGATCAAGCAGGTACGCCTGGCTCCTCGCGAAGACGGGAGTCTGCGCCTGGTACTCGATCTAAGCGCGGCGGTTCAGCCCAAGAGCTTCACGGTGGAGCCCAACGCAACCTATGGCAATCGGCTGGTCATCGACCTGGAGCTGCCGGGCGAGCCTGCGCCGGTGAAAGTGCAGCACGCGCCCAGCGCCGAGGCCGCGCGCGACCTGGTGGTCGCCATCGATGCAGGGCATGGCGGCGATGATCCGGGAGCGATCGGCCGCAACGGTACCCGCGAAAAGGACGTGGTGCTCGCCGTGGCACGTGCGCTGGCCGAGAGGGTCGGTCGCGAGCCCGGCATGCGCGCAACGCTGATCCGTGATGGGGACTACTACGTGCCCTTGCGCGATCGCATGCGCAAGGCGCGCGCTCAGAAGGCAGACCTGTTCGTCTCGATTCATGCCGATTCGATCCGCGATCGCAGCATCACTGGCTCTTCCGTGTACATCCTGTCGCCGCGCGGGGCGAGCGATGAAGCGTCGCGCTGGCTGGCCGAGCGCGAGAATGCGTCCGACCTGATTGGCGGCGTGTCCCTCGACGACAAGGACGACGTGCTCGCCTCGGTGCTGCTCGACCTGTCGCAGACCGCAAGCCTCAACGCCAGCCTGAGCGCAGCAGAGCTCGTGCTGGCCGAGCTCAACCGCGTCGGCGAGGTGCGCAAGCGGGCTGTGCAGCAGGCGGGATTCGTAGTGCTGAAATCGCCCGACATTCCGTCAATGCTGGTGGAGACGGCTTACATCTCCAATCCCACCGAAGAGAGGCGACTCCGGGACCCGAGGCGCCAGGACCAGCTGGCGACAGCAATCCACGCCGGCATCCGTGGGTTCTTCTACGAGAACCCCCCGCCGGGCAGCCGCGTCGCCGCACTCGTGGCCCAGCGTAATCCCGCGCCTGATCGCAGGATCGTGGCCCAGGACGGCGCGCCCGACGTCAACGCCCGCTGATCGCGCTTCCGATCCGTCCGCAAGGGGGCCGTTTGCGCTCTTCGCAGGTAAACTGCGAGTTGCCAATCCGGAATCCTCATGCCCATCCGCGTTCTCGAACCCGAGCTCATTAGCCAGATCGCTGCCGGCGAGGTCATCGAGCGGCCCGCTTCCGTGATCAAGGAACTCGTAGAGAACGCGCTCGATGCGGGCGCGCGGCGCATTGATATCGAAGTGGAGAAGGGCGGGGCCGCGCTGTGCCGCGTACGTGACGACGGCAGTGGCATCGCTGCCGAGGAATTGCCACTCGCGCTGGCGCGCCATGCGACCAGCAAGATCAGCGCGCTCGATGACCTCGAGCACGTGGTGAGCTTCGGCTTTCGCGGCGAGGCGCTGCCGAGCATCGCCTCCGTATCGCGCCTGGAGCTGATCTCCCGCACCGGCGATGCCGCCCACGGCTGGAGAGTGGTCGCGAGCAATGGTGCTGAGGCCAAGCGGGTCCCGGCCCCGCATCCGCCCGGGACGACGGTGGAAGTCCGCGATCTGTTCTTCAACGTCCCTGCGCGGCGCAAGTTCCTGCGCAGTGATACCACCGAGGTGCAGCACATCGCGCGCCATGTTGAGCGCCTCGCCCTCAGCCGCTTCGATGTTGCAATCCATCTCACGCATAACCAGCGGCGTGTCCTGGCGCTGCCCGCGGCACCGGACGCGGCGTCGCGCGAACAACGCCTGGCGCAGGTGTGCGGCAGCGAGTTTCTCGATTCCGCGCTGCGTATCGAGCACGAGACCGCGGGATTGAGGCTCAGCGGGTGGATCGCGCAGCCGACATTCGCCCGCGCTCAACCTGACCTGCAGTTCTGGTTCATCAACGGACGACCGGTGCGCGATCGACTGCTGGTGAGTGCCGCGCGGCTGGGTTACCGCGACGTGCTGTTTCACGGCCGCCACCCCGCGTACGTCCTGTACCTGGAGCTCGACCCGGCGCGCGTCGATGTCAACGCGCATCCCACCAAGCAGGAAGTGCGGTTTCGCGATGCTCGGCTCGTGCACGATTTCGTGCATCGCACGCTTGCAACCGTACTCAGCGAAACGCGGCCCCAGGCACATGCTCATGCCCCGGCACCCACGAGAATGTTCGAGCCGCGCCAGATCGGCTTCGCGCTGCGGGACACTGCGGCACCGACTTACGTTGCAGACACGACTGCCGCGGCCATTGCCCCCACGTCCAGTCCGGACGAGCACTTTCCGCTCGGCTTCGCGCTCGGCCAGTTGCACGGCATATACATCCTGGCCCAGGCTGCGGATGGGCTGATCGTCGTCGACATGCACGCGGCCCACGAGCGCGTGATGTACGAGCGCCTGAAGCTGCTCGCTGGAGGCGAAGGCGCGCAACCGCAGCTGCTGCTGGTCCCGAACGTGATCAGCGTTTCGGCCGCCGAGGTGGAGCGCGCTGCGACCCAGCGCGAACAGTTCAACCGGCTCGGCTTCGACATCGATCAGCTCGGCGCGCAGCAGCTCATCATCCGCCAGGTTCCGGCCCTGCTGGCCCGCACCGATGTCGGCGCCATGATTCGGGATGTCCTGGCGGAGTTGGGCGAGAACGAGCAAAGCCTGCACATCCAGGACCGCGGCAACGAGCTGCTGGCATCGCTTGCCTGCCGCAGTGCGATGCGGGCGCATCGGACGATGACGCTCGCGGAGATGAACGCGCTGCTGCGCGAGATGGAGCGCACCGAGCGTGCCGACCAGTGCAATCATGGACGGCCAACCTGGATGCGCCTGGGTCTTGCCGAGCTCGACCGACTGTTCCTGCGCGGCCGTTGAGCCCCGCGTGCAGTCGCGGCCTTCGATCGTCCTGTTGATGGGCCCCACGGGTGCAGGGAAGTCCGATCTCGCGCTCGAGCTAGCGCGGCAACTGCCGGCTGAAATCGTCAGCGTCGACTCAGCGATGGTGTATCGGGGCCTCGACATCGGCACGGCCAAGCCGCCGCCCGAGGTACGTGAGCGCATTCCGCATCACCTGGTCGATCTGCTCGATCCCGCCGAGAGCTATTCCGCGGGGCGGTTCGTGCAGGATGCGCTCGAGGCCATCCGCGCCATCCACGCGCGCGGCCGCACTCCGCTGTTGGCCGGCGGCACGATGTTGTACTTTCACGCGCTGCTCAACGGCTTGGCTCGATTGCCCGCGGCGAATGCCGCGATCCGCAGTGAGCTCGAATCACGTCTGGCGGCGGAAGGCTCCGCGGCATTACACGCCGAATTGCGGCGTGTCGATCCGGAGGCGGCCGCGCGCATTCATCCGAACGACCCGCAACGCATTCAACGGGCACTCGAAGTCCATCGACTGACCGGTCGCCCGATCAGCGTGCTGCAGCGTGAGCGCCCCACGCACCTGACAGGTATACGCGCCGGCCGTTTCGTGGTGAGCCCCCCCCGCGAGGAGCTGCATGCTCGCATTGCACGCCGCTTCGAGCAGATGATGGCCGCGGGATTTGTCGAAGAGGTCCGGAGCCTGCGTGCTCGCGCCGACCTCACGGCCGACATGCCGGCCATGAGGGCCGTGGGGTATCGGCAGCTGTGGCAGCACCTGGAAGGGATCACCTCGCTCGAGGAGGCGGTCCGCAGAGGCATTGTCGCCACGCGGCGGCTCGCCAAGCGCCAGTTGACCTGGCTCAGGGCACTTCCGCAGGCCGAGTGGCTCAAAGCACCTGCCGACTCGGTCGAACGGGTCAGTGCCTGGCTGGCTGGCGAAGGTGAGTGAGTGAGTCATGGCGACCCTATGCTAAAATTTTGACAAAACCGGTGCCGTTGGCCCGGACCACGCCGCACGACAGAGACCACGGAAGGGGGTGTCGCGGCCCGAACGGATAAGAGAATTTGATCAAGAACAAGGAGATCGCAATGGCCAGAGGCCAATCCCTGCAGGACCCGTTTCTGAACACCTTGCGCAAGGAGCGGGTGCCGGTGTCCATTTATCTCGTCAACGGCATCAAGCTGCAGGGTCAGATCGACTCATTCGACCAGTTCGTGGTGTTGCTGAAGAACAGCGTGAGCCAGATGGTGTACAAGCACGCGATCTCGACCGTCGTGCCGGCACGCAATATCCGGTTGCCATCCTCGGAAGAGGAAGGCAGCGCGGAACCTCCAGCCGAGTAGGCGCGCCCCAGAGAGGAATTCCCGGTTGTTTGAACGGCCGCGCAGCGGCGAGAAAGCGGTACTGGTTCGGATCGGCGTCGGCACACCTGCGACGGAACAGGACCTCAACGAGTTTACGGCGCTTGCCTGCTCGGCGGGCGCGCATCCAGTGGCGACGATCGGCGGTTTCAGGCCACGGCCTGATCCACGCCTGTTCGTTGGCTCGGGGAAGGCTGATCAGATCCGCGCGGCCGCAGTCGAGCACGGCGCGCAGATCATCCTCTTCGACCACGCTCTGTCGCCCAGCCAGGAGCGCAATCTCGAGGAGCTGATCGGCCTCCGCGTTCTCGATCGTAACGGGCTCATTCTGGATATCTTTGCGCAGCGCGCGCGCAGCTTCGAGGGCAAGCTCGAGGTCGAGCTCGCTCAGCTGCGGCACATTGCGACGCGCCTCGTGCGCGGCTGGTCGCACCTCGAGCGGCAGAAGGGCGGCATCGGCCTGCGCGGACCTGGCGAAACACAGCTGGAGACCGACCGGCGACTGCTCGCCAATCGCATTCGCACGCTGACGCGGCGCCTCGAAAAGCTGCAGCGCCAGCGCGATACCGGGCGCCAGGCCCGGCGCGAAGTGCCCGTGCCCACGGTCGCGCTGGTCGGTTATACCAACGCCGGTAAGTCGACTCTCTTCAACTCGCTGACAGGTTCCGACGCCTACGTGGCCGACCAGCTGTTCGCGACTCTCGACCCGACGCTGCGGCGCGTCGAGCTGCCGGGCTCACAGATCGCGGTGCTGGCCGACACGGTCGGATTTGTCCGCGACCTGCCGCACGAGTTGGTCGCAGCGTTTCGTTCTACGCTGCAGGAAGCGCGCGATGCCACGTTGCTGCTGCACGTCATCGATGCCAGTGACCCGCAGCGCCTCGAGCGCATCGAGCAGGTGAACGAGGTGTTGCGATCAATCGGCGCAGGCGACATTCCCCAGATCGAGGTGTTCAACAAGATCGACCGCATCGGTGCGCTGCCGCGCTTCGAGCGATCGGCAGATGGGCATCGCAGCCGTGTTTGGGTCGCGGCTGCACCGGGCATCGGCCTCGACCTGGTGCGCGCGGCGCTCGCGAGTGCGCTGTGGCCGCACCTGGAACGGGCGATCCTGAACCTTGACCTGCAGGCGGCGGCCGTGCGCTCCCAGCTCTATGCCGACCATCGTGTGCGAGGCGAGCGCGTGCGCGATGATGGCGGGTGGGAGCTCGAAGTGGAGATGACCCCGCGACAGCTCGCGGCACTGGTACGCGAGACGGGTGTCAATCGCGTACCCGGGGCTGCTCCTTGTGAACCCGACAACGCCTCCCTACAATCTCGCGCCCCCAAAGCGGGCGCAGCGCGCTGACTGAATCGCACTATGGCTTGGAACGAACCGGGCGGAGGCAATCGAAATCCCTGGGAGCGACGCCCGGGCTCGGGCGGCTCTGAGCTCGACGAGTTCGTCCGCAACTGGCAGCGACGCCTGGCGGGCATTTTCGGTGGCGGCCGTTCCGGGCGCACGCCGAGCGGCCCGGCACGCCTTAACTGGGGAGCGATTGCGCTCCTGCTGGCCGCCTTTTGGGGCGCAACCGGTTTCTACATGGTCGACGCCGCCGAGCGCGCGGTCGTGCTGCGCTTCGGTCGCTACCTGAGTACCAGCGAGCAGGGCCTGCACTGGCACTGGCCATTCCCGATCGAGCGTGTCGCCAAAGTGAATGTCGCCAAGAACGACAGCATCGACGACAAGACACGCATGCTTACGGCCAATGAGAACCTCGTGGACATCAGCATTGCGGTGCAGTTCATCCGTGCCGATCCGCTCAAGTTCCTGTTCAACGTGCGCGACCCGGAAAGCACGCTGCGCGACGTCAGCGAAAGCGCGATCCGTGAGGCCATCGGCCAGAGCACCCTCGAATACGTGCTGGGTGCCGGACGCCAGGAGATCACAGAGCGCACCAAGACGCTGATCCAGAAGGTACTCGACAGTTATCAGACCGGCATCCAGATCATCAGCGTCAATCTCACCGGCGTGAACGTGCCGGACCAGGTGGCCCCTTCGCAAAAGGATGCCATCAAGGCGCGCGAGGATCGTGATCGCTTCGGGCAGGAAGCGCAGGCGTACACGAACGATGTAGTGCCGAAGGCGCGCGGCACAGCCTCGCGCCAGCTCCAGGATGCGCAAGCCTACCGCGCCCGCGTGGTGGCTGAGGCCGAGGGCGACACTTCGCGTTTCGGACAACTGTTGAGCGCGTATCAGAAGGCGCCCAGCGTCACGCGCCAGCGTCTCTATATAGAGACCGTCGAAACCGTGCTCGGGCGTTCGCGCAAGGTCATCCTGGACACCAAGGCAGGCGGCAACGTGCTGTATCTGCCTCTCGACAAGCTGATGGAAAAGAGCACCACGTCGAGCGATGCGGCGGCGCTGCTGGCGCCGGGAATGGCGCGGCCGCCTGAGGCACCGACCGAGACCATCACGGTCGATCCACGCGCGAGGGGGGACCGCTGATGTCGGGTCGCGTGCTTCCCGTCGTCATCACGCTCGCCGCGTTGCTGGTCCTGATCGTCAGCAGCCTGTTCACGGTCGGTCAGACCGAGCTCGCCATTCGCTCGCGCTTCGGCGAGATCCTGCAGGCCGATTACAAACCTGGTTTGCATGTGCGTGCGCCGTTCATCGATACCGTGCGCACATTCGAACGGCGCATCATCACGCAGAATTTCCCGGCGGAAAGTTTCCTGACCAGCGAGGGCAAGATCCTCAACGTCGACTTCTACGTGAAGTGGCGCATCAGCGATGTCACGGGTTTCTACCGTGCCACGGGTGGAATCGAGCAGAACGCGGCGGGGCGGCTGGGCGAAATCGTCAAGAACAGCATCAAGAGCGTCATCACCAAGCTCACGATCCAGCAGATCGTTGCAGCCGAGCGCTCGGCATTCACCGGCGATCTGCTGAGCGATGGCGGGCGCGCTGTGCGCCAGCTCGGCGTGGAACTGATCGACGTGCGCGTGCGGCGCATCGACCTGCCGGATGACGTTACCGATTCCGTGTATCGGCGCATGCAGCAGAGTTTCGCGGCGCAGGCCGCCAAGCTGCGCGCTGAGGGACAGGCCTCGGCCGAAGCCATGCGTGCCGACGCGGACCGGCAGCGCACCGAGATTCTGGCGGCCGCACAGCGTGATGCACAGCGTATTCGCGGTGAGGGCGATGCCCAGGCCACGGACATCTATGCGCGCACCTATTCGCGCGATCCGGAGTTCTATCGTTTCTACCGGAGCCTGCAGGCCTATCGCAATTCGCTTGGCCGCGATACGGACGTCATCGTGATCTCGCCTGACAGCGACTTCTTCCATTACCTGCAGAAGCCCGAGGGCCGCTGAGCGCGGTTCGCCAGGGCACAGCGAGTACATCAGCCGTGATCTGGTCCGACCTCCTGGCTGCCTGCGCGCTCTATTTGGTGCTCGAAGGCATCCTGCCCTTCCTCAATCCGCAGGCCATGCGCCGCGCGATGCAGGCGTTCTACGCGCTCGAGGACCGGCAGCTGCGCATCGCGGGACTCACGAGCATGCTCGCGGGCGCCGTGCTGCTCTACTGGGTGCGTGGTTGAGAAGTACGGCGGACGAGCGCCTCGGCTGACATGGGCCGCAATCTCATCGTGATCGGCACCCAGTGGGGTGATGAAGGCAAGGGCAAGATCGTCGATCTGCTCACCGAGCGTGCCGCAGCCGTGGTGCGCTTCCAAGGCGGTCACAACGCCGGCCACACGCTGGTCATCGGCGGCAAGCGCACGGTCCTCACACTCATTCCTTCCGGCATCCTGCGCGAGGGTGTCCTGTGCCTGATCGGCAACGGCGTGGTGCTGTCACTCGAGGCGCTGCTTGCCGAAGCCGACCGGCTGATCGACGAGGGCGTGCCGGTCTTCGAGCGGCTGCGCATCAGCCCGGCGTGCCCGCTGATCCTCAGCTCGCACGTAGCGCTCGATCGTGCGCGCGAACAGGCGCGCGGCGCGAACGCCATCGGGACTACGGGACGCGGCATTGGTCCTGCGTACGAGGACAAGGTTGCGCGGCGAGCCGTGCGCGTCGCCGATCTGTTTCAGCGCGAGCGTTTCGCCGCCAAGCTCGGCGAGGTGCTCGATTATCACAACTTCGTCCTGCAGAGATATTTTCAGCTTCCGGCCATCGATTTTCAAAGAGTGCTGGAGGAGAGCCTGGGCCAGGCCGAACGCATCAAGCCACTCGTCGCTGACGTGACCGCGGTCCTTGAGGAGTTACACCAGCGCGGCGAGAACATTCTGTTCGAAGGCGCGCAGGGCGCAATGCTGGACGTGGACCTCGGGACGTACCCGTTCGTCACCTCCTCGAACACGACCGCGGGCGGTGCGGCAACCGGCACCGGCATCGGGCCGCGTGAGTTCGATTACGTGCTCGGCATCGTCAAGGCTTACACGACCCGCGTCGGCGCGGGCCCGTTTCCCACCGAGCTCTTCGACGAATTCGGAGAGCACTTGTCACGCGTCGGGCATGAATTCGGCTCGGTGACCGGGCGCAAGCGTCGCTGCGGCTGGTTCGATTCGGTGGCGCTGCGCCGCGCGGTCCTGCACAACAGCGTGTCCGGTCTTTGCATCACCAAGCTCGATGTCCTCGATCAGCTCGATACGATCCGCATCGCCGTAGGTTACCGGCAAGGCAACAAGACGCTCGAGTCACCACCGTTGATGATCGATGGGATTGGTGACTGCGAACCGGTGTACGAGGAGTTGCAGGGTTGGCAGCAATCGACCGTCGGCATCACGAAGTACGGCGAGCTGCCCGCGAACGCGCGTCATTACCTGGAACGTATGCAGCAGATCGTCGGCGTGCCGGTAGACATCGTGTCCACCGGTCCGGAGCGCGACCAGACGATCGTGCTCCGGCATCCATTCGACAGTTGACTAGGGGTGGGCGCCTTGCGCGAGGGAAAGGAGACTGTGAATGGGTCGGACCGACGAAGAAGAGGTAAACCTGCGTTTGGTGGAGCGAATCTACGAGGAAGTCCTCGGCCCCATTGACTCGGGAGGAGTAGATCGCCTGTTCGATCCCGGCTACATCCAGCACAACCCCAATGTCGAAACTGGCGCTCAGGCCCTGAAGCAGCTGCTCGATCGTGCGCGAACGCGTTACCCGCAAGCTGAGCACCGGGTCAAGCGGATGCTCGTTGATGGAAACCTGGTCGCGGCGCACGTGCACGTCGTATTCGAGCCTGGCAGCGAAGGCTTCGCTGTGGTCGACATCTTTCGAATAGAGAATGGCCGGATAGCCGAACATTGGGATGTCATTCAGGCAGTAGTGGCGGCAGATGCCAAGAACTCCAACGGCAGGTTCTGAGTTTCACCCCCGGAATTTCGTGCGACGGTGACCTCCGCGCATCAGAATATGCGGGCGAGCGTGCCACTAGATTTCAGGTGGGGTGTACCGTGGGAGAGTTGACCAGACGCGTGGCGATTGTGACGGGCGCGGGGCGAGGTTTTGGCCGGGCGATCGCAAAGCGTTTTGCAGCGGAGGGTGCTGCCGTAGCGTTGATCTCTCGTACGCGATCCCAGCTAGATGCCGTGGCCGCTGAAATCGATGCGGCGGGAGGACGAGCCCTGCCCATTTCGACGGATGTCACTTCCTCGGAGGGCGTCCGGGACGCTGTTGCCCAGACGGTTCGCGAGTTCGGTCCTGTGACCGATCTCGTGAGCAACGCCGGCGTCCCGGGTCCGTTTGGTCCGATCTGGAACAATGCCGAAAGCTGGTGGGCCTCACAGAAGGTCCATCAGCTCGCGCCGATTCTTTTTCTCCAGGAGGTTGTGCCGATCATGATCTCCCGTGGCGGAGGTCGCGTAATACTAGTTTCGGCAAAGGCGAGCCATATCCTGGCGCCGTTCCTTTCCGCGTATTGCGTCGGGAAACTCGTACAAACACGCATCGCCGCTCATTTGGACGCGGAAGCCGCCGCCTCAGGCGTCCGCGTCTTTGCCATCGACCCGGGCTTTGTATTCACCGACCTCGCAGAAGAGACGCTGACCTCCCCGGATGCTCAGCGCTGGCTGCCAGACATGACCGCGCGCCTGCGCAGCATGAAGGAGGACCCCGACCGCGAGCGCGAGCTGCCCCTTTGCGCGCAACGCTGCGTTGACCTGGCATCGGGTCGCTACGATGGTCTCTCAGGCGGGTACTTCGAACTTCCCGACGATCTCAACGCTCTTCTGAAAAGCAAAGCTACGAAAGCGGTGGCCGCCTCCTAGGTCCTGCAGCAACGTTTTGGGGGGCGTTAATTCGGATCCCTTCGACGATCAGACGATCGTGCTCAGGCATCCCTGACAGTGGTGCTCAGGAGTGGCTGACCGTCGATTATCGACGAGTCCCTCGTCAGGAACCGCCGGCAGGGCGCTGAACGCTCGATGCCCGCCCGCGGGCGTCGAAGAATACCGAGCCGGCGCCGATGCCGGGATAGTAGTAGTACCAAACCGTCTTGCCGGCGAGCTCGAATGTCGTCGTCGGCGCGCCGATCAGGCCATTCACTTCATCCATCGTCAGCTCGGCCTGCACGCGGCGCCACTGCGCGCGCGGCACGACGACGGGCGCGTCGGCCACCGCGGGTCGCGTTGAGCTCGCCGGTGGCTGTGCCACAGGAACCGCCGCAGCGGCGGCCGATGCAGATCCGGCTGCAGGAACGGCCGTCGTCGGTGCCTGCGGCGATTGCGCAGCGTTGCTGCGTGCCGCTTCGAGAGCACTCAAGCGGCTTTCAAACTCGGCCACCAGCTCCTTGATCTGATCGAGACGGCCGCGCAGCGCAACTATGTCGTCATCCGCGCGGGCGGCACCAGTCGTCAATGCAATAGCAAAGAGGGTCACGCCGCTCGTTGCCAACCTCGCAAAGCTCACGGCTGTGCCTGCACATAGGCTGCGACTGCCCGCATCTCCGCGAGCTTCAGACCCTGCGCGACACCATGCATGATCGCGACGTCGCGCATGTTGTTCTGAAATGAGTTGAGCTGCTTAAGCACGTACTGCGCGTGCTGCCCGGCCAGACGTGGATAATTTCCGCCGCCCTCGGCTCCGGGTCCATGACAGGAAAGGCATGGCGGCACTGCGGCGGTCTCGACGCCGTGCTCGTAGACCTCCTTGCCGCGCGAGATCAGCGCTGCGTCGCCACGGCGCCCGATGCCCGGTTTCTGGGCGGCATAATACTTTCCAAGGGCATTGATGACCGCCTCGTCGAGATTGCCCGCCATGCCCCACATGTAGCCGATGGCGTCCGGATCTCCCCTCGTCTGAGCCTTGAATGCCCGCAGCTGGGCAGCCAAGTAGTCTGGATTCTGGCCGGCGAGTCGTGGAAATTTTGGTTGCTCACTGTTGCCGTGGGGGCCGTGGCACGTGCCACAGACTCCGACTGCGAGCCGCTGCGCCTGTGCCTGCGCACTCGCCGCATCGAGATCCGCTGCGACCGAGACGGCTGACGCGGCCAGAAGCGTCAACGCGGTCACGATATGTAGATGGAGTCTCATGCTCTTTAGCTCCTCGGTCGGCGCCGCACTGCCTACGGCCGCGCCAGTCAGGAAATCACCAACTCAGTACGCGAACCAGAGCAACGCGTACCAGCTGTTGTTGTCGGACGCGTCGCGGCCGACGCCGTCGTAATTTGTCCCGCCGCCGTTGAACTTCGAGTACGCGGTGTATTGCAGCGAGAGCTTGGTATTGAGCCACGGCACGTAATTGATCTCCGCGACCCACCCTTTGGTGTCGGGCGAATTCGACGCGCTCGTGACCACGCCGGGATCGCCGGCGCCCGGACTTGCATAGAGCCCCGCGTCAGTGCTGCCCGTCGTCGAGAAGTACCCGATTGTGCCGCCGATCATGCGCCGAAAATAATACGTCCCCGTGGCACGAATGGTCGTCAGGTCGTTCGAAGAGTTCGCGACGGACCCTGCGACGAAGCTGGCATTGAGATCCATGTTCTCGTGAATGCGTGTCGCCTCGAAGGTGAAGATGTGCTCATCGCCGAGGAATTGGTACTGAACGTCTTCGGCGACATCACGGAATTCATTCTTCGCGCCACTGAGTGGCGTTGGCACGTCGTCGGTAAGTCCCGGCAGCATGCTCACGCTGAGCCCATACACGCCGACTTCGATCGAATGTCGGTCGTGAGTGTACTCATAGGCCACCCGCCAGTACGGGGCAACGCCACTGATGACATTGGAGCTCGTGCCATCGAGCGGGCCGGCCGCACCGGTCACGGCGTTGGCGTCACCCTGTTTCGCCGATCGGTAAACCCCGAACTCGGCATACACGGATTCATTCCAGTACAGATACGCAGTCAGGCCGGCAACGTCCTGGCCGAGTGTTCCGTCGATCTGGCTCGCGGCAATGGAACCGACCGTGGCATTGCTGGCTGCGTACGGAAATCCAAAAGCCGGTGTCGTGTTCCACAGGTCCTGCACAGTGGGGTTGTTGTTGAGCGATACCCCGTACACGAGGCTCTTGTCCTGCGGCAGAATGTGCATGTCCGCGAACCGCAGATCCACGTTATCAATACCGATGCTGCCGCTGTCGTTGCCGTATGTGAGCTGTATGAACGCACCGAGACGCGGCGCAATCTTGCCCGCGTAGAAAAGGCTGATCTGCTGCGGGAATGCGACCGTGCCGTTTTGAGCGAATCCGGATACGTCTGGGTTCTGCACGTCCGGCACGGATGTCTGCATCTGCGTCCATGACACTTGCGCCATGATCGAGATCGGGGGTGTCTGGCTGAGATCCAGAAGCTCCCCACGGCGTGCGTTGACACCGCGCACCTGTCGCAGATTGTCGAGCACGTAGCCGTTCGCCTTGAAGGTGCGCCCGAAATGGGTCAGCTCCGGGTACACGGTGTGACAGGCTTCGCAGGCCATGCCCGTCTGTCGCGCGAAGCTTGGCACCGCCTCGGCACGCTCCACGAGGCCTGCGGCCGATAGCACCACGATGGCACCCATCCAGAATCTAAAGGTCCATGCACGCTGAGTCACATTCGCTCCTTAAAATGTGCCACGCGATTCAGTGGAACTCGCGGTTGGTTGCTTCTCAAAGTTTCATGCTGATCCCACGAAACAGTATTTAGCAATCGCTAAAATACCTATCGACCGCCCGCGACGCGCGATACCGCTCCGTCCTTCTGCGGTACAACTACGTATTCTCACGAAGCAATGCTGCGGGCTAGTTTCATAGGCCCTGCTTATCGGGCAGCGCGAGTTGAATCAGGCCGCGAGCCCGAACGGAGAGCCCGAATGAAGACCATATCGCTGATTGCGGCTGGTCTGCTCGCGATGAGCGCGGCCGTCGCACAAGAGCCCCCGTGGCAGGCGCTTCCGACTGTTGCGCCGGCGCCAGCAGATAATCCGACCACTCCGGCCAAGGTTGAACTTGGCAAGATGTTGTTCTTCGACCCACGGTTCTCGTCGACCGGCACCGTATCCTGTTTCTCGTGCCACAACGTGATGGAAGGCGGGGAGGACCATCGGCCAACATCGATCGGCGTCCACGGACAGAAGGGCGGGCGCAATGCGCCGACCGTGTGGAACGCGGCGTTGCTTTCCGTGCTGTTCTGGGATGGCCGGGCCGCAACTCTCGAGGAACAGGCGAAAGGACCACCAGTGAATCCCATTGAGATGGGCATGGAGAATCTGCGGGCAGTCATTGACAGCATCCAGCACATTCAAGGCTACAGGCCGTACTTCGAGAAGGCGTTCGGTGCCGGTGACGTTGTGACGATGGACAACGCGGCGCGCGCGATTGCGGCCTACGAACGCACGCTGCTCACACCCAACAGCCCCTACGATCGCTACGTGCTTGGTGACAAGAGCGCGCTCACCGAACAGCAGGTGCGTGGGATGAAGGCGTTTGTGAGGGTCGGCTGCATGACATGCCACCAGGGGCCGCTCTTCAGCGGGCCCGCGATGCCGGCGGGCACCGGCAATTTCGTGAGGTTCCCGTCCTTTCCGCAGAATCCATACGTGGCGCTATATGATCTCTTGAAAGACAAGGGACGGTTCGCGGTAACGCACAACCCGGCGGACGAGTCCGTGTGGCGCGTGCCGATGCTGCGCAATCTCGTATATACGGCGCCGTATATGCACAATGGCTCAGTGAATACGCTGCCGGATGCGGTGCGGGTAATGACAGCGGGGCAGATCGGCCGAAATCTCGCTGACAACGACGTGGACGACATCGTCGCATTCTTGCAGTCGCTCACCGGCGAATTCCCGCAGCAGACGATGCCGCGACTGCCGCCCACACCGGGTGAGCTGCTGGGTCCCTAGCGCGCCGGCGTAAGCTTGCAGCTGTGGTCAGGCATCTCTTCGACGGTGCCCTTGGGGCTGTTGATCGTGCCCGAACCATCTGAGAATCCAGTTGCATCCCACGCTCGCCGATCGCTGCGGCGCTCACTTGCCGCACTTCCGCCCGGGATCTGGGCCTTGGGGATGGGCTCCCTGCTCATGGACACTTCGTCCGAGCTGATTCACAGCCTCTTACCCATCTTCATGACGACCGTGCTCGGTGCGAGCATGGTGACGGTCGGCGTCATCGAAGGCATTGCCGAAGCTACGGCAGCAGTCACCAAGGTATTCTCCGGCGCACTTAGCGATCGGCTGCGCAAGAGAAAGCCCATGGTCATTCTCGGCTACGGGCTCGCCGCGATCAGCAAGCCGATCTTTCCACTTGCGACTTCGCTGGCCTGGGTGTTCGCTGCGCGCTTCATCGATCGCATCGGCAAGGGCATCCGCGGAGCACCGCGCGATGCGCTGATTGCAGATATCACACCGGCGCCGTTGCGTGGCGCTGCCTACGGACTGCGTCAGGCCCTCGATTCGGTGGGCGCGCTGCTCGGGCCGCTACTCGCTGTGGCGCTGATGGTGGCCTTCGCGAATGATCTGAAGACTGTGCTCTGGGCGGCCGTCGTTCCAGCGGTGCTGGCGGTGGCGCTGCTAGCGGTCGCGGTGCGAGAACCTGAGCACGCTGTATCGGGTTCGCATGTGTACGCACCGCTCAGTCTCACCAGCGCGCGCCGCCTTGGTGCGCGCTACTGGCTCATCGTCGTGCTCGGTGCTGTCTTCACCCTGGCGCGATTCAGCGAAGCCTTTCTCATCCTACGTGCTCGGGACGTCGGCCTGGCCATCGGGTACGTGCCCGTCATCATGATCGCGATGAACGCCGTCTATGCGGCGGCCGCCTATCCCGCTGGCGCCGCTGCCGACTCTATGAGCCGACGGACTCTGCTGCTTTCGGGGCTCGGTGTCTTGATCGGCGCTGATTTCGCACTGGCCGCGGCAAGCGCAGTGTGGCACGTGATTGCAGGAGCGTTGCTCTGGGGTCTGCATATGGCCCTGACGCAGGGACTGCTGTCGAAGCTCGTCGCGGACAACGCTCCGGCGGAACTGCGCGGCACCGCATTCGGTATCTTCAACCTGATCACCGGCGGCGCGCTTGTGATCGCCAGCGTGCTGGCGGGTTTCTTGTGGGAGCGAATCGGCCCCGCGGCTACATTCCTCGCTGGCGCCGCCTTCGCGGCAGTGACTGCGATCGGAGTGCTCCTATATCGATCGAAGCCGCCCAAGCCCTCAATGCCAATGGCGAGTGCGCCGTGAGCCCGCTAAGTTCGTCGAAGTCGTTACAGGGACGCTGGCGCAACTTGCGCGATCGGGCAATGCTCCGAGAGATGTGCCACGAGCCGATGGTGCCCAGGAGAGGACTCGAACCTCCACGGATCGCTCCACTGGTACCTGAAACCAGCGCGTCTACCAGTTCCGCCACCTGGGCTTTGCGAGCGCCGCGCGAGCCGGCCCCGAAAGAAGGCGCCGCACTTTACGCACGGCCTTTTGCCTTGTCAAATGACTGCCTGCGTGCATAGTCACAGCTGCGGTCGGACTCCAAAAAGAATGTCACCACAATCGAAAAACAAGACACGTCGGAAGACCAGCCGCGCCGCCAAGTGGCAGGAACGTGACCCGCAGTTCACGCGCGAGAGCCGGCGTTACGCCGAGCCCATTCCGAGCCGTGAGCTCATCCTCGAGGAATTGCGCCGCGTCGAGAAGGCGCTCGATACCGATGCGCTCGCCAGGCGATTCAGCCTGCGCAAGCCGGCATTGATCCGCGCACTCGACAATCGCCTCAACGCGATGGTGCGTGTGGGCGAGCTGCGCAGCGACGGCCGATCCCGCTATGGCGTGGCGCGCGATCTGGGCGCGCTCGACGGCCGCGTGAGCGCGCATCGCGACGGCTACGGCTGGTTTACCCCCGAT
>Ga0326726_10000388_pt1 | contig 42015 bp, 35 predicted proteins | sample MHFenrmetagenome_2_FD_207603 | JGI IMG/M metagenome (GOLD analysis project Ga0326726, IMG submission 207603) | Lab enriched peat soil microbial communities from Michigan Hollow, Ithaca, NY, United States - MHF15MN | ecosystem: Environmental > Terrestrial > Soil > Wetlands > Peat | place: USA... | reverse complement strand
ATCAACAGGTTTTCTTCAAAATCAAAATAAGCAAGATAATGTGAGCAGGACCGCTTGCGGGGCATCTACAGCAAATTTAAACCATGGCGCAATAGCCATGGTTTTTTTATAAATAATTTTTAATAAACAGGTCGGTGCTTTTTACTTGGAGCCTGGTTGCGTTAATCGGTCCATTATTCCCGTAAAAGAGTTCTCCTTGCCTGCCATGAATGGGTTATTGGGGTCTGCCATGCTGGTCGTGACGACCAATTGCAGCTCATCCCCCTGGAACGTACACGTCACGGTATTAGAGTGGGGGGTCTCGAGATACTGCCAGGTCATGATAAAGGCCTGTGAATCTTTCCAATGTCCATGAGCGGCCAGTTTGACGGGAGCCTGGACTCTCTTATTGAAAAGGATCTCCTGCATGGAGGGCTGCATTATCGGCATACTCGCTTCGTTATGAATCCAGGTATCGTTGCCGCAAGTGACCCGGTGTTCCCCTTCCCCATCCCATAATCGGAATGTGCATGAATCCGGTCCGAAGGAGAAAGATACCGAGCGGATACCTGCCTCATCGTCCTTGATCGAAAAGCGTTTTCCCGAAAGAGCCGCTGCCTCCCCAGGCACGGGTTGCGCGGGTGGGACGAGCATTCGCAGTGAATTGGTCCGGGAGCGCAACTGCTCGAGCGCGGCGGATTGCAGGGGCAGGGGGTTGTCTTTCATCGCCGGCAGGATGTGTTCCCAGGCCAGGTCCAGCACACCCTGCATATCCTGGATTTCGCTGGTGACCACAAGGCAGGCGTCCTGCTCTGGCATCACCACGCAAAACTGGCCGGAGGCGCCATCCGCCCGGTAAGCCCCGTGCTGGCAGCGCCAGAACTGGTATCCATATCCCTGGCGCCAGTCGGTTGGTTCATTTACCCGTTCCGGGGTGGCATTGCTCACCTGGGCAGTGGTCGCCTCTTCTATCCATGCCGCGGGCAGCAACTGCACCCCATTCCAATTCCCTTTTTGGGCGTAGAACAGCCCGAATTTCGCAAGGTCCTCGGTGCGGATGCTCAAGCCCCAGCCCCCCGTGTTGATCCCGCGCGGGCAGGTGTCCCAGCTCAGACCGCGGATACCCAGGGGTTCAAAAAAGCGGGGGGTCAAATAATCAAGGACTTTCCGCCCGGATGTTTTCTGGACGATGCAGGAAAGCAGGTACGTTGCGCCCGAGTTGTACAGGAAGTGGGTTCCGGGTGGAAAGTCCACCGACACCGACAGGATGGCCTGGGCCCAGTTGACCAGCCCCCTGGGCAGGAGCATCAGGGTGGTATCGATGGCATGCCCGGTGGACATGGTCAGCAGATCCTTCACCCGCATGGCTGCCATGTTGTCACTCACGTTTTCCGGGAGGTCATCCGGGAAGAACGATATGACTTTATCGTCCACCTTGAAAAGTCCCTCCTTCACGGCAAACCCGACCGCAGTGGAGGTGAAGCTCTTGGTGAGCGAGTAGACAGCCCGCCTGCACCCGGCATCATAAGGAGCCCACCATCCCTCGGCGATGACGCAGCCATGGCGGACGAGCATGAAACTATGCATGGCAAAATTCCGCCTCTCCAGCGCATTTATGAAGCCCAGGATATTTTGCGATGGCAAGCCTTGTTCTTCGGGAGTGCTGCGCGGCAACGGACCGGGTTGTAATGTCTTATTCATTTCCTCTCCTTTTCTTCAAGTTGTCAGCAGTGGGGAGTTTATCATGGGCGATCCCTCGAAAGTCAGCAAATTCTGCTTTCAGACAGGCATTGATTAACGCGGACCTGGTAAAAATTTTGGATCAAACAAAAATATTTTATCCCTCATTGGTCGAAAGGACCACGGTGTTGCTAACCCGCATCATATTGCTTATGCGTCGCTTCCATGGAGAGAATGTAGGTTCTCAGGCATTTGGGGACGATACCTGGAAGTGACCGTTCCCTTTGCAGAGAAAGGGATAAATAGTATGATACTTTTTTCTTGAGAACTATTGAATGAGACTGGCAAGAATGAACCCTCAACTACCCGAACGCATTCCTCTGGGACTCACCGACCTGCGCATCAGCCCGCTTGGCATGGGCACCAACGCCTGGGGCTTTCGGGACCGGGCCGACCCCGAAAAAGGACCAACCTTCGATGCTGCCCTGGAATCCGGGATCAACTTTATCGACACGGCTGAAGTCTACAACTTTGGGGGCTCCGAACGAACCATCGGGCTGTCCTTGCAAAAATCCCGCCCGGAAGTCGTGCTCGCCACCAAGTTCTTCCCCTACCCGTGGCGGCTCTCCAAATCCAGTCTCACTGCTGCCCTGCGTTCCAGCCTCACGCGAATGGATATTTCCCAGCTTGATCTGTATATCCTGCATTTTCCCGTCCCGCCGGTCCCGCTCGAAACATGGGTCGAGGCACTGGGAGACGTGCACAAGGCAGGGCTCACGCGCACCTTGGGCATTTCCAACTGCAGCCTGGCACAGATGCGCAAGGCGCATGCCGTGCTGGACCGTCACGGCATCCCATTGGGGAGCAACCAGGTTGAGTTCAGCCTGCTCCACCGTGCACCCGAGCGCAGCGGTCTGCTGGAAGCCTGCCGGGAACTGGGTGTGACCATGGTGGCCTATCGCCCGCTGGGCTACGGCCTGCTGACCGGGAAATACAAGCTCGAAGACCTGCCTGCCACACTTCATGGGCGCTACATCAAGAGAGCTGAACTCCTGCGGGTCACGCCTCTGCTCGATCTGCTGCACGAGATCGCCGTCAAGCACGCTAAAACCCCCGCCCAGGTGGCGTTGAATTGGATCGTGTGCAAGGGCGCCGTGCCCATCCCGGGCGCCAAGAATCCCCGCCAGGCTGCTGAAAATGCGGGAGCGCTGGGCTGGCGCTTGGATTCTGCCGAAGTCGAGGCGCTTGACCGGGTGAGCAGTCCCTTGTAAAACTGGAATAGTTCCGCAGCCAACTGCGCTGCAAGGAAAAAATTCATCATTCGAGCACCAGGGGGATAATCATGGACGAACAGGAGTTCCTGCACCGCCTCAGTGGTAAAACCAATGTGAATATCGAATTATTGAAGGAGCTGACCGGGAAAGTACACGCCGCGATCATGCTTTTTTGGGACATTCAACCCAGGGTTGGATTAAGGGAAGCAAAAAGGGTGGTGGACGCTTTTGCTGCAGAATACAAGTAAATGATCAAGAAAACCCCCGCAATCGATTGTTAAAATTAAATATGCATTGTCAGGTTTGGCCTTCCCTTTTCTCTGAAAACGTGCTATCCTTAATAACACAATAAATACCTTATTTATCCATTATCCTCCATTCAATAAGGGATGGTGGGATTAGCGGAATATGTAAATGCCAGTGTAAATATTCACAAGGAGACGACTATGATAAAAATTGAATCGAGCATCCTGTTTCATCGACCCGTCGCGGAAGTTTTCGACTATCTCAGCGACTTCCAGAACGGGACTCAATGGCAGACCGGGCTCCTGGGGGTGGGCCGCATAACAGAGGGCCCGATCGGCGTGGGCACACGCTTTACTTCGGTGCGTAAAGCCATGGGCCGCAAGATGGAGTCGGGCATCGAGTTCACGGCTTTCGAGCTGAATAAAAAGTTCACAATAAAAAGCTACTCGGGCTCTTCACCTTTCAAACAATCCTTCCTCTTTGAAGATACAGGGGAAGGCACCAGGGTCAATACGATATTCGAACTGGAATTGGGAGGCCTGATGAAGGTGGCAGAGCCATTGATCGCGCCCGGCGTCAGGAGGGAGATGAAAGCCGATTTTGACAACTTGAAGGAAATAATCGAAAGCCGGGTAATCGAGGCTTTCCAACTCCTGGAGTAACCTGGGTTGTCCTCTTGAGAGGTTACCAATTCCCGCTTCGTGGAGAAGTTTAAATCGCCAATTAAGCCATCTGGACCTGCCTGCTTTCCTTGAAGCGTGATCAAGATCACGACCGAAAACATCCCCCGCCCAATTTGGGCGGGGGATCTCTTGAAATCGACCCCATATCGCGGCCGCTCATTTTACGTTATTAATTCCCACCTCATTTCACAGTGGAAGGTTTGATTAAAACCCATTTCTTGCCGCCGTCGACCGTACTTACCAGGGCTTTCTCCCCGGGGTCACCGCCGGTCGCCCAGCCATGCAGCGGGTCCACGAAGGAAAGCTTCGCATTCCAGGTCACGGACTGGACGTAGTCCCAGGTCTGCCCGCCGTCCGCACTTTGATAGATATCCCTTCCCACCAGCAGGGCGTGGAAAGCATCGAATAAGAACAGCCTGTCCAGTGAAGCCTCCACTTTGGGGGACAACTGGACCGTTATCCAAGTCATGCCGCCATCCTGGCTGCTGTAAAGGTAACTGGTGAATTGCTGGGGCGGGATGTTGTCGTCGAAACACTCCATCAGCATGCGCACGGATTGGTTCGAAAGCAGGATGGGCTGATACGTCTCACAATAGGGGTACTGGTTGAACAGGTCAGGTTTCCCGGGGGGGGGCGGGAGTTCGCGGCTTTGCCAGGTGGCGCCACCGTCGGTGGTGAAGTCGTAATTGGGTGCCCCGGGTCCGTACGCGCCGGTCGTCTCCAGGGTGCGCAGTCCAACCTGAGTGTCGGCAAATACCATCCCGGTGTAGTCATCGCTGATTTCCCCGTCCAGGGAGGTCCAGGTCTGTCCGCCGTCCGTTGTTTGGAAGAGCTCGTGGTTGTAGTGCGTGCCAGCACCCAGGTAGACCGCCCGAACCATCACCCACACGTTCCGGGCGTCCAACGCGGCGAACTCCGCCCAGGTGAGATCCCCGGTCACATTTGGATAGATGGGCGGACCCTGGTTAACCGTCCACGTGAGACCGCCGTCGTTGGTGTAATAGATCGTTAATGGGGTAATGATTTGATTAGCGCTGGAGAATACCACCCAGCCAGTCTGGGTGTCCAGGAAAGCGGCGTAGAGTGCGTCCGCCTGCCCCGCCTGCGGCGTGACCTCGCGCCAGGTATGACCGCCATCTGCTGTCTTCAGGAGTATTCCTGCGCTGATCCCCCAGCCGTCCGCCAGGCTGACCATGTGAATCTCGTCCAGTTGCAGCGGGCTGCCGGCTGGGAGCGAGGCTCCCGCCGCCGGTTGCGCCGCCACCGTTGGCCAGGGTGTGAACACCTCGGTGGGTTCAAGGACTGTGGGGATCGTCGTCTCCGTGGGCACAAACGCCACGGTTGGGGTGTTCGCCTCGCGAGACGGTTGCGGAGGGGCGGGTTGAGTCGATGGTGGGCTGGTGGGTGGTTCTGCGGTGGGGGAGGCGGCTGGCGTGGGCACAGCCAACAGGTTGCATGCAGCCAGGCTTAAAATTAGAAGTGAGTACGCTGCCGTTAATGGAAATTTAGATTTCATAGCGTTCTCCTTTGCAGGTAGCGGGAGAAAGGTTATATGTCGGTATGATCCACCTGACTTGATTCTACCCCAAAGGTGGAATTCTAAATTGAGTTGACGCATTAGAACAACTGTGCTAATATAATGTTCCGCAGGAGCAGACGGCATTCTACCCGGTTGTTATTCATGTGTCTTGTGACTTTGTGACTTAGTGGTTGGCTGGGTTGCGGGTCCCTTGGAAAAAGGAGACAGGTTGTTTGATTTGCAAAATCGGTCAAAACCGATCTTTCCAACTTCGAGAAACCATATATATAATGAAGAACTCCTCGTGGGAAAAAGATGGTTTTAGAAGAGGTTGTTTGTTCCTCTTTTTTTCTTAAAAACAAACAACCTATGGAATTGTGGGTTGACCCACCGGCGTATCAAGACCCGGCAGGTCGGGATGCGCTATAATAAAATTGGAGTTGGAAAATATGATCCGGATCAAGCGAGTCTACGACCCCGTTGAACCCCAGGATGGCCGTCGTTTTTTGGTGGACCGTCTTTGGCCGCGTGGGATCAAGAAAGAAAAACTGGCCCTCGACGCCTGGCTGAAGGAAGTGGCTCCCAGTGACGACCTCAGGAACTGGTATGGTCACGACCCTGTCAAGTGGGATGAGTTCCGTCGCCGTTATTTTTCCGAATTGGATGGCAAGCAGCCAACCTGGGGCATCATCCTGGACGCTGTCGCGCAGGGCAATGTCACTTTGCTTTTCAGTTCGAAGGAATTAAAGATCAACAACGCGGTTGCCCTGAAGCTGTTTTTGGAAGCGCACCATATGTAGGAAGACAGCTATGGCAATTCTTGATCGGCCGCGCGTTGTCATAATAGGAGCTGGATTTGCGGGGCTATGGGCAGCTCGGACTTTGTCCCATTCGCAAGCTGATATTCTTATTCTGGACCGCAATAATTACCATTCTTTTTTCCCGCTGCTCTACCAAGTTGCTGCTGCGGAACTGGAACCGGAGGATATAGTTTATCCGGTACGACGCATCTTGCGCGAGCGCAAGAACGTTCGCTTCCTCATGAACGAGGTCACCGGGATGGATCTGGTTGCCAGGCAGGTCACTACCACGGAGCACGTATTTCCTTACGATTTTCTTGTCCTGGCCATCGGGAGTAACTCCCATTTCTTTGGGGTGCAAGGCGCTTCAGAATATGCCTTCCAATTGAAGACACTGGAACAGGCAATCGCCCTGCGCAACCATATCCTGTTCCGGTTTGAACGCGCCTTGTGTGAGCCCGACCCTCAGCGGAGGCAGCAAATGCTGACATTTGCCATCGTCGGCGGTGGACCGACCGGAGTGGAATTCGCCGGGGCACTGGCTGAACTGATCCGTGGGCCGCTGGTAAAGGACTATCAATCCCTCGAACCACGGGAAATGCATGTCCTTTTGCTGGAAGCGGCTGACCGCCTGCTTTCTTCCTTCCCGGACCGTCTCGGAACCTATGCCGTAAAACGGCTGCGAAAGATGGGAGTGGAAATACGCCTCAGGACGATGGTCAGCCGGATCACACCTGCGGGGGTGCAATTAAAGGATGGGACCGGGATCCCGCTTGAAACCGTGATCTGGACAGCCGGCGTGCATGGTCAGGCCTTCGATGCAGACCTTCCAACCCTTCAGAATGGGCAGGTGAAGGTCCTCCCGACACTTCAATCTCCCAACCACCCTGAGATTTATGTGATCGGGGACCTGGCCTATGTGGAGGAAGCAGGGATTCCACTGCCGATGCTCGCTCCAGTCGCCACTCAACAAGGGGAAACAGCCGCCCGTAATATAATTCGCCAGGCAAAGGGACAGGATCCTGTACCTTTCCACTATCACAACCGGGGAACGATGGCAACCATCGGTCGGAACGCAGCCATTGCACATATCGGAGGCCAGGCAGTTACCGGTTTTCCAGCCTGGATTCTTTGGCTGGGTATCCATCTTTTCAGCCTGATCGGGTTTCGAAACCGACTGCTCGTTTTAATCAATTGGGCCTGGGATTACCTTTTTTATGAACGTGCCATTCATTTAATCGTATCTCCGCCGGTTTTGAGATAGAGGAGAGAAAAAGAGAGTCTCTGGAGACGATTCAAAAGACAATATTATTCCATCGTAGAAACTGCCAAATGAACCAAACTACTACTATATAATTCAACAAGGAAACCTATGAACTCATCCAACTTCCGAGTAAAGGTATTGGGTTAAATCAATGACCGAACCTCGCGCGGATGCACTGGCTGCCAGGTTGGAAAAAGGTCGGCAAAAGACCCTTGAAACATTCGGTGCCCTCTCGCCCGAACAATGGCAGCAGACTCTTTATACCGATCCCACCTGGCAGGTGCGCCACCTGTTGGCTCATTTTGTTTCGGCAGAAGATCAACTCCTAGCCCTGGCCCAGGACGTCGCCGCGGGCGGCCCAGGCGCTCCGCAGGATTTTGACTACAATCGCTTTAATGCAGATGAACAAAGCCGCCTGGAGGGACTGTCATTAACTGAGTTGCAGGATATGCTCGATCGAGCCAGGGGGCGGACCATCGCCTGGGTGCGAACGCTTGATGCAAGCCAGTTGGAGGAGGTCGGGCACCATCCCGTGCTGGGGGAGGTGAATGTCGAGACCTTGATCCTGTCCATGTATGGTCATCAACTGCTCCACATGCGCGAATTGTCAAGGCTTTTGGGGAGTGTTGTATAATTGCGATAATTATGAATTTCACAATCGCGAACAAGCTGATTAAATTTGAGGAGGATGCTGCATGAAAATTGTAGTCTGTATCAAACAAGTGCCCGACTCGACCGCCAAAATGGTCGTTGAGGGGGGCAAGGTGTCCTGGGGTGACGCTCCCCTGATCATGAACCCGTGGGATGAATACGCCGTGGAAGCCGCTCTCCAGCAGAAGGAAGCGCTGGGCGGCACCCTCACGGCGGTTTCCATCGGTGACGAAAGCACGAAGGAAGCCCTCAAGCGCGCCCTTGCCATGGGTGCCGATGATGCCATCCTGATCTCCGATCCCGTCCTGGGCTACATGGATACCCAGGGCATCGCCCAGATCCTGGCGACTGCCATCAACAAAATCGGTGGGGTGGACATGGCCTTCTTCGGACGCCAGGCCATCGATGCCGATGCAGGGTTGGTCCCTGTCCAGGCTGCCCGCCTGCTGGGCTGGCCTGCCCTGACCCTGGCCTCGGTCATCAAGATCGAGGGGGGTAACGTGCGCGTCGAACGCGGCATCGAGGAGGGACGGCAGATCGTCACATCCAAACTGCCCGTTGTGTTCAGCCTCACCAAGGATTTTGGGGAACCGCGCTACCCATCCTTCATGGGCATCCGCAAGGCTGCCCGCGCCGAGATCCCCACCTGGTCACTCTCCGGGCTGGGCATCCCTGCCCCGGTCCCGGTGATCGCCTGGCCTGAGATCATGATGCCGCCCGTTAAGGAAGTCACCTGCGAGTTTATCACCGGGAGCAGTCCTGAAGAGATCGCTGAAACGCTTGCCACCAAGATCCTGGCGGAGAAGGTCCTATGAACACCTTTGTATTTATCGATCACTTCAAAGGCAATGCCCTGCCTTCATCCTGGGAAGCGGTTGGAGTTGGTAAAACACTTGGCAATGTCACCGCCCTGATCCTTGGCTCGGGTGTCGAAGCTCTTGGTAAAACTGCCTTCGAGTTCGGTGCGGATGAGGTCCTCCTGGTGGACGATCCCGCCCTGGCCGATTACCGCGCCGAGGCATTTGCAGCCAATTTTAGCAAACTCGCTGCCGAGCAGACCCCCGACCTGCTGGTGTTCCCCACCACCACCCGCGGCCGTGAGCTGGCCGGCATGGTAGCCATCGACCTGAAAACTGGCGTGATGGTGGACGTGACCGCCCTCGAGGCTGCCGGGGATAAGATCACGGTCACCCGCCCGATCTACGCCGGGAAACTGCTCACCAAGGAAACCTGCTCAACCAAACCGCAGATCATCACCCTGCGCGGGCGCGCCTTCCCCAAGCCACCCCAGCAGGCTGGAAAATCAGGGACGCTCACCAAGGTTCCAGCCGTTGCCGGGGATTTCCCCACCAGGGTGGAAGGTTACACCACCAGCGAGTCAGGGGTCAGCCTGGCGGATGCGAACGTGATCGTCTCCGGTGGGCGCGGCGTCTCTAACAACCCCGCCCTTACCCCGCCCGCCGGCCTGGACGAAAAAGCAGCCGAGATCTGGCGCGCCCAGCAGGGTTTCGCACTGGTCAAAGACCTGGCTGCATCCCTGGGGGCGGCCGTGGGCGCCTCGCGTGCTGCGGTGGACGGAGGTTACATCCCCTACGCTCACCAGGTTGGGCAGACCGGCAAGGTTGTCTCGCCGGACGTCTATATCGCCCTGGGCATTTCCGGCGCCATCCAGCACCTGGCCGGGATGCGCACCAGCAAAATGATCGTTGCCATTAACAAGGACCCGGAAGCGCCCATCTTCAAGCTGGCGCGCTACGGCGTGGTTGGCGACCTGTTCCAGATCGTCCCCTCCCTGACTGCCGCCTTCAAAAAGAAAATGGGCAAATGACAAAATCTGCCTTGCCCCCTTCCAGAATATGGAAGGGGGTTTATTTTTTTATCAAGTTTTCTATTCCATTTTATAGTGCTGATTGCCTCCAGGGTGGGGGATAAAGTCCAGACATTAAGAATATCCTGAAAATTAAGCGACTGCCTATTGACTCTGAATTCCAATTCTGGTATTCTTATTTTACCGACCGGTCGGTAGACAAATGAATCGTGAAATGATCCTTGAAGCTTCTGCTCAGATCATCCGACAAAAAGGCTATCATGCTGCCTCGATGCAGGATATTGCCGACGCGGTCAACCTGCAAAAAGCCAGCCTTTACCACCATTTTTCCAGCAAACAGGATATCCTGCTCGCGCTGCTCGACCAGGCCCTTGACCTGCTGATCGAGCGTGTGTCAGCGGTTCTCTCCCGTGAACTCCCAGCCGATGAAAAATTTCGCCAGGCAATGCGTGAGTATTTGGGGTGCCTGGAGGAGCACGCCGCGCTGGCATCCGTCCTGTTGCTCGAACATCGCTCGCTCAACCCGGAATATCATGACCGCCACATCCCGCGCCGCGACCGCTTTGAACGGTTATGGCGTGACCTGATCCAGGAGGGCGTGGAAAGCGGAGTGTTCCATGCGGATGATCCGGCGATGACCGCTCGTGCCCTGCTGGGCGTGATGAACTGGACGATCACCTGGTACCATCCCGATGGTCGCTATTCCAGCGAGGAGATCTCAGACAAATTTGCCGATCTCTTCCTGGACGGGCTGCGAGGACGTTGAAGATGGTTGCCGTCTCTGCCAAGACTCCTCCGACCTTCCTGTCCTTCGAGACCTCCGGCGGGGCACTCGTCTTCCGCATCCCAATGAAGGTTTTCCCGGACCTCTGGTCTTTCGCCTACCTGGTCCTGGTGGATGATCACATCGTGCTGATCGATACCGGGTCAGGTTTCGGGGATTCCAATGCCCACCTGGAAGCTGGGATCACTCAAGCTGGGTCCGTGGCCGGTCGGAGGATCCGAATCGAAGACCTGACCCATATCCTGATCACCCACGGTCACATCGACCATTTTGGCGGGCTGGTCTTCCTGCGGGAAAGGACACAAGCCCTGGTCGGAATCCATGAACTCGACAGGGGCAACCTGACCAATTACGAAGAACGTGTTGCCATCGCTGAAAACCATCTGAAAGCATACTTGGTGGAGGCGGGCGTCCCAGTGGAAAAGCGCGAAAGCATCCTGAACATGTATCGCGTCAATAAGATGCTTTTCCATTCGGTGGGGGTGGATTTCACCTACGAAGCCAAAGGGATGCAACTGGGCGCATTTGAGATGCTGCACGTCCCGGGGCACTGTGCCGGGCATGTTGTCATCCGCCTGCATAACTTCCTCTTCAGCGGAGACCATGTGCTCGGAAGGATCACCCCTCATCAGAGTCCCGAGCGTTTGACCTACTCCACCGGGTTGGGACATTACCTGGATTCGCTCACGTCCCTTGAAAAATGGACTGGTGATTTGGAGATGACCCTGGCTGGACACGATGACCCAATCCAAAACCTGCCCGTTCGACTGGAAGAGATACGCCAAAGTCACGCCACCCGTGTGAAGCTAACGCTTGAATTCCTGGCTGAACCACATACCATTGCCGAGGTCTCACTAAAACTCTTCGGGAGAGTGGACGGGTATAACGTCCTCCTGGCGATCGAAGAGGCAGGCGCGCACGTAGAATACCTTCACCAGCGCGGCCAGTTGCGCATCGTCAACCTGGAAGATCTAGAGAACAGTGACGGCCCGGTGGTCACGCGCTACCGGCGTATTTTTGACCCGGGCATTACGAAGGTCACATAAAGGTATAACACTCCCGGTGTGCCGGGATTTTCCGGAGCACACAGAAAATTCCCGCAAGAGCTGGGAGTTATTGAAAGATAAAACCTGACCTAGTGAAGATGCAATCCCATTCCAAAAGGAGGAGCCATGTATTCTTTCGAACCATCAGAAGAACAAAAAATGCTGATCGATGCTGCCAGCCGTTATGCCACCAGCGACCTGCGGAAGGCGGCTCACGACGCCGAGGAGAATAAAGAACTCCCGCCCGCGCTGATCAGCAAAGGCTGGGAACTCGGCATTCTGCAGGCATCCATCCCTGAAACCTACGGAGGGTTTGGGGAGCGTTCCGCGGTGACGGGTGCTCTGGCTGCCGAGGAACTGGCTTACGGTGACCTGGCAGGTGCAATGGTGGTGGGTACGCCCGGACTGTTCGCCCTGCCCATCCTGCTGGCGGGCAGCGAAGAGCAGAAGAAGCAGTACCTGCCCCCGATCATTGAGGCGGATTGGAAACCGTTCACCGCAGCCCTGATCGAGCCTACTTTCGACTTCGACCCCAACGAAATGAAGACAACCGCCAAAGTTGATGGAAGCGATTTCATTTTGACGGGAGAAAAGACATTTGTCGCCTTCGCCGACAAAGCCGAGGCGATGATCGTTTATGCCCGGTTGGAGGCTCAGACAAAGGCATTCATCGTCCCGAAGGGTGCTGCCGGGTTGAAGGTGGGGGAGGAACGCGAGAAATTCATGGGGCTTAATTCCGTCCCGTTTTTCAAGGTGACTCTGGATGGAGTGAAAGTCCCCAAGGCAAACCTCCTTCCGGGTGATTTTGCCCCGGTGCTGGCTGCCAGTCGCGTGGCGGTGGCAGCCATGGCCATTGGCGTGGCCAAGGCAGCATTTGCGTATTCACGTGACTATGCCAAGGACCGCGACGTTTTCGGAGTGAAAGTGGGTCAAAAACAAGCCATCGCCTTCATGCTGGCAGAAATGGCTACCGAGATCGAAGCCATCCGGCTGCTGGTGTGGGAGGCTGGCTGGGCGATTGACAACAAGAAAGAGGATGCCAGCCAGAAGGCTTACATCGCTGTGACCGGTGCGATCGATTTGGCGATGATGGTCACCGACCGCGCCGTCCAGATCTTGGGTGGGCACGGGTACATCCGCGAACATCCGGTCGAACTATGGATGCGCAATGGACGCGGGTTCGCCACTTTCACCGGGTTGGCCATGGTATAGCGGCCAAGGAGGATTACTATGATTGACTTTGAAATACCTGAAAAGATAGCGGGTACCCGCCTGGTCGTCGAGACGGTGGCAGTCAACATGATGCGACCGGTCTCACGCTACTTCGACGAGCACGAGCATGAGGTCCCCTGGGATTACATCAATTTTATGCACACAGCCACGAAAGCGATGGGAGGCGCTTCGATGGCTCCGGGCGAGGGCAAGAAGGAAGGTCCTCACTTCGGATTTCAACGCCTGGCAGTGATGGTGGAAATGCTGTCGTGGGGTGACGCAGGAATCTACCTGGACACTCCCGGGGGGATGCTGGGTTCGGCGGCAGTCTCGGCCACCGGTTCCCCTGAACAGAAGGAACGCTTTCTCAAGCGCTTCCGCGGCGAGAAGCCGGTCTTCGATGCCATGTGCATGACCGAACCGCAATGCGGCTCGGATACTTCGGCCATCCGCACCAGCGCAGTATTGGACAAGGCGAAAAATGAGTGGGTGTTGAATGGAGAAAAGATCTTTGTCACTGCAGGGCATAAAGCCATGCTCGACTCGGAAGGCTTTATCGTTGTATGGGCGACCATAGATTCGAAAGCAGGACGCGCCGGAATGCGCCCATTCGTGGTGGAGGCCAAAACAGCCGGCTGCCAGGTCACGAAGATGGAGCATAAACTTGGCATCCGCGCCAGCGATACAGTTTCCATAGTCCTGCAGGACTGCCGTGTCCCGTTCGAAAATATCCTCGGGAGCCCCGAGGTAGTCACCACGGAAAAGGCCACCACCGGCTTCAAGGGGGCCATGGCAACATTCGATGCCACCCGGCCCATTGTGGCTGCCCAGGCCATCGGCCTGGCGCGCGCCACATTGGAAATGCTTAAAGAAATGCTGGCTGAGCGGGGAGTCACCATCCGCTATGGTCTGCCACGCCAAAGGCTGTCATCCGTGGAAAAAGAAGTAATCGAAATGGAGATCATGCTGCGATCAGCCTGGTGGCTGGTTCTCAAGGCGGTCTGGATGATGGACAACGGCAAGCCAAATTCGCTGGAGTCTTCGATGTCCAAGGTACGCGCGGGCGACGTGGTCAACAGGATTACCCAGAAGGCCGTGGAGATCATGGGCCCGATCGGCTACAGCCGCGAATTTTTGCTGGAGAAGTGGTTCCGGGATGCCAAGATCAGCGACATTTATGAGGGCACCGGCCAGATCAACCGCCTGGTGGTGGCGCGCCAGATCCTCGGCTACCGCTCGAGCGAATTGAGATAGATTTTCATTCACCCCGACCTCTCCATGTAAAGGAGGGGAGGGGTGATCGAAGTGAGGAGGAAAAATGACCTACAAAATTCATTCCACCGTTGTCGTGGGGGCGGGGACGATGGGAGCGGCGCTCGCAGCACAACTCGCCAACATCGGCGTACCGGTAACGCTGCTGGATATCGTCCCCAACAAGCTCAAGCCGGAAGAAGAGGCGACGAAATTGACGCTTAAAGACCGGGCAGTCCGCAACCGCATCGTGAACGAGGGTTGGGATCGATGTATTAAATCCCGCCCAGCCAACCTGATGGCTTCCGACCTGGCGACACTTGTCAAGCTGGGCAACCTTGAAGACGATTTCGATGCGATTGCCAAAGCGGATTGGGTCATCGAAGCAATTGTCGAAAACCTGAAAATCAAGCAGGACCTGATGAAGCGCGTGGATGCTGTCCGCAAACCGGAAACCATCATCACCACCAACACTTCCGGAATACCGATCAAGGATATTGCCAAAGACCTCTCGAAAGGTTTCAAGCAGCACTTCCTCGGTACACATTTTTTCAACCCACCGCGTTATTTGAAATTGTTGGAAATCATCCCAACCAGTGATACCCTGCCGGCAGTGACCAAGTTCATGGCCTGGTTCGGGGAGTTCCGGCTGGGAAAAGGCATCGTGATGTGCAAGGACACCCCCAATTTCATAGGTAACCGGGTTGCCTTTGGGACGGGTGCGTTCGCACTGAATTACATCCTTGAAAATGGATACAGCGTGGATGAAGTGGATGCTCTCACCGGACCTTTGATGGGCCACCCAAAAACCGCGACCTTCAGGTTGATCGATCTGGTAGGTGTGGATGTATGGGACCACGTGGGCACGAACCTGATGGAACTCATCCCGTACGACAAGTTTGCCATGCCAGCCCTGACGGCAGAAAAACCAAACAAACTGGTGCATACCTTGATCGAGCGAGGTTGGCTGGGCAACAAGACGAAGATAGGCTTCTACAAGGAAGTCCGCACCGATGAAGGCAAGAAGGAATTCTGGTCACTAAACCTGAAGACCCTGGAACATTCGGCTCCATCCAAGCCGCGTTTCGACTCGGTTGGGAAAGCGAAGGATATCGAAAGACTTGGTGAACGGTTGAAGGTGTTTCTGGGTGAATCCGACCGGGCTGCAAAATTAATCAAAGACCTGACATTCCAGGGACTTCAATATGCCTCGGTCATCATCCCTGAAGTGGCCGACACCCCCAAGCCGATCGATGATGCGGTTCGTTGGGGATTCCAACACGAGGCCGGTCCCTTCGAAATCTGGGATATGCTGGGAGTGCAGGAAACAGCCAAATATATGAAGGCCGCTGGTTTTGCTCCCGCCGCGTGGGTGGCAAAAATGCTCAAGGCAGGCTGCGAAACGTTCTACAAGTACAAGGGCGCCAGCAAGGTGGGGGTTTACGATGTTTCCAAACAGAAATACGTTTCCATCCCCAAAACCCCGGGATTAATCGTGCTGAGTGAATTAAGGAAAGCCAAAAAAGTCATCAGCTCAAACCCCGGTGCGTCACTTTATGATATCGGCGACGGTATCGCCCTGGTGGAGTTTCACACCAAGGCGAATGCCCTGGATGATGATATCTTCGCCATTACCCTGGAGGCGCTCGACCGTGCAGAAACGGAATTCGATGGCGTGGTGATTGGAAACGAGGGCGAGTATTTCTGCGCCGGCGCAAACATTGGTCTGGTCCTGATGGCCGCCAAGTCCCAGCAATGGGATGCAATAACCCAAATGGTGAAGAAACTCCAGAACATGAACATGCGCATGCGCTACTTCCCCAAGCCGGTGGTGATCGCCCCGGCGGGAATGACCCTGGGAGGTGGAGGCGAAATTACCATGCACGGCAGCCGCGTTGTGGCTGCAGCTGAGACATATATCGGGCAGGTCGAACTCGGGGTTGGGGTGATCCCTGCTGGTGGCGGCACAAAAGAACTGATGCGCCGCATCATCAACCCATGCATGCGCATCCCGGGAGTTGACATCTTCCCATCCCTGCAACGAGTCTTCGAGCTAATCGGGCAGGCCAAGGTGGCTACCAGTGCCGAGGAAGCCCGCCAGATGGGCTTCCTGGGACCCGCGGACCGGATCGTGGTCAACCGCGATCATCTTCTGACGGAAGCCAAGCGGGAAGCCATGCACATGGCCGCAGCGGGCTATCATCCACCTGCACCTGAACTGATCTATGCCGGTGGACGTGAATCCCTGGCTGCGCTGCGGATGGGCGCCTGGACATTCAAAGAGGGCAAGTACATCACCGAATTCGAAGGTGTGATCGCCGGAAGACTTGCCAATATCATGTCCGGTGGTGACCTGAGCCGACCAACCTGGGTCAGTGAGCAATATATCCTCGACCTTGAATGCGAGGCTTTCCTCTCCCTATGCGGTGAGGAAAAGACCCAGGCACGCATTTTCAATATGCTTCAGACCGGAAAGCCCTTACGGAATTAGGAGGTAACCATGACACGAGAAGCTGTAATTGTATCTGCAGTACGCACCCCAGTTGGGAAAGGTAAGCGCGGCGGGCTGGCAACCGTCCGACCGGACGAGTTGGCAACAGCAGTGGTAAAAGCCTTGCTAGACCGGACCCCCGGATTGGATCCAAAAGAAATCGACGATGTCATCCTCGGCTGCGCCTTCCCGGAAGGTGAACAGGGATTGAACATGGCGCGCATGGTGGCGCTGCGCGCGGGTCTACCGAATACGGTACCCGGCGAAACCATCAACCGGTACTGCTCATCCGGAGTCCAGAGCATCGCGCACGCGGCGTACGCCATCCAGGCAGGCCAGATGGATGTGGCAATTGCCGGCGGGGTGGAGTCCATGAGCATGGTGCCGATGATGGGTTATAAATTTTCAGTGAACCCCTATTTTGCTGCAGAACTACCCCACTACTACACCAACATGGGTCTCACCGCCGAGAATGTGGCGATGAAATACGAGGTAAGCCGCCAGGAGCAGGACGCATTCGCCCTGCGCTCCCACCAACGGGCTGCCGCGGCAGTCAATTCAGGAAAGTTTGATCCTGAACTGGTCCCGATCGAGGTTGAACTTAAGGAACTAGGAACGGATGGCAAGCCTACCACGAAGAAATTCACCGTCAAACGGGACGAGGGCCCACGCGCCGATACCAGCCTGGAGGCACTTGCCAAGCTCAAGCCTGCCTTCAAAGAGGGCGGCACGGTCACGGCGGGCAATTCCTCGCAGGTCTCCGATGGAGCTGCGGGTGTGGTCATCATGTCCAGCGAAAGAGCCGAGGCGATGGGACTCAAACCATTGGTGCGATTCGTGAACTTCGCGGTCGGCGGTGTTCCACCGGAATTAATGGGCATCGGTCCGGTAGTTGCCATCCCGAAGGCTCTCAAAATGGCGGGGCTGTCGCTGAACGATATCGACCTGATCGAACTGAACGAGGCTTTTGCTGCCCAGTCTGTGGCAGTGGCACGCCAGGTAGGTCTGGATATGGAGAAGGTCAACCTGAATGGCGGAGCCATCGCGCTCGGACATCCACTTGGGTGTACCGGAGCCAAGCTGACCACCCAATTGATCTACGAAATGAAGAGGCGCAAGTCAAAGTATGGCATGGTATCCATGTGCATCGGTGGAGGCATGGGCGCGGCAACCATCTTTGAGAACTTGCAAAATTAACCGTTAGTCCATCACTTAAACGGCCGGACGCATTCGCCGGGAGAGCAAAGAAAAATCGTCTGTGCCATGTGATTAACCAAAATAATAGGAGAAAATAATGGCTCTAACAGTTGCAGAACTCATGTCCAAAATGCCGAAAGCATTCCTTCCCGAAAAAGCCCCCGGGCTGGATGCCGTGATCCAGTTCAAATTCAGCGGTGCGGAAGCGGGCGATTGGTTCGCCACAATTAAAGATGGCAAATGCACCACCGAACAAGGTGCTTTTCCAACCCCGAAGATGACCCTATCGGCAGATTCCGCTGATTATGTCAAAATCTTCACCGGCGAACTGGATGGCATGCAGGCCTTCATGGCAGGCAAACTTAAACTGGCTGGTGATCTGAACCTGGCCATGAAGTTAATGACCATGTTCAAAATTCGCTAAAAAAATCGAATAGTTTTCTGGCGATATAGTTATAAAAAGAGTGGGCGGCTATTGCCACCCACCCATATCTCATTTTTCGATCACCAACGAGAATCCCAAAGAACCTGAGATTTCCATACCCTCTTACTGGGTTTTTCCCAGAGAGAGGGTACTTTTATAAGGATTTTACTGGTAATTCCTTCACAATTTGCTTTTTCTTGGCTTCCTCGTTATGCTGCCTGACCAATTCGCGACGCAGGACCTTGCCGACGGTCGTCTTGGGCAATTCGGGGCGAAATTCGACCTGCCTGGGGACTTTATAGACCGCCAGGCTCTTTTTTGACCAGTCCTTGACCTCGTCCTCGGTCAAGCATTCGCCAGGTTTGACCACCACCCAGGCCTTGACCACTTCACCGCGCAGTGAGTCGGGAATGCCAGCCACACCAACTTCCAAAACTTTGGGATTGGCAGCGATGACTTCCTCCACTTCGCGCGGCCAGACCTGCTCGCCGCCGGGTTTGATCAATTCCTTTTTGCGATCCACGATATAGAAATAACCATCGTCGTCCATGCGAGCGATATCTCCCGTAAAGAGCCAAACTTTGCCATCTTTCAGTTTACGCAGGGCGGTAGCTGTTTCGTTGGGCATGTTATGATATTCTTTCATCACCTGTGGGCCACGGACGACGAGTTCGCCAATCTCGCCAACTTTCATTTCCGACTCACCGTCATCCAGACTGATGATCCTGGCATCGACATCGGGGAACGGCATACCAATCGACCCGGTTTTATTTATCCCCAATTGAGGGTTACAGTGAGTGGCAGTTGGTGCTTCTGAAAGCCCATAGCCTTCAAAAACCTTTCCACCGCTTAGGGCTTCGAACCTTTCCTTGGTCTCGCGCAGCAACGGGGCAGAACCGGAAATACAAGCCTTGATGGAACTCAAGTTATATTTTCCAGCGATGACTTCCGGACGGTTGTTTATGGCGTTATACAGCATGGGGATACCGGGGAAGACAGTGGGGTGGAACTTCTTGATATTGCCAAGCAAATCCGGCATGTCACGCGGGTTGGGCACCATCACCAGTGGTGCAGCCATATAAATCCCAAAGAGCATCCCCACCACCATACCGTACACATGGAAAAGAGGGATGGCCATCAGCACGGTCTCTTTTCCGGACAACAAGTTCGGCATCCAATTACCCACCTGGAGGGTATTGGCAACCAGATTGCTATGCGTGGCAACCGCTGCCTTGGAGACGCCCGTGGTACCACCGCTATATTGGAACAAGGCAATATCATCCGACCCAATATCCACCTTTGGACGTTCTTCAGGCTTATATTTTGACAGCAGGTCATTCAGCCAGAGATCGCCGGGTGCCAATTCCACGCGGAACCCACCTTTTTTCTCCTTTGCTAAAGTAAACAGGGCTTTCAGCACGGGTGGAAGAGTCTCTTTGATATTTGTCACGATCAATGTCTTGATCTTGGTATCAGGCTGGGCGGTCTTCATGATCTTATAAAAATTACTCATGACGAACATAGTCTCTACGCCGGCATCATTGGCCTGATGGACAATTTCTGGAGCAGTGTAGCGGGAGTCAATGGCAACTACGACCCCGCCAGCCTTGAGGATCCCAAAGTAGATCATCACAAACTGGGGCGTATTTGGGATAAAGATCCCAACCCGGTCGCCCTTTTTGATCCCCATTCCTGCCAAAGCTGCGGCTAATCTATCGGTGATGGCATTCATTTCCCGGAAGGATATTGCCGCGCCCTTGAAGATGGTGCAGGCGCGATCGGGATATTTCCTTGCTGATTCCTCCAGGAAATGGAAAATAGGAACCGATGGATAATTTATGGTTTGGGGGACTCCTTTATCATAATGCTGTAACCAGGGATGTGCATCCATTTCACTTCCTCCTCTTATGAAAACGGCGAAATCCTATAATTAGTATAGGATTATTAATTCGAAAAGTCAATGATTTATTTTTTTTCGATGGTATATAAACTCATGAGAACCATGGAAACCTTAAGAAATTCTTGACTTCGAGTCTCCGCTGTGCTAGAATGTAAATGCTCCCAAACTTGCGTATAGAAGTATCCTAGTGACCAACCTTCGTCGTCCTCTTCGGCTCAACGTCGGATTCTTAATCAAATCGCCGATCGGTACCCGCCGTGATTTTTACTTTGACTACGAAAAGATGCGCCTGGGGGAGGACTTGACCGTAATCAATTTTTCCGGCAAGGCGAGTTTTGATCGAACTCAACAAGGTCTGCTGCTACAGGGGAAGTTCGAGGCAGCAGCAGACCTGGAATGCGTGCGCTGCCTGGATATTTTTTCCCAACCTCTCAAGTGGTCGTTTTCCGATCTTTATGCTTTTGATAAACGAAACATCACTGATTCCGGCCTGCTGGTCCCGGAAAATGCCCAAATCGACCTGGAACCATTACTGCGTGAATACGCTCTGCTCGAATTCCCAATCAACCCGGTATGCAAACCGGATTGCAAGGGACTGTGTCCGGTATGCGGTGAGAACTTGAACCTTATTGACTGCGGACACCGACCCGAGTCCGACTCGCCATTCGCGGCGTTGAAGGACCTATTGAAGTAGGACGCGCCTGAGGAGGAGGGTGATCAATGGCGCCACTTGACAGACGACATCGCAGCCGGGAGGTCTTGAGCCTGCTCCTTGAGAAAGCTTCAGTCCAGGGTTATTTAACCACAGACGACCTGTTGGAACTCTCTCCCGAAGTTGGCGAGGATACCGAGCGGCTGTCGGTCATCATGCTTGCATTGCGTCACCGGGGGGTGGATGTGTTGGATCCCGAAGCAGCCGAAGCACCACCAACCGACCTTATCCCCATCCCGGGCATGGAACCCTTGATCGAACCGGAACCGATTGTGAACGATACCTTGAGCGATGATACGGTGGGCATGTATCTCAAGGAAATGTCGCGAGTACCCCTGCTTAAGCCAGAAGAGGAATACGGGATCGCCATCCGCATCGAAGATGGTCGCAAAGCGAAATGTGATTTGCTGCGGACACTCGGACGCAAAAGAACCCTGGAACATCAACGGCTGGAGGCGCTGGTGCAAGATGGGATCATGGCGCGTGAGCATATCATCAAGGCCAATACCCGCCTGGTGGTCAGTATTGCCAAGCGTTACATGGGACGCGGAGTCCCCTTCCTTGACCTGATCCAGGAAGGAAACCTGGGACTAATGAAGGCGGTTGAGAAATATGATGCCCATAAAGGTTTCCGTTTCTCGACTTACGCAACCTGGTGGATTCGCCAGACCATTACGCGTGCCATTGCCGATCAGGCCCGCACCATCCGTGTACCGGTCCACATGAGCGACCGCATCCGGCAGATCTATAAAGCCACCCACGACCTGGAACAGCGGCTTGGGCGTGTCCCAACGCCTGAAGAGTTGGCAGCGGAACTGGGCCTGGACCTGCAAAAGGTTCAATGGATCCTGCAGGTTTCATTGCTTCCACTCTCACTGGATAGCCCGGTGGGGGATGATGAGGATTCCGAGCTGGGGATGTTCATTGAAGATGAACTTACCCCCACCCCCATGCAGAGCGTTTTCCAGTCAATGCTGAAGGAAAAGATTGACGAGGTGCTGGGTACTTTAACCCCGCGGGAAGCACGCATCCTGCGCATGCGATTCGGGTTGGACACGGGCACTCCATTTACTTTGGAGGAAGTAGGCGAGAAATTCGGACTGACCCGCGAACGCATCCGGCAAATCGAAGGGAAGGCATTGCGGCGGCTGCGTCATCCAAGGCGGGCCAGGCAATTGAAAGAATACTTATAATTGGTGATAAGGGTCGATAGGGAATATTGCCTTGATTAAATGTGTAAACTAATAATTTCCATGTCAGACAGCATACTTTTAAAACAGCCTCCCCAAATCAAGGGAGGCTGTTTTATGGATTTAGATTTCCCTGAACGCTGGAGAGCCTTCGATATAGCCCATCCTGGCGCATTAGTTCTTCATGAGTGCCCATCTCGCGGATGGACTTGTCCTCCAGCACAACGATCTTATCTGCGTTTCGAATGGTGGATAAGCGGTGAGCAATGATGATGGTTGTCCTTCCCTGCATGAGGCGTTCAAGCGCCTCCTGGATTATTTGCTCGGTCTCCGTGTCCACCGAGGAAGTGGCTTCATCGAGAATTAAAATCGGAGCATCCTTCAGGATTGCACGCGCAATGGACAAGCGCTGCTTTTGTCCGCCGGACAACTTAACACCCCGCTCGCCGATCAAAGTGTCATATCCCTGAGAGAGTTCGGTAATGAAGCCGTGGGCATTGGCAGCTTTTGCAGCAGAGATCATTTCGGCCTCATCTGCGGTTGGACGGCCAAACAGCAGGTTCTCCCGCACAGTACCATAGAATAAAAACACATCCTGCAGCACAATGCTGATCTGCCTACGCAAACTGTCAAGCGTGTAATCTGTTAAATCACGACCGTCGAGGGTAATCACACCGCTGGATACATCGTAAAAGCGCGGGATTAGACTGACCAGGGTGGTCTTCCCCACGCCCGTGGGTCCCACCAATGCCACCACTGATTTGGAGGGTATCTCCAGCGAAACATTTTCCAAGATCTGGACGCCCTCGGAGTATTCAAAGCTGACGTTTTGGAAAACGAAATCCCCACGCACCCGATCCATTACCGGCGCAGCACCGCGGACGGTCTGAGGCTCGTGCGGCTCAGCCATCAGGTCGGCTATCCGGTCCGCGCCAGCAAGAGATGACTGGACAGCCTCCCAAGCGCCACTCAAATTCTGCACGGGGGCATAGAAACTTTGCAGGTAAAGGAAGAAAGCTACAAGGTCAGCTATTGGCAGGGAACCCTGCAGTGCCAGCCGTCCACCGAAGTAAATTACAATCAGCGTCCCGAAGGAGGAGGTGAATTCCACAAAGGGCTGAAATGTAGCCATCAATTTTAATGCACCAAGCTGGGATTTGCGATAATTCTCAATACCTTCATGAACACGACGAGCTTCTTCATCTTCACGGGTGAAGGCCTTGATCTCGCGGATACCCGACAGGTTATCGTTGAGAAGGGCATTCAAGTCGCCCAATACCTTCTGGCGATTGCGGAAGGCCGGGCGGACGTATTTGGCATAGACCCGCAGGGACAGCACCACGAATGGGATGGGAATCAAACTGAGCAGAGTCAGTTTCCAATTCAGGCTCAGCAAAACAACAGTAACGCCTATCAATGTAACCAGGTTAACAACCACGTCGGGGATGGCGTGGGCGATGAGCTGTTCGAACAGGTCTGTGTCGTTCACTACATTGGACATCAGGTTACCAACCTGCTTGTCCTCGTAGAAACGCAATGAGAGGCGCTGCATGTGTTCGTAGATATACTCCCTCACATCCGCCACCACGCCCCAGCCAGCCACGTGAGCCACATACGAGCGAACGAAAGCCAGACCAGCCCGAATGAAATAAGCAGCAAGGACGACCAGCGCCAGGATGGTGACGTAGTTCATATCGGCCAGGCTGACTCCCGGAGCTGTGACTTCAGCAACCAACAGTTTGATAATCCAAGGGATGAGCAATTGGATGCCGACCAGGACCAACATACTTATGGCGGTTACTATCAACGACAGCGTGTATTTGCGGGCATAGTTAAATATGAGTTGAAATGGTTTCATTATTTTCCTCGGTATGAATTGTACCAGTGCCTAAATCCACGCGAACGATTCAATTGCAGAAAAAAAAGACCGCCGGGGGCAGGGGCAGTCCTTTTTGGATCAGAACATATAACCATTATTTATTTGGTGATCCCAACAGCTTTTAAATATTTTACTAGGCGGTTTGTTTCGACCTCAAGACGGGCAACTAGTTGTGGAGCGGAGGAGAGATCGTCCTGACGGCCGATCGTCTCCATTTCGGCGCACAATTCGGTAACGGGGGTGGCGCTAAAGTTGGCCGAAACGCCTTTTAAATTATGTGCGTGCCGGCTGAAATCGTTGGCGTTATGAGCTTCTAGATCAATATTAAATTCCTTGAGGCGTTCAGGAAAACCAGCCACATAATCATGGCACATTTCATAAAGGAACGGTTTGTCGTTGCCAAATCGTTCAAGGGCTCGTTCGACATCCATGGGGAGTTGATCTGTTTGCGGGAGGGAAGGCTCAACAGGAACGGTAAGAAATTGAGCAGGCTGGGGGGGCGTTTCTTCCATTCGTATGGTCAGAGCCTCATCAGCTTCCGAAGGCTCCAGCCAGCGATCAAGCACACTCAGCAGCATACGTATTTCAAGCGGCTTGGGAACATAATCGTCCATCCCTGCGGCAAGGCAGCGACCGCGATCCCCTTTCATGGCATGAGCAGTCATCGCAATGATAGGGATGCGATGTCCAGAACCAGCCTCCCATTCACGAATTCGGCGAGTGGCCTCAAAGCCATCCATCTCGGGCATCTGTACATCCATTAATATGGCGTTATATTTCCCTTCTTTTGCTTTTTCCACGACCTGGAGACCGTTCTCGACCCCGTCCACTGAATAACCAGCCTTGTTGAGCAATATCGCAGCCAATTTTTGATTGATTGCATTGTCCTCGGCAACCAGGATGCGCTGATTGGAGTGTTGTTTCTGCTCAGCGAGCATATGGCGCGTGATAATGGCTGGTTTCTTTTCTTCTTCCCGACCCATCACTGCTTCCAGTGCCTGGTAGAGCATTTGCTGGCGCACGGGTTTGAGCAGGTAGCCAGAACAACCCAAAGATTCCATGCGGGTGGCGTCACCGCGCTGACCAATGGAAGTCATGACGATAATGCGAACATCTTTTAAAGCAGGATCACCCTTAATGGTCCGAACAATTTGCTCGCCATCCATGCCAGGCATTTGCATGTCGAGCAAAACCACCTGGTACGGATCTCCGTTCCGCAAGGCATTGCGTAATACTTCAATGGACTTGAAACCGCTGGCCACAGTATCCACCCTGCAACCGAAGCCCTCCACGGTCTTAGTCAGAATGGTGCGATTCGTGGCATTGTCATCCACTCCAAGAATATGCATTCCTGACAGGTTGACGGGTTGAATTATGAGCGGTGCAGTACCGCGTTTTTCAAGGGGCTGTTTTTCAAAAGTCACTTGAAACCAGAAGGTACTCCCCATTCCCGGACTGCTTTGCACACCAATTTCGCCACCCATCGCCTCCACAAGCTGTTTGCAGATTGTCAGACCCAACCCACTGCCCCCATACCTGCGAGTGGTGGAACCATCAGCCTGGGTAAAGCGTTCGAACACAGATTGCTGCCGGTCAGCAGGAATGCCGATGCCCGTGTCCTGGATCGAAAAATAGACCGTGGCATGCGAGTCTGTTTCATTTACAGGTTCAGCGCGGACGACAATTTCGCCCTGATGGGTAAACTTGATGGAGTTCCCGATCAGGTTGATAATTATTTGCCGGATGCGACCCGGGTCGCCTTTCAAATCAGTTGTCAGATCTGGATGGACCAGGCAAGCGAGTTCCAATCCCTTATCCTGGGCACGTTGCGCCAATGAAGCTGCCGCATCCTCGACCGTGGTACGCAAATTAAAGCTGATGATTTCCAGTTCCATCTTTTTGGCTTCAATTTTGGAGAAATCGAGGATATCGTTGATAAGAGCCAGCAGGGCTTCAGCGCTCTGCAGGGAAATATTTAAATATTCCCGCTGCTCATCGGTCAGGTCAGTATCCAAGGCAAGTTCGAGCATGCCAATGACGCCGTTCATGGGGGTGCGGATCTCGTGACTCATGTTGGCAAGGAAATCACTCTTGGCGCGGTTGGCATCTTCCGCATCCTGGCGAGCGATGATGAGCTCGGTGATATCGTGATAGATCGCCAACGCGCCAACCTTTTGCTCGCCGACAATGACCGGGACGGCCGATATTTCGACGTCAACAAGGGTGCCATCCTTGCGACGCCGTTGACCAATCCCATGGATGGTGGCACCGGTGAGGGTCTGCTGTGTATACTGCGAGGCTTCCTGGAGAGTGGCATCGGTGGTGATCAAAGAATCCAGGTTAGACCCGATTATTTCATTTTGCGTATATCCGAACAATTTTTCAAAAGCCGGGTTGCAAGAAGCGATTTGTTCTTTTTCGTCCAGGACAATGATGGCAGCCGGGCTGTTTATCACAAGGGATTCAAAGAATTTTTTCTGCCTGGCAACATCATCTTCGATCCGTTTTCGTTTTGAAATATCATGGAGAAGATATATCGTACGGGATGGAACTTCAGACGTTACGATTTCCACCAGCACTTCGAAAAAACCGCCCAGTCGCGGAATTTCCATTTCCCCAGCATGTAATGCAGGAGGCGCTAATTGATCATTCTCTCGCAGTGTCTCCAGGAAAGATTTGCCAATTATTTCTTTGTAAGATGAATTAAGTTTCGTAATCACTGCTTTATTGCAGCGGGCAATGTTCCCGTCAGAATCGACGATAAAGATCAGGTCTGTGACCGCATCAAATGTGCTTTCCCACTCTTTCTTGCCGCGGCTGATCACCTGTTCAACCTGGTGGAGTGTGCCCACTTCCTGATTCAACTTCTTGTTCACGGTCTGCAGTTCTGCAGTTCGTTTAACGACTGTGGCTTCCAGTTCATTTGTCAATGTCGTCAGTCGGCGTTCACGCACACCCACAAGAATAAATACCACACCAAGGACCAGGGGGGCGCAGTCAATTATCCATAACAATGGCTGGCTTTGCTGGGCTGACAAAATTGAAGAAAAGTTAAAATTAAGCCCGTCAATGAGGATTTGGAAAAAAGTCCCAATTGCGGGGAAGAGCAAACCAAAACCAGCTCCCAATAGAAAATAGAGGAAAATTATCGGATGGAATGCGGTTCGGGTCTTCATCTTTGTAACTCCAGGTTAAATGGACAACGACAGATAACTCTTGAAGAGTATTATAGCAATAATGCAGTTAAAATAGAGGTATCTTTACATTCACAATTTTGTCTGCCTTTTACACTTGCATCCTGGCACGCACCATAGTAAACTCAATCAATGATTAAACCTCGTTTCTCCCCTTCCATGATGATGCCTATGGAAATGCCATCCCAGGTACGGACAGCCGCGCGGAGAAAATGAAATTCTTTTACGTCCTAAAAAGGCTGTCCAAATATCGGACGGCTTTTTTATTTTACTCAAGAATGATTTAAATAACCATGTAATTCTCTGAAGGAGAAATCATGCCCGAAAATATACTGATCGCCATTGCCTGGCCGTATGCCAACGCCGAGATCCATGTGGGCAATATCACCGGGTCGCACCTGCCTGGAGACACCGTGGCTCGTTACCACCGACTAAAAGGAGATCATGTGCTGATGGTTTCCGGCACGGATTCCCACGGCACTCCCGTAACAATTGCAGCGGATAAAGAAGGCATCCCGGTGGAGGAAGTATATAAAAAATACCATAATGGCTTCATTGATTTGTTCCAGCAATTGGGTATCCAGTACGACCTTTACACCAGCACCCACACCGAGAACCATTTCAAGGTGGCTCAATCCATGTTCCTGGCATTGAAAAAGAACGGCTTCCTTTTTACTAAGAAATCCATGCAATGGTACAGCCCAACTGCGAACCGTTTCCTTCCGGATCGCTATGTGGAAGGTACGTGTTATATTTGTGGTTTCACAGGAGCACGCTCCGACCAGTGCGACCGGTGCGGAAATGTGCTCGAACCCGAAAAACTGCTCAACCCGAAATCGAAAGTGGATGGTTCAACCCCCGAACTGCGGGAAACCGAACACTTCTTCCTGGAACTTTCCAAGCTTGAGAAAGATGTGACTGATTTCCTGCGTAAACGCTCAAGCTATTTGCGCGAGACAGTACTGGGAGAATCACTCGGAAAAATCGAGGCTGAGGGTCTTAAACCGCGGCCCATCACCCGGGACCTGGATTGGGGCATTCCGGTGCCAGTGGAAGGCTGGGACGACAAGCGGTTGTATGTCTGGTTTGAAGCAGTCATTGGATATCTATCGGCGGCAATCGAGTGGGCGAAGATCAGTGGTGCCCAGGATGCCTGGAAAAATTGGTGGGTTAACCCGGCAGCAAAAGCCTACTACTTTATTGGCAAGGACAACATCTTCTTCCACACGGCGCTGTGGCCCGCTGAATTAATGGGAGCAGGGGAGCAATTCCTGGAGATCTTTTGCGAAGAAGAGGGTGCTCTCAGCATGCCCTACGACGTACCAGCCAACCAGTTCATGAACCTGGAAGGTCAAAAGATCAGCGGCTCACGCAACTGGGCAATTTGGGGCAGAGACGCATTAACCCGATATGACCCGGATGCCTTGCGATACTATCTGACCATCAATATGCCAGAAAACCATGATTCCGACTGGGATTGGAAAGAGTTCGTTGCCAAGAATAACGGAGAACTGGTGGCTACCTGGGGGAACCTGGCAAACCGTGTACTTACTTTCAGTTATAAACATTGGGATGGATATATCCCGAACATCAACCTGGATGCTTTGCGCCTCGCAGATATAAACCTGTTGACTTCAATCGAAGTCGGCTTTAAAACAGTAGGGGATTACCTGGAGGCGGTGAAACTTCGGGCCGCCTTGCAGGAAGTATTCCGCCTGGCGGCAACAGTCAACCAATACCTGGACCAGATGGCGCCATGGCAGGCGGTCAAGACGGACAAAAATTCAACTGCCCTGACCATCTTCACCGCACTGAAGGCGATTGACTCTCTTAAAGTGATGTTTGCTCCCTTCCTACCGTTCACTTGTGAGAGATTGAATGGATTCTTCGGGTACGAGAGTCCATTGTTTGGCGAATCGTACTCGGAGACGATAAAGGACAACCTCGGCGATCATTTGGTCCTGAAATATCGCAGCGTCGAAAGCTCCAAGTGGAAACCGAGCCAATTAAAACCAGGTGGAAAACTCAACCCCCCCGCTCCACTATTCAAGAAGCTCGAAGAAAGTGTGATTGAAGAGGAACGAGCGAGATTGGGAAAATAGCATGAAATAGGAAAGCGGCAAATAAATGAAATTTGCCGCTTTCCTTCAGGAGGTCATATCCTGGTTTTTTTTATACTTTCCTCCCCTGGAATAATAATCTGACCAGCAGAGGGACTACAGAATAAGTATCCACACTACCAGATGTTTTTTGCGGGATTTATTGATAAATTATTAATGAGTAGGTTTGAATTCATTCCTCTCAAGCAATCCCTTCCAGCCAAATTGGCAACTGGTCGATCAGTATTTTCATGATCGACTTCGTGTTTTCATGGAATAATGAGATGTTCCCATATGCCTCACCGCCCTCTGAGTTGACCAGGTCGGTGACACCTCGCAGGATGAAGCAGCGAACGTCGTTTCGGTTTGCCACCCAGGCGATTGCCCCTGACTCCCAATCTGCCGCTATGGCAGCATACTTTTGCACAAGGCCTGGAATGTCGCCAGGGAATATATCCCGGTCGGCCGAGATGAGCAATCCAGGCTGGACCTGACAAGGTGGGGGATTGGGTAACCAGGAAAGGTCGAGTTTGGTAGCGTAGTGGGAAAGGGCATCATCCGGGTCTGTCATTTGTTCGAAAATGTCGTAAATGATCGTTTTAGTAACCAGGATGACAGTTCCCCTCTTCACACGGCCTTCGAACCCTCCGCAAGTTCCGAGGTTAACAAGCAAGTGAGGTTGGTAACGGTCAATAACATATTGTGCTGTAGCTGCGGCAGAGACCTTCCCCCAGCCACCTTGAAAATATTTTATAAGTTGATAGTCAAACGTTTCACCAAATGGAGAGGTGTTTACCCGAAATGGGGCGAGGATCTCTTTGACTGCCTGCCATTCGGAGTTGGCTGAGATCAGTACGATGATGGGCTGATCAACCATTTTCCAATTTTTTATCCATGTAATCGAGCACAAACTGCAGGGCAGCCTGCGTTGAGGATAATTTATTACCGCGACGATCACCGCTCCAGACAAACTTCCGGGTCCATTCTCCTTCCGGAGCCGAGAGACCGATCCACGTAGTTCCGACAGGATTACCCGGTGAGCCTCCGCCGGGACCGGCAACACCGCTAACGCTGATCCCTATATCTGCGCCCAGCACTGCGCGAACGCCGCGAGCCATCTCTATTACAGTCTCCCGACTGACAGCACCGTGGAGGCGCAGAGTTTCACTCGAAACATGCAAAAGGGAAACCTTGACCTCATTCGCGTAACATATCACCCCACCCAGGAAATAATCGGATGATCCCGGTACATTCGTAATATGATCAGCAACCAACCCCCCCGTGCAGGATTCTGCAGTAGCGAGTTTCAGACTTCGAGTGCGCAGGTGTGTGCCAATTGCCTGTTCGAGGGGGATACTCATGTGCGCATTTATACCATGGCTGATGCGAATATTTATACACCTTTTCATTCGGTTATGATGATAAAAATATAGGCATGGGGAATAATTTCAAGAGCTCTTAAGGAAGGTGCTTGTACAGGGTGATAAAATTGGAATGATGGACATTTCCGATCATATCAAGGGTATCCTTGATACTCTCCCCTCCAAGCCGGGCTGTTACCTGATGAAAAATGCCGAGGGGAAAATCATCTATGTCGGCAAAGCGATCAGTCTGAAGAACCGGGTCCGGTCATATTTTCATGCTGATGCGAGTCATGATCAAAAAACCCGCCGGCTGGTACGTGAGATCGTCCAAATCGAATGGATCCTGGTAGGTTCAGAACTCGAGGCGCTTATCCTCGAAATGAACCTGATCAAAAAACACCGTCCCAAGTACAACATCCGTTTGAAGGACGACAAGCGCTACCCTTATATAAAAATCCATTGGCAGGACCCGTTTCCAAAGGTCACCGTAACCCGCTTAATGCTGGATGACGGGGCGCGTTATTTTGGGCCCTACACGTCAGCGTGGGCCGTCTACCAGACTCTGGACGTGCTGCGGCGGGTATTTCCGTACCTGACCTGCGACCGGGTAATCACCGGGCAGGATAAGCGCGCCTGCCTATATTACGATATCAAACTATGCCTGGCGCCATGCATAGGGGTGGTAAACCAGCAGCAATACCGCCAAATGATCTCTGACCTGCAGGAGTTCCTCAACGGTCACTCCGAGCCGATCATGAGACGGGTTCAACAGGAAATGGAAAAAGCTGCGGAAGACATGCGATTCGAAAAAGCTGCCGCGCTGCGTGACCAGTTGAAAGCCATGCAATCCATTGTTGAGCGCCAGAAAGTGGTTTTTTCAGCAGATTACAAGGATTCGGATGTAATTGCCATGGCGCGATCTGATAATGAAGCGTGCGTACAGATATTCTTTATCCGAGGCGGCAAACTAATCGGGCGTGAATATTTCGTCCTGGAAGGTACGGAAGATGCAGCAGATAAAGAGGTGATTACCGAGTTCATCAAGCAATTCTATACTGAAGCAGCGGTAATCCCGCAACAAGTGCTTCTTCCCCAGGAGATCGAGGAATCACAAATCATTGGTCAATGGCTGCGCACTCGACGAGGGGGTGAGAAAACAGAAATGGTAGTACCACGTAAAGGGCAGCCTCATGACCTGGTCCTGATGGCTGCAGAAAATGCGGCTGAAACCCTACAAGCCCTGCGTACACAATGGCAGGCAGACACGCATAAGCAGGAACAAGCGCTGGCAGAACTTCAATCAGCCATGCAATTGCCCAATCCACCCAACCGAATAGAATGCTACGATATATCCCATACCCAGGGAGTGGCAACCGTGGGGAGCATGGTCGTTTTCACTCAAGGCGTACCGGATAAAAAACTTTACCGCCGGTTTAATATTGAGGGGACGATTGGCGTTCCCGATGATTTCGCCAGCATGGAGGAAATATTAACGCGCCGATTCAAGCGCTGGGAATCGGCTCAAGAAATAGACCCTGCCACTTCGCGAACGGCAGCACCGGGGTCCAAACCGGATGAATCATTCGCTTTTCTCCCGGACCTGATGATAGTTGATGGTGGAAAAGGACAATTATCCCGGGCGATCGAAGTACTTCAAAGTTTCAAAATATTTAATAAAGTGCCGGTAGTTGGCCTGGCCAAGCAAAAAGAGGAGATCTTTTTCCCCAACAAGCCCGACTCGTTGCTGCTGCCGCGTCACTCACAAGGGCAATACCTTGTCCAACGCATCCGCGACGAGGCTCATCGCTTTGCCATAACTGCGCACCGGGCGCGGCGAACGAAACAGGGAATGGCCTCCGCCCTCGATTCAATGCGCGGAATCGGTCCGGTCAAACGGAAAGCCCTCTTGAATCATTTCGGTTCTGTGGATAAGATTAGAGAAGCATCAGTGGTAGAATTGAGCGCCGTGCCCGGAATTAACAAGGCATTAGCTGAAATTATCAAGGCACAATTGGAATGAAAAAAATCTGGATCGTAGACGATGATGAAGAAATGATCTATGCTGTCCGGTTGATGCTGAAATTGCTGGATTGCGAAGTCAGGCATTTCTTTTCAGCCAAGGTGGCAGCCCAGGCTCTTTTCGATGGGGAACGACCAGACCTGTTCATCCTGGATATCAATATGCCCGGGGTGAGCGGGATCGACTTTCTGGAATTTATTCATCGCCGCGAAGATTTTGCGAATATCCCAGTGGTCATGCTTTCCACCGAAGCTGCCGACGTGATAGTGGATCATGCCATAGGTCTTGGTGCGGACGCTTATGTGACCAAACCGGTAGCACTGGAGGAACTCGAAGCAGCCATGAAAAAGGCATTCCTGGCGCATGGAGTGAATAAATAATTATAAATTGGGTAATCTCGTACAGGAACACCTTAAACCCAGTTGATATCGTGCGAGGATTGAGATGGTAAAAGGAAAGAATCAAAAGAAAACAACCTGGGAACAACGGCAAACGCGGACGTACCGGGTCATTATCATTGTTATCTCGGCAATCGTCCTCCTGACCATGATCCTGTCATTGACGATCACAATAAGATAATAGGAATCAATGAGACGATACCCAGTAAAAACACCCGCTTCTTGGGGTAGATGAAATCCCATTTACAACAACTGCCCGCGCACCCGGGTGGCCTCGTGAACCATTTCAAACAGTATTCTCTGATCCCGAAGAGAATGTGACTCGAGACCAGTTGCGGGTCGAAATTTGGATCCGATAAATAATAAAAGGTGGATATGCTGGATAAACTTGCCGGGATTGAAAATCGCTACGATGAACTTCACCGCTTGCTTCTGGAAGTGGGTAGCGATTATCAGCGTGCGGCGGAATTGAACAAGGAACGGCTCGACCTGGAAACCATGGTCGAAAAATCAAAAGAATACCGTCGTGACCTGGCGCGCCTGGAAGAAGCTCATGCAATAATCGGGTCTGAGGAAGATGCCGAAATGCGACTGCTGGCGGAATCGGAGATTGCCGACCTGGAACCACGGGCGCAAACGCTCGAAAAGGAACTCAAGCAAATGCTGGTTCCCAAGGACCCACGCGACGAGAAAAATGTGTTCGTTGAAGTACGCGCCGGAACGGGTGGGGAGGAAGCAGCCATATTTGCCGCCGACCTGTACCGAATGTATACACGGTATGCTGAACGCCAGGGGTGGAAAGTGGAGTTGATGGACTCGAATGCCATCGGCATCGGTGGTTTCAAGGAAGTAGTCTTCCAGGTTAAAGGCAAGGGCGCCTTTTCGAAACTAAAATACGAGTCTGGCGTCCACCGGGTTCAACGCGTCCCAGCCACAGAATCTTCGGGTCGGATTCATACTTCAACCGCCACGGTAGCTGTATTAGCCGAAGTGGAGGAAGTGGATGTGGAAATCCCAGAGTCTGACATGAAAATCGATGTTTTTCGATCCTCAGGAGCGGGCGGGCAGAATGTCCAGAAGAATGCAACTGCCATCCGTATCACCCACCTGCCAACCGGCATGGTGGTTGCTGTCCAGGACGAACGCTCACAACTGCAGAACAAACTGCGTGCCCTGTCCATATTGCGAGCGCGCCTGTACGAAATCGAGGAAGAAAAACGACGGTCCACACAGGATGCGGACCGCCGCTCACAGGTGGGATCTGGAGAACGATCCGAAAAGATCCGTACCTATAATTATCCCCAGAACCGCGTCACCGATCATCGTATCAATGTGTCGATCTTCAATCTTCCGGCAGTAATGGAAGGGGGCATTGATCAGTTTATCGAAGAACTCTCTTCCCGTGATGAAGCTGACCGCCTCTCCGCAACCGGGGGGGAGGATATTGACCAGTAAGGGTGGGGGACAGACCATTGGACGAACCCTGGACTGGCTGATCTCTCGTTTGGAAAAGACCAGCGACACGCCAGGCCTGGATGCCCAGCTGTTGTTGGCGCACAAGCTTGGCAAACCGCGTTCCTGGGTTTTGGCTCATCCAGAAGCGCCAATAACCAAAAACGAGATCATAACTCTCGAAGAGACGGTTACACGCTTTGAGGTGGGCGAACCACTTGCATATATCCTTGGCACGTGGGAATTCTTCGGCTTGAATTTCCAAGTAACGCCCGATGTGCTCATCCCCCGCCCGGAGACTGAATTGCTGGTTGAACGGGCGATAAAGTGGTTGAGGAAGCTGGACCCCGGGGGAAGAAAATTGAGAGTGATGGATGTGGGGACTGGCTCCGGTTGCATCGCCATAACCATGGCAGTCAACATTCCGAATATTTTCATCACCGCAACAGATATTTCCCCTGCGGCCCTGAATGTCGCTCGTAAAAATGCTAAAAAGATGGATGTTTTCGACCGCATCACCTATGTCGAAGCAGACCTGTTCCCATATCTCCCAATCCCCGATCCATTCTCGATGATAGTGGCCAACCTTCCTTATATTCCCACCAAGACCTTGATGGAAATCCCTGTTTTTGGCAGAGAACCCACCCTTGCCCTGGATGGCGGGCCTGACGGATTGGAGGTCATCCGCCGATTCCTGAAAAAAGCTCCTGCGTGGCTACTCCCCGGGGGTTCGCTTATGGTTGAAATCGAAGCCTCAGAAGGCGCAGCAGTACAATTATTGGCATCTGCCATTTTTCCGAAAGCCAGGATCCACTTACATAAGGACCTGGCTGGTCACGACCGGTTGGTGGAAATCCAAACATGAATACGATCATTTTGTCGGAGCAAGATCCACAAACCCTGCTGAGTGCACTCGAAGTTTTGCAATCGGGGGGGCTGGTGGCTTTCCCAACCGACACCGTATACGGGGTGGGTGCACTGGCTTTCGACCAGGCCGCAGTGAGGAATATCTACAAGGTAAAGGATCGTCCGGTTGAAAAAGCCATCCCAATTTTGATCGGAGATGTGGATGACCTTGTAAAAGTAACTATGGCAATCCCGGAAATTGCGTTGAAGTTGGCTGCTCGTTTTTGGCCAGGACCTTTAACCCTGGTTGTACCAAAACACCCGGCATTATCAGCAACTGTCTTTGCCGGGTCCACGATCGGCGTGCGCATCCCGGACCATCCTTTGGCACGTGCCTTGCTGCACCTGGCAGGACCATTGGCAGTCACATCTGCCAACATTTCCGGACAGCCAAGTCCCACAACTGCAATCGAAGTCTTTGCCCAACTCGGTGGGAGAATAGCGCTGATCCTCGATGGAGGCATGACCCCCGGGGGAGTCCCTTCAACCGTTGTAGATTGTGTAGGTGGAGAGCCGCAAATTCTGCGTGCCGGACCGATCCCTAAAAACGAGGTAATGGCAATAATCGAGGGAAAGCTTTGACCTCTCGTTCAGGAACCGATACCAGCATTTCCCGACCGTAATTCTCTCATCTGCGTCTTAACCTTTATTCATCCTGTTCTTATCTCGAAGCATATAATATTAATTATTCTCCTCCTTATACAAACCCCGCCGGGACTAGGGCCAGTCCCCCCAGGGGTTTGTGCTTTAGTGCTTCAAGTATTAATTTTTATGGTTTGGGGGATATACAATAAAAATGCAGATGTTCCAGGCACGCATCAACCCAGGAAAACGAACTATTCAGCGATCAGGATAATGGCCAGGTTGGCAAAATATCAATTTCCAGACCGTCGGTGTGTCCAAGAATATAGCGGAAATACCCAGCGGCAGCGATCATAGCTGCGTTGTCGGTACAGAGAGATAAAGGCGGAATATTTACAGGGAATTCTGTCTGTACCAAGAATATGTCTCGCAGGGGTTTATTAGCCGAGACGCCACCGCCTACCACGATTTGCTTTACTTTATATTCGCGTGCGGCGTTCATGGTTTTATTAAACAGAACATCCACGACGGCTGCCTGGAAACTGGCAGCCAAATCGGCTACCGGCAGGGGCTTCCCTTCCAACCTTTTTGTTTCTCTAAGAACCGCGGTCTTGAGACCGGAAAACGAAAAATTCCAGGTACCTTCCAGCCAGGCGCGGGGAAATTTGAACGCCGCCGGATTTCCGTGTTCGGCAGCCTCCTGGACCGACGGCCCACCTGGGTAAGAGAGTCCCAGCAAGCGGGCAACTTTATCGAAGGCTTCCCCGGCTGCATCATCGAGAGTAGCGCCGAGACGCTGGTAAGAAAGGTGGGCGTCCATGAGATTTAATTCAGTATGCCCACCCGAGACAAGCAAGGCAAGCAGTGGGAAATGGGGTTTGGGAGAAGGTTTTTCATCCGCGTTGTAGACCCAGGCTGAGTAGATGTGACCCTCCAGATGATTTACCCCCACCAGAGGTAGACCCGTTCCAATTGCCAAACCTTTTGCCGCATTCAGCCCAACCACGAGAGAACCTGCCAAACCAGGCCCGCGCGTTGCGGCAATGGCATTGATATCCGAAAGTGCCAGGTGGGCCTTGGCCAGGGTCTGTTCGATTACTGGCAGAATGGTCAGGACGTGCTGACGGGCGGCAACTTCAGGGAATACACCCCCATAGCGGGCGTGAATATCCATTTGAGATGCAACGGTGGAAGCCAGTAAGATCCGGCCTTTTTCAATAACAGCCGCGGCGGTCTCATCACAGGATGTTTCAATTGAAAGGATACGGGCAAGTTTCAAATCAGTCATCGGGATGATTATAGCGTTATCCACCGGTACGTCAACGCCTTGATAGAGATATTTCCCATTAATAATGGTATGACTCCCCATTTCCCGAGTGTTTTTAATGACTAGATTAGCAGAATCTTTCCTGAGCGTAAATCATAACGGTAACAGGAAAAGTTGAAATTGCGCGGGCTGGCGTGGAAGGTGACTGAAAAGAAGCGTTCCCAAGATGGTCTGCAATGCACCACCAGCACATCATCTTCGGTTAATACTTTATGCGAAACCACAAATTAGTCACCTGGCGTGTTTGAGTAAAACCAACCCGCTCCAACTTCACTTGCGTGCCACCAGAATGGGTGAATAACCTGACACCATCGCCGAGCAAAATTGGAGCACTGTGGACGAGGATCTCGTCAAGCAACCCTGCGTCGAGTACCTGCTTTGCCGTGTTCGCGCCAAAAATCACAGCGTACTTATCCCCCGCAGCGGTCTTGACGAGATTTATTGCCTTGTTGAGGTCGCCACTGACAAAGGTAAATCCGAGAGCAGCGGAGACGGGATTGGCATGTGTCAGGACAAACTGGGGTCCAGCCCATGCCCCGCCGTAAACTTTTCCATTCTCGGTCCTGGCAGCCTAATAAGTGCGAGCACCCATCAGGACTGCTCCAATCCGACCAATTACATTGTCAGCTGTTGGATTCGGACCGAAATATTCACCCATCCACCCCATGGCGTCGCCCGGTCCAGCGATGAATCCATCCAACGACATCGTGTCATGCCAAAGAAGTTTACTCACCCTTAATCAAAACCTCCTGCTTACCTCCCCCAATTCTTCATCTTCAATACAAAATCATACGGATACTCTGCCAGGACTTCCATTATTCCATCCGGTCTGACCCAGAACGTATCCTCGATGCGAACTCCCATGCCTTTTTCAGGGTAGTAAAGCCCAGGTTCACTTGTGATCACCACCCCGGGTTTAAGGATATTATCATCGGATGAAGTAAGTCTCGAAAATGGTCTTTCGTGAATATTCAGCCCGACACCGTGTCCGATCGAGTGGACGTAGCCTTCCACAGGCGCTGGAGTATGGAGCGGGGTCTGGTGACCGTTCTTTTCGAACTCTTCACACACCAGGCGTTGATAATCCTTGAAGGGTGCGTTTAAGTCGAGATTATCACGCACTTTTTCAAATACTGTTTTGACCTCGTCGTACAATTTCTGCGCTTGGGGCGTTGCATAGCCAAGGCTCCAAGTACGGGTGAAGTCATAGAAGTATCCCCCACCCGCCTCGCAAGGGTAAATATCGAACACAATGGTTTGTCCCAGCCGGAGGAGGTCGGTGGGGGTACCAATTGAATGGGGGATCCCGGAATCGCGCCCTATGGCAAAGATCGTCCCTTCCGGATTCCCAGCCCCCAACTCAGCAAGCCACAAGTCGATCCTGGATTTTACGTCCGCGATTGTAAGAGGAGTTCCATCCTCCCCCAAAAGGAGTTCGTCATTTCGCACCTGGCAGCTGGTGAGGTAATCCGCGACGCGTCCAACTACCGTAGTTGTAATCATCCCCATTCTGCGAATTCGGGCAACTTCCGCATCGTCTTTTGTCTCCATTGCATACATGAAAAGAGAATTGTCATGCGACTCGCCCACGAATTCAGAATCCGACATGAGTTTTTGTAAGCGGGTGAAAATTGCGAATTCAGATCCGATGTCCGCGGTGCCATAAAGACCGATCTTCCCATGCACACCCTGATCAATGAACATCCGTTTATATCGAAACGCTGAAGCCAGCAATGAATCGCCCTGAGCTTCCTTTAAAAGGGAATCGTTATTGTATGTTCCATCCGGTATTACTTTCAAACCTGATTTGGAAGCTTCGCCGCGCTCCATATCATTGCAATAGAGCACAGGCTGGCTGCCGCGTTTCTTGATCAGCGTTGCTCCGGTTATGTGTCCGCCTCCCGTCAAATAGTACATGGGTGGGTTATAGGTTGCATTACCAATTACGATGAGCGCATCGAGGTTATTCGTCTGCATGCGCGTGTCGAGGTCGGATTTCATTGGCATTACTCCTTGAGGATCAGGATTCCAGGATCGTGGATTCGATTTAATGATTTTCCAGTTGAATTGTCAATATTGATTTGTGGTAGAGAACCCATCCAACCAACCGGCAGGAATGGGCACACTGCGTTTATGAAGCCGTTCCAACGATCTGCATGACCTGCTCGCGTGTAAGTTTCCCCACCCCATTTTCTATCGCTTTCAGTGTGCCTTCTGCCAGCAGCAGGGGGATCTCTACAAAATATTTAAAAGAACTTTTAGGCATTAAAGCTACACCTGCCCGGGCGAGGTCAAGGTTTTTCCTGGCGTATTGAAACATTTCCCTATCGGTCCAACCAATTGGGAAGAAGTTCACGCCGCGGTCAGCATCTTCTTTTCGATTGCGCAGGATATTAACCGCCTGCAAGCCGCGTCCGAACTGGATGGCACACATGCGGTCAATTGCGGTCCCGTCGAACCAGCTCCATATATCGCAGATCAACAATCCAACCGCGCCGGCCACGCTGAAGGTATATCCATCCAGGTCGGCTTCAGTTTGAATTTGCCAATGGTTTTCCACCCAATATGCCATGCGTTCCGCCATCGCAATGGTTGCGTCCCAAACACGCGGGGCAATATCGGTAGGCACATTCAAAAGCCAATCACCAATCCGTAAAGTGACTTCCGGGAGGACAGCGTGATAAGGAGAGAAAAAGAAATCCAACTCGGCCAGACTGGAATGCGCATTCCCCACGCCGATGCGCGCTTGCAGAATTGGACCCAGACCATGTAACAAGGCTGCTTTTTTTGTATTATCCAAATTGGGGTGATCTTCAATCTCATCAATCGCACGCATGCATAAATAGGCGCTGGCAACAGCCTCCTGAAGCCTGGCAGGCAAGCGAGCAATTGGAATAAAAAACGTCCGGCTGTTTTCTTTCAGGACGCGAGTTATGTCGACATGCAAAGTCATAGGTTTATCTACCAAACTGACAAAAATTCCTCAGGTAATTTTATTTTCTTTTGTATGTCCTAATGACATTTGCCAAATTGACTACCAAGGTTTCATCCTGTTCCGGCAGGACGGTACGAGGGTCGAGCAGGATGCGGTCATTTTCGGTGCGGGCGATAATAGGTGGCTGTTCCCTGCGTAATTTTTTCAAAAAAGTGTCTGATCCATTAACCGTGAGTGCAAGAACCCAGGTCGGGAGGGACTCGCCTGGAAGGCTCCCGCCACCGACAGTGGACTCACTTACAAGCACTTCTCCCTGACCCAGTTTAGCCGCCCAGGATTTTGCGCGCGCTTTCACCTGCCTTGTTGATTGCGAGATCATGCGCCAGACCGGGATCTCACGCTCGGCTTCATCCTTGAGATAATGCCCCAAAGTCGCTGCCAGCGCGGCCAGACAGAGCTTATCCGCGCGCACAGCGCGGGTTAATGGGTGCTTCTTTATCCTTTCAATCAAATCAGCTTTGCCAATAATGATCCCTGCCTGAGGGCCGCCGAGTAACTTATCTCCTGAAAAACAGACCAAGTCTGCGCCAGCCTTGATGGACTCTTGCACGGCAGGCTCATGCGCCAGACCAAAGCGTTCCGTTGACAGAAGTGTTCCGGAACCCAGGTCATCTGCGAATATAACCCCAACTTTGTGTGCGAGGTCCGCGATTTCTGCAAGAGCAGGCTCTTCGGTAAAGCCGATCATTTTAAAATTCGAGTGGTGGGCGTGCATTATCAACGCGGTTTGCCCGGTGAGAGCCTCTTCATAATCTGAAAGATGAACCCGATTGGTGGTGCCAATCTCGACCAGCTTAGCCCCCGATTGCTTCATTACATCGGGTATGCGGAACCCGCCGCCGATTTCGACCAGCTGTGATCGGGAAATGATCACGCGTTTCTTATTGGCAAGTGCAGACAGGACCAAGAGCACGCCGGCGGCATTGTTATTGACCACCAGCGCGGCTTCCGCCCCGGTTAACCGCTGCAAAAGGGTCTCGGCATGGATCAGACGGCTGCCGCGTTTCCCGGTTTCGAGGTCGAATTCAAGATTCGAGTACCCATGAGCCACAGCCAGCATGGATTGGGCAGCAGCGGCTGAAAGGGGAGCACGACCCAGGTTGGTATGCAAGATAACACCGCTGGCATTAATAACAGGAAGCAGTGTGAGGGCTGTCCACAATTGCAGCAAGGAGGCAGCCTGACCAAGAAGGACTTCCCGATCTGGTAGTTTAGCCTCGCCTGCCTTAAAGTTGCTGGTTCGCACCTTGTCAAGGGATGTGCGGATTGATTGCAACGTTAACGGACGGCCATAACTCGCGATGAGTTCAGCCGCAAATGGGGTTTGGAGGAGTTTTTCTACTGATGGGAGTTCGTGCAGATTCATTCTTTCGACTGGTCACTCTCCACCGAAGACTGTTCACCCGTGCTCGAAGGGACATTCGTGGGAGGCTGCCAGCGAGCGTTCTCCCGCATGCGGACGAAATATTCAATGGCGATCAATCCGGCAGCCAAACCAAAACCAGTCCAAATCGTAACAAGGCGTTCCTGCTGGAGCCAGGTCAACACTGCCACGTACACACCAAACCAAATGGCCTGGCGCATAATAACCGTGGCACCGACGGGAGGATTGGAAGGAAAACGCAAATTCAGGAACCAGGTAACAGGCAAGGCCAGGCTGGTGAGACC
>Ga0326726_10000387_pt1 | contig 42019 bp, 39 predicted proteins | sample MHFenrmetagenome_2_FD_207603 | JGI IMG/M metagenome (GOLD analysis project Ga0326726, IMG submission 207603) | Lab enriched peat soil microbial communities from Michigan Hollow, Ithaca, NY, United States - MHF15MN | ecosystem: Environmental > Terrestrial > Soil > Wetlands > Peat | place: USA... | reverse complement strand
CTCCTTTCGCAGCGATCTCGCCTTCCTGCCAGTCGGGCTGACGGTCGTTCTCCTCGCCCTGCGGGCCGCGCGCGCGCCGGAGCTCGACCGCGCCACGCGACGGGCCTGGCGGCTCATCTCGGCCGCCCTCTTCTTCTTCTGGCTGGGCGACCTCCTGTGGTTCGGCTCGTCCTGGATCTGGCCCGATCCGCGCAACGGTACCGGGAGCTTCGGCTACGTCGCCGGCCAGGCGGCGTACGTCGCCTACTACCTGCCGCTCCTGCTCGGTCTCCTGTCCTTCCCGCGCTTTCTGCGCACGCGGACCGAGGCGCTCCAGTTCTGGCTCGATGTGCTGACCGTCTTCCTCGGCGGCCTCATGCTCCTCTGGTCGGTCCTGATCGCCCCGCTCGCGGCCGTGGACACCGGCAACCCGGCGAGCCTGGCCCTCTCGATCGCCTACCCGATGGGCGATCTCGTCCTGCTCTTCGGCATGGCCGTCGTCGCCGTGCGCCGCCGCGAGGAGAGCGCGCGGTTCGTGCTGCTCCCCCTGACCATCGCCCTCACGGCCACGCTCCTGAACGACTCGATCTCCAGCGTGCTTTCACTCTCCGGCCTGTACCAGAGCGGGTCGAGCGTGGACATGATCTCGATGATCGCGTGGCTCCTCTTCGCCACGAGCGCCGTCGCGCAATGGCGCTTCGCGCCGCGCACTCCCGAAACGCGCGAGGCCGCCGCCCGCCCGGGCACGATGAGCGTCGTTCCCTACCTCGCCGTGATCGTGGGCTACGGATCTCTCTTCCTTGCCGCCCTCGACCGCCGAACGCCCACCCTGGGCGGCATCGTCATCGGCGCGATCGCGTTGACGGCGACCGTGCTCGTCCGCCAGGTCGTCGCCGTGCGGGACAACATCCGCCTCTCCGCCGAGAGCGCCGCCAGAGAGAGCGAGGCGCGCTTCCGGACGCTGGTCCAGCATTCGTCGGACCTGATCGCCGTCGTCGATCTCGACACGACGATCCGATACCAGAGTCCGTCGGTCGAGCGGGTCCTCGGCTATCGGGACGAGGAGCTCGCCGGAACCCGGTTCGTCGCCCTCGCGCATCCCGACGACGTCCCCCGCGTCCTGGCGCTCGTCGCCGAGACGGCCGGCCGCCCCGGCTCGTCCGCGCCGGCCGAGTGGCGCCTGAAGCGGCGCGACGGCAAGACGTTCTTCGCCGAGGTGATCGGGACCAACCTGCTGTCGGACCCGACGATCGAGGGTCTCGTCCTCACGATCCGCGACATCCAGGAGCGCAAGAGCCTCGAGGAACAGCTCACGCACCAGGCCTTCCACGATCCGCTGACGCAGCTGGCCAACCGCGCCCTGCTCTCCAACCGCGTCGAGCACGCCCGCGCCCGCAGCCTGCGGGACGGAAAGCCCTGCGCCGTTCTGCTGCTCGACCTCGACGACTTCAAGGCGATCAACGACAGCCTTGGCCACGCCGCCGGGGACCAGGTCCTGATCGAGATCGCCCGGCGGATCGAGACCTGCATCCGCGCCGGCGACACGGCCGCGCGGCTCGGGGGCGACGAGTTCGCGCTTCTGCTCGAGGACACAGCCGACACCGGCCGCGCGCTCGAGGTCGCCCAGCGCATCGCGGCGGCGCTCAAGCCGCCGGTGAAGCTCGACCGGCGGGAGGCCTTTCTCACCGCCAGCATGGGCCTGGCCATCAGCTCGCCGGATGAGGGCGAAGGGGAGCTGCTCGGCAACGCGGACGTCGCGCTCTACCTCGCGAAGGGGAAGGGCAAGGGCCTGTGCGAGACGTTCGAGCCGGGAATGCGGATGGCGGTCGTGCGCCGCATCGCTCTCGAGGGCGACCTGAGGCGAGCCCTCGAGCGGCGCGAGCTGGTCCTCCACTACCAGCCCATCGTCGACCTGCAGACCGGACGCCCGGTCGGCGCCGAGGGTTTGTTGCGCTGGCAGCACCCCGAGCGGGGGCTGCTCCCGCCCGTCGAATTCATCCCGCTGGCCGAGGAGAGCGGACTCATCGTCCCGATCGGCTACTGGGTGCTCGAGGAGGCCTGCCGCAGCGCGAGCCGCTGGCCGCGCCGGGGGGCCGCCCCGCTCCACGTCAGCGTCAACCTCTCGGCGCGGCAGCTCCAGGAGCCCGACCTCGTGGACCGCGTCCGCGACGCGCTGCGCGTGGCCCGGCTCGAGCCCTCGCGCCTGATCCTCGAGATCACCGAGAGCCTCATCATGCTCGAGACCCGCACGATCATCCCGCGCCTGCGCGCCCTGAAGACGCTCGGGCTGCGCCTGGCGATCGACGACTTCGGGACGGGATACTCGTCGCTCGCCTACCTGCAGAACCTGCCCGTCGACGTCCTCAAGATCGACCAGTCCTTCATCCGCGGCCGCACGCCGTCGGGCTCGACGGGCCTCTCGCCGCTCGCCCGCGGCATCGTGGACCTCGGCAAGGCGATGCACCTCGTGATGGTCGGCGAGGGAATCGAGAGGATCGAGGAGGCCGACGCCCTCCGCGCGTCCGGGTGCGAGCTCGGCCAGGGATACCACTTCAGCCGGCCCGTTCCCGAAAAGGACTTTCACCGGTTCCTCGAAGAGGCCGGACGCCGATGACGGCGGTCGGCGGACACTGGCTCGAGGACGCGGTCCTCCAGTTTCGCAAGTACAAGGCGCTCGGCGACGGCGCCCTCGCGCAGGTCGCGGACGCCGACTTCTTCCGGACGCTCGATCCCGAGTCGAACAGCGTCGCCCTCCTCGTCAAGCACCTGACGGGCAACATGCGGTCGCGCTGGACGGGCTTCCGGACGACCGACGGCGAAAAGCCCGACCGCCACCGCGACGCCGAGTTCGAGCGCGACGGCGCCGACACGCGAGAAAGCCTCATGGCCCGCTGGGAGGCCGGCTGGGCGCTCCTCTTCGCGGCCCTCGCTCCCCTCTCCGAGAAGGACCTTCTCGCCCAGACGCCCATCCGCGGAGAGCCTCACACGGTGATCCAGGCGGTCCACCGCCAGCTCACGCACTACGCCTACCACGTGGGTCAGATCGTGGTGCTCGCCCGTCACTTCGCCGGGAGCCGCTGGACGTCGCTGTCGATCCCGAGGGGAAGGTCGAAGGACTTCGAGGTCGGAAAGAACGGAAAGCCCTACCGCCCGCCGGCTTGAGGCCGGCTCAGAGCCAGCGCCGCACCCTCGACCGATACTGCCGGTACTCGTCGCCGAACTTTCCCTCGAGATACCGCTCCTCGCGGGCGATCACCAGCGGGACCATGAGCGCGGCCGCGACCGCGACGAGGGGCAGCGGCCAGAAGGCGTTGAACGCGACGGCGACGCCGGCGCTCGCGAGGGCGAGGCCGAGGTACATCGGGTTTCGCGTGAATCGATACGGGCCGGCCACCGTCAGCGCCCGGGTGGGACGCGTCGGATTCGGGCTGGTGCCCGCGCGCCGGAACGTCAGCACCCCGGAAACCGCGAGCAGGGCACCCAGGACGAAGAGCACCGCCCCCGCGACGAACGCGGCGCCGGGCAGGCCCGGAGCGACCGGGACCGGCCACCGGCGCTGCAGCAGGAAGCCGGCGGCCAGCGCGAGGACGTAGAGGGCCGGCGGCGGGAACCGGACCCCGGACGAGTCGTTTCCGGGCCCCTTCACCGCGTCGCCGCCTGGTCCTGCGCCCCGATGTGCCGCCGCGCCACCGCCAGCGCCTCGTCGAGGTTCGCGACGAAGTGCTCCCGGCCGTACTCGTCGAGCTTGCCCGCGCGGTCGAGGGCGGTGAGCGGCTGGGCCTGGATCCCGGCGATCAGGAACCGGATGCCCTGGTGAGCGAAGGAGCGGAAAAGATCGTCGAGGACGCGGATGCCCGAGGCATCCATGACCGGGACGTTGCGCATGCGCAGGATGAAGACCCTCGGCTTCTTCGCGACGAAGTGGAGCACGTCCTTGATCTTGTCGGCCGCTCCGAAGAAGAACGGGCCGTTGACCTCGTAGACCTCGACGCCTTCGGGGATGCGCCGCCGCGCGACGCCCTCCGTGTCGTCGGTCATCGTCCCGTCCGGCGCGTCGGTCAGCTCGCGCGTGACCGCGCCGACGTTCGTGACGTCGGCCATCCGCTTGATGAAGAGGAAAGCCGCGAGAACGACGCCGACCTGGACGGCCACGGTGAGATCGATCAGCACGGTCAGGAAAAACGTCGTCAGGAGAACGGCCACGTCGCTCTTGGGCGTCTTGAAGAGATGCGCGAAGGCCCGCCACTCGCTCATGTGGTACGACACGACGGCCAGGATCGCCGCCAGCGTCGCCATCGGGATGTAGCGGGCCCACTTTCCGAGGAAGACGAGGACGAGGAGCACCGTCACCGCGTGGGCCATCCCGGCGACCGGCGTGCGCCCCCCGTTCTTGACGTTGGTGGCCGTGCGGGCGATGGCGCCGGTGGCGGGCATGCCGCCGAAGAGCCCCGAAGCGACGTTGGCGATCCCCTGTCCGACGAGCTCGACGTTGGACTTGTGGCGGCTGCCGATCATGCCGTCGGCCACGACCGCCGAAAGCAACGACTCGATCGCCGCGAGCAGCGCCACGGTCACGGCCGGCGAGAAGAGCTCGCGAACGCGTTCCAGCGTGACGACGGGCAGCGTCGGGGACGGGATCGCCGCGTGGATCTGCCCGAAGCGCGAGCCGATCGTCTCGACCGGCATCCCGAAGGCCGCGACCACCACGGACGCCGCCACGATCGCGACGATGGGCGCGGGGACCTTGCGCGACACCTTCGGCCAGGCGACCAGAAGGAGCAACGAGCCGGCCGACACGCCGACCGCGGGCAGGGACGCCGACGGGATGCTCGAGGCGAGCGCCTCCCATTTCGCGACGAACGGCCCTGGCACCGCGCCCATCTTCAGGCCGAGCAGGTCCTTGACCTGGGACGAGAAGATGATCAGGGCGATCCCGCTCGTGAAGCCGGTCACGACCGGGTACGGGATGAACTTGATGGCCCCGCCGAAGCGCGCCAGCCCCATGGCGACGAGGAGGAGTCCCGCCAGCACCGTGCAGATCGTCAGCCCGTCGAGGCCGTACCGGGCCACGATCCCGGCCACGATGACGACGAAGGCCCCCGTCGGCCCGCCGATCTGGACCCGGCTGCCGCCGAGCAGCGAGATCAGGAACCCCGCGACGACCGCGGTGACGAGCCCCCGCTCGGGGGGCACGCCCGACGCGATCGCGAAGGCGAGCGCCAGCGGAATGGCGACGATGCCGACGATGACGCCGGCCTGGAGGTCGGTGACGAGTTGCGCGGCCGTGTAGCCGCGCAGGATGGTAAAGGTCTTCGGAAGCCAGCCGCGCTGCACTCCGCCCATCATACGGCCTCGCTCGGGAGGCCGCCGGTCACTCGTTCGGGCGGATGTCCACCAGGATGTTGTTGTTCAAGGTGATCCGGACGCGGTCGCCTTCCTCGAAGCGCATGTACTGCTGGCGCGTCACCTCGAGCCGATAGCGCGACGTCGCCTGGCCCTCCTTGGCCTCGAAGACGAGGTAGTAATTCCCGGTGCTCTTGTAGCTCGCGCCGCTCGAACCCGGCGAGTCGTGCTCGCGGCTGGCCACGACGCAGTCGAGCGTGCGCGTCCCGAGGCCGGGGTCGGATTTCTTGCCGGAACCGCTCGCGCAGGCGGAAAGAACCAGGCAGGAAATCAGGGCCGCCGCCGACAGGGTCCTTCTGTTCATATCCCCCCTTAACCCGCCAGGCCGGGGTTCGATTCCGCGGCTGTGGCAGGCAAGGCCCCATCCAATAGAATCGGGCAACGATGAACACAAAGCAGAAGGCTCGCGTCGCCCTCGTCGGCCTCGGCCCCATCGGCATCGAGGTCGGAAAGGCCCTCGCCGGGCGCGAGAGCTTCACCCTCCTCGGGGCCGCCGATCCGGCGCCCGACAAGGCTGGCAAGCCCCTCTCGGACCTGCTCGGAGGCGCCTTTCCCGGGGTCTCGATCCGGCCGAGCGCCGCGGCGCTCTTCGCGGAGACGGCCTCCTCGCGAGGCAAGGGCGACGTCGTCCTGCTCTGCACGGGCTCGAGACTTCACTCGATCCTGCCGCAGATCGAGGAAGCGATCGAGGCCGGCTTCCACGTCGTCTCGACCTGCGAGGAGCTCGCCTATCCGGAGTTGAAGCACCTGCCGATGGCGCGCCAGATCGACCGCAAGGCGAAGGAGAAGGGCGTGAGCGTCCTCGGCACCGGGGTCAACCCGGGACTCGTCATGGACCGGCTCGTGCTCGCCGTCGCGTCGGCCTGCGTCAGCGTCCAGTCGGTGAAGGTCGTTCGTGTCGTGGACGCGGCCAAGCGCCGCGGTCCCCTGCGCGCGAAGGTGGGCGCGGGCCTGACGCCCGGAGAGTTCGCCGCGGGTGTCGCCTCGAAGAAGCTCGGGCACGTCGGCTTGTCGGAGTCGGCCGCCATCATCGCGCTCGGGCTCGGCCTTGCGATCGACGAGATCACGGAGACGATCGAGCCCGTCCTCGCCGAAAGGGAGACCGACGGCGTCGCGCCGGGCCGCGTCCTCGGGCTCCACCAGGTCGCTCTCGTCCAGGCGGGCGACGAGGTCAAGGTGGCCCTCGACCTGACGATGTCCGTCGGGGCGGCGTCCCCGGCCGACCGCATCGACATCGAGGGCGACCCTCCCGTCCACCTGACCGTCGCCGGCGGATTCCATGGCGACCGCGCGACGGTCGGAACGGTCGTCAACGCGGTGCCCTTCATCATCGACGCTCCTCCCGGGTTGAAAAACGTGGTCACGGTGCCCCTCTTCGGGCTGCAGCCGCTGCCGTAGCGGCCCGGGCCGGCCCTCGACAATCGATCGCCGGGCGCGGGCGGGTGGGCTACGCTCGCGCTCCCATGTACTCGCTCGACCAGGCCCAGCGGATCGAAGCGCCGCTCGACGCCGTCTTCGCGTTCTTCTCCGATCCCGGCAACCTCGCGCGCATCACGCCGCCCTGGCTCTCGTTCCGTGTCCATGGGGACATGCCGCGGCCGATCGTCGAAGGCAGCCGGATCGAGTACCGGATCCGCTGGACCGTCTTCCGCCTGCGCTGGGTGACGCGCATCACCCGCTGGCGCCCGTCGACCGAGTTCCAGGACGTCCAGGAGAAGGGCCCCTACGCGACCTGGGTCCACACCCACCGGTTCACGCCGAGCGGGTCGGGCGTCCTCATGGAGGACCGAGTCGAATACGCGCTCCCGTTCGGCGTCTTGGGGCGTCTCGTCCACGCCTTGAGCGTGCGCCGCCAGCTCCAGGGGATCTTCGACTATCGCCGCCAGGCGATCGCCAGGTTCTTCCCGGACGCGGCGGACAAAGGCCGGTGGTGAGCCGCTCCTTCGGCGCCGGGCTCGCGTTGGCCGGGGCCGCGGTGGCGGCGACGGCCGTTCTCGGCGGGCGCTTCACGGCTCTCGGGATCGGACCCTGGTACGACGGGCTCGTGAAACCCGGCTGGACTCCCCCGGGCCGGGTCATTGGCGCCGTCTGGACGGTCCTCTATATCCTCATCGCCTTCGCGAGCGCGCGGGTCTGGTCGAAGGCCGGCGCCGCGCCGCTCGCGTATGCCGGCGTCCTCGTCACCAACCTTGCCCTGAACGCCGGGTGGTGCTACGTCTTCTTCGCGGCACGACGGCCGGCGGCCGCCCTGATCGAGATCGGCATCCTCTGGGCTACCTGTCTTGCGCTGGTCGTCCTGGCGGCGCGCGTTTCCACGGTGGCCGCCTGGCTGCTCGCCCCCTATGCGGCGTGGGTCGCCTTCGCGGCCTTCCTCAACTGGAACGTCGTGAAGCTCAACGGTTGACCATCCTCCACTGGTTTCGCCGCGACCTCCGCGTCGACGACAACACGGCCCTCGCGCGCGCAGCCCGCGACGCCGGGCGCGTCGTCCCGGTCTTCATCCTCGACGACCACTACGCCATGGACCCGCGCGTCGGGCCCGCGCGCTTCCGGTTCCTGCGCGAAAGCCTCGAAGACCTCGGCGCGCGGCTCGCGTCGATCGGCGGGCGGCTCGTCGTGCGACCGGGCCCCGCCGCGCGCGCGTTGCCCGCCCTCCTCGCCGAGACCGGAGCCGGGGCCGTCTACGCCAACGCGGAGATCGGCCCGTACCCGGAGCGGCGCGACCGGGAGGCGGCCGGCGCCGTCGAGGCCGCCGGAGGAAAGTTCCGGCTCTTCGCCGACGAACTGCTCGTCGCTCCCGATCGGCTGGCCACCGAGGCCGGCGACCCGTACACCGTCTACACGCCCTTCTCGAAGAAGTGGATGGCCGCGGAAAAGGCGGATCCCGTCCCCGCGCCGGCCGCGCTATCGACGCCGCCGCTGCCCGGGGTTCCCCTCTCGAAGGTGCGCGCCTGGCGGGATCTCGGGCCCGACGTCGCCTCCCCGAGGGGCGGCGAGACGGCCGCCCGGGTGCTGCTCGACCGCTTCTTAGCGACTGCCGCCGCCCGCTACGCCGGCGACCGCGACCGGCCCGACCGCGCCGGGACCTCGCGCCTGTCCCCGCACCTGCACTTCGGCACGATCTCGGCGCGCAGCGTGCGCGCGGCGGCGGAAGGGGCCTGGAGGGAGGCGGCACCGCGGGAGCGGGAGAACGTCCGCAAGTTCGTCCTCGAGCTCGCCTGGCGCGAGTTCTACCATCACGTGCTCTTCCACTTTCCGCGCGTGGCCGGCGAGAGCTTCCGCGTCGACTTCGACCGGATGGCGTGGAGGGACGACCCCGGGGGACTCGAAGCCTGGAAGCGCGGCCGGACGGGCTTTCCGCTGATCGACGCCGCGATGCGCGAGCTCTGGACGACGCACTGGATGCACAACCGTGCCCGCATGGTCGCCGCGTCGTTCCTCACGAAGGACCTCCACCTCCACTGGCGCAAAGGCGAGGCCTGGTTCGAGCACGAGCTCGCCGATGCGGACCTCGCCAGCAACAACGGCGGGTGGCAGTGGTCGGCCGGCAGCGGCACCGACGCCGCGCCCTACTTCCGCGTCTTCAATCCCGTGATCCAGTCCAGGCGCTTCGACCCGGAGGGCGCCTACATCCGGCGATTCGTCCCGGAGCTCGTCCGCGTTGCCTCCGCGAAGATCCACGAGCCCTGGACGCTGACGCCGGAGGAACAAAAGGCCGCCGGCTGTCTCATCGGTCGCGACTACCCCGCCCCGATCGTCGACCATGCCCGGGAAAGGGACGTGGCGCTCGAAATGTTCAAGGCGATCCGGAAGTAGGGGTCAACCCTGTACTCCTGTACTTTGCAGTGGACCTTGCTCAGCCTCGGTCTTGAGCAAAGTACAGGAGTACAGGGTTGACCCCAAAAAAAAGGCGGCCCCGACTTATTTGTGTCGGGGCCGGGAAGGAAGGTATCGCGTGCTGGCCTAAACAACCAGCCTCGCTGCGGGATTATTTCAACCGCCAAGAGACTGAGAACAAATAATTTACCCGCGCAGGATTTCAAAACCCGAAGGACCCACCGCCTCGCTCGGAAGAAGCTCGACCCGAATTCCGAGGCTCGCCTCGGCATCGGCCATCAGCTGCGGCGATTCGACGAGCAGCTCCGCCACGCCGGGGCGCACGCGGACCTGCACCGTCTCCCCCGCGGAGTAGAGCGAGGGCGGCTTCAGCAGCGCGCGGCGCAGGTCGAGGGCGACGGTCATGTCCGTCTTCACGCGCCCGCTGCCGGAGCACGCCGGGCAGGCGTGCGTCAGGATCCGCTCGAGGTTGCCCCGCGAGCGCTGCCGCGTGATCTCGATCAGGCCGAACTCCGACACCGGCAGCATCCGGGTCCGGGCCCGGTCCCTCGCGAGCTCGGCCTCGAACGCCTCGAAGAGCCTCTGGCGATGGTCCGGGGTCTCCATGTCGATGAAATCCACGACGATCAGCCCGCCGAGGTCGCGCAGGCGGATCTGCCGCGCCACTTCGGGAACCGCCTCGAGGTTCGTCGCGAAGACCGTGTCCTCGAGGCCGTCCTTCCCGACGAAGCGCCCGGTGTTCACGTCGATCGCGACGAGGGCCTCGGTCTGGTGGATGACCAGCGAGCCGCCCGAGGCGAGGCTCACGCGGCTCCTGAGCGCGTTCTCGATCTCGGCCTCGACGCCGCACGCCTCGAAGAGCGGTTCCGGTCCGGTCCACAGCTCGAGCCGGCGCGCGAGAGCCGGCGCCACGGCCTCCAGGAACTCCTTCAACCGCCCGTGCGCCGCCGGGTCGTCCACGCGAATCGCCGCGTAGTCGTCGGCGGCGAGATCCCGAGCGCTGCGCAGCGCGAGGTCGAGCTCGCGGTGCAGGAGCGCGGGCGGCGCGGAGCTCTCCCGTCTCCGGGTGATGCGCGCGGCGAGCTCGGTCAGGTAGTTCCGGTCGGGCGCGAGATCCTCGGCGGACTTTCCGAGGGCCGCAGTCCGCGCGATGAAGCCGCCGCCGGCGTCGAAGCCCTCGAGGATCTCTCGCAGGCGCTCGCGCTCCGTCTCGTCGGCGACTCGCCGGGACACTCCGACCTCCCGCGCGCCGGGCAGGAAGACGAGGGTCCGGCCCGCGAGCGAGATGGCCGCCGTCACCCGCGGCCCCTTCCCGCCGAACGGGTCCTTGGTCACCTGGACGACGATCTCCTGGCCCTCTTTGAGGAGGTCGTCGATGCGGGGGCGCTCGTCGGGGCTCGGCGGCGTCTCGGCGTCGCCAAACTCGAAATCCGCGGCGCGCGCGAAGGCGTCCTCCACGTAGAGAAACGCGTCGCGGTCCAGCCCGATCGACACGAACGCCGCCTGCATCCCGGGGAGCACCCGGTGGACCCGTCCGAGGTACACGTTGCCGACGAGGGCCTGCCGACCCCGCCGCTCGTGCAGGACTTCGACGACGCGCCCGTCCTCGGTCAGGGCGACGCGCGTCTCCGGAGGGGTCGCGTTGACGAGGAGCTCTTTCCTCACGCGTTGGCGAACCGTCGGAACTGGACGCCGAGGATCAGGCCGATCGAGAGGAAGGTGGTCGCCACCGACGAGCCGCCGTACGACACGAAGGGCAGCGGGATCCCGGTCGTCGGCAAAAGGCCGATCATCATGGACGCGTTGACCACGACGGAAAAAAACATCATCCCGGTCAGGCCGAGCACCAGGAACACTCCTCCCCTGTCGCGGGCGGTCTGCGCCAGCTTCAGGGCCCGCAGGAAAAGGCCGGCGAAGAGCCCGAGCACGAGGATCACGCCGAGAAACCCCCACTCCTCCGCGATGACGGCGAGGATGAAGTCCGTGTGCTGGACCGGAAGAAAGCGCAGCTGGCTCTGCGTGCCGCTCCGGAAGCCCTTGCCCGAGAACCCGCCCGAGCCCACCGCGATCTTCGACTGGCGAACCTGGTAGCCCGAGCCGAGGACGTCGCTGTCCGGGTTCAGGAACGTTCCGATGCGGGCCTTCTGGTAGTCCTTGAGCAGGAACCAGCCGCCGCCCGCCAGCAGCGCCACGACGACGACGATGGCGACCCAACCGCGCGCGGGCAGCCCCCCGAAATAGAGGCCCACGAAGATGAGCGGCAGGAACGTCAGCGCCAGACCCATGTCCGGCTGGAGGAAGACGAGCAGGACGGGCAGGCCGACGATCGCGCCGAGCTTCAGGATCGTCGAGGCGTGCAGGCGCGCGTCGTCCTCGTTCTCGAACAGGTACGCCACGAGCAGCGCCGTGGCGATCTTCGCGAGCTCCGCCGGCTGGAACTGGAAGTGGCCGAAACGGATCCAGGAGCGGACGTTGGCGATCCGCTCGCCGAAGGCGAGCAGGTAGACGAGCGGAAGGAGGCTCACGCAGTAGATGGCGAACGAGGATTTCAGGAGCATCCGGTAGTCGAACAGGATCGCCGCGACCATCGCGCCGAGGCCGACCGCGATCCAGATCGCCTGCCGCCCGGCGAGCCCGTCGAAACGGGTCCCCGTCGTCGCCGACGCCACGAAGAGGACGCCGAGGGCGGCTAGCGCGAGCGCACAGCCGAGCACGACGAGGTCCAGGCGCCGCCCGCCGGGAAGCGTTGCGGTGATCATGGCGCCTGCCGCCGCGATGCGCGCACGAGCCCGCCGGCGTCCGGCGCCCCGGCCCGGATGGCGGGCGCGGGAGGCGCCTGCGGGACGATTCCGTAGTGCGCCTCGAAGAGCGCCTTGGCCAGCGGCGCCGCCGCGAGGTTTCCGTGCCCGCCGTTCTCGACGAAGACGACGACGACCATCGTCGGGTCCTGGATCGGCCCGAAGCCGGCGAACCACGCGTGGGTCTCGAGCTTCGATTTGTCGGCGCCGGCGCGCACGGTCGAGTCGTGCCCGACGACCTGCGCCGTACCGGTCTTGCCGCCCATCTCGATGCCGCCGGCCACGCGCGAGCCGTAGGCCGTGCCTCCGGGCTCGTTGACGACGGCCCACATTCCGTCCTCGACGATCCTGAGCTTGTCGGGCGCGAGGACCGGTCCCTGCTTGAATTCTGCCTTGTAGCGCAGCTGCGCCCCCGTCTTCGGATCCTGCGACGAGTAGAAGAGGTGCGGCGTCGGAAGCCGCCCGCCCTCGACGAGGGCGGCCAGAGCGCGCGCGACCTGCATCGTCGTCACGAGCAGCGGTCCCTGTCCGATCGCGACCGAGATCGTCTCGCTCGGATACCAGCGGGCCCCGCGGCGGGTGCGAGCCCACTCCTCCGAGGGCACGAGGCCCGATTTCTCGAAAGAGAGATCGACGCCCGTCGGCGATCCGAACCCGAAGCCCGTGAGGATCTCGTTGATCCGGTCCACACCGAGCTTCTGACCGAGGGTGTAGAAGTAGACGTCGCAGGACAGCTTGATCGCGTCGCGCAGTTTCACCAGGCCGTGGCCGCCCTTCTTGTGGCAGTGGAACTCGCGCCCGTAGAAGACCGCGTGGCCCGGGCAGAAGACGCGCCACTCCGGGTCCACCAGGCCGCGCTCGAGGGCGCCATAGGCGAGGAACGGCTTGATGACCGACCCGGGCGAATACATGTTCTGGATCGCGCGATTCTGGAGCGGCCGGTCGGGATTCTCGAGCAGCCCGTTCCACTCGGCGGCCGTCACGCGGCGCGTGAACCAGTTCGGGTCGTAGGAGGGCGACGAGACGAGGGCCAGGATCTCGCCCGTCCTCGGGTCGAGCGCGACGACCGAGCCCACCTTGTCGCGGAAGTACTCCTCCGCGACGTCCTGGAGCTTCGAGTCGAGCGTCAGGAAGAGGTTCTGCCCCGGCTTGGCCTCGAGCCTCGCCTCCTCGGCGACCTCGCGGCCGTGGGAGTCGACGATGACCCGGCGCTCCCCGCTCGCGCCGGCGAGCAGGCGCTCGTAAGCACTCTCGACGCCCTTCTGGCCGATCCAGTCGCCCACGCCATACAGGTTGCCCGCGTTCTTGATCTGCTCGGGGGTGGCCTCGGAGAGATAGCCGAGGGCGTGGGCCGCGGCCCCCCCGTGCTTGTAGAGGCGGCGCTGTGACACCGTGATCGCGAATTCCGGATGCTCGGCCGCCCGGGCTTGCACCGCCGCGACCTCCTCGATTCCGAGGTTCTCGGCGATGGGGATGGGCACGAACTCCGGGTCCCGGCGGCCGCGCTCGACGCGCGAGCGCACCTGGTCGGGGTTCAGGCCGAGCAGCGTGACGATGAACTCGACCGAGGCGTCCAGGTCCCTGGCTTCCCGGCGGTACAGCTGCAACGTGTACGCCGGCTCGTTCTCGACGAGCGCCGCACCGTTGCGGTCGAGCACGTAGCCGCGCGGCGCCGTGATCTTCACGGCCCGGATGCGGTTGTTCTCCGAGAGCGAGAAGTAATACTCGCCGCGCACGATCTGGATCGACCAGTACGCGACCGCCAGCATGGACAGGACCGCCCCGACCGCCACGCGCCCGATCTCGATCCGGCGCGCGACCGCCTGCCGGTCCTCGCGGATCCTCAGCATGCCGTCACCGGCGCGGCTTGCCTCACCGCAGCCTCCTCAACCGCCGCCGCTGCCACCAGTCGCGCCACGGGAAGTTCCAGGCCGATTCGAGAGCGCCGCCCGCGATGCCGGTCGCGGCGGCACGCCAGAAGGCGTCCCGCGTGAAGATCACGATGGGGGACTGCGTGAGCAGCGCCAGCAGGAGCGCGACGATCGCCTCGTTCGCGATCGAGGCGACGAAGAGGGCCGCGCCCACCGCCAGCGCTCCGCCGAAGACGACCCGCACCGACACGAGGGTAAGCGCGTACCCGATCATGGCCTTCGCGAACGCGTTCAGGCCGATCAGCGGCTGCGAAAGCGCGTCTTCCAGCGTTCCCGCCGCGGCACCCGTCAGAACGGCCCGGACGAAGTCGCCGCTGCGAGAGACGGTCGCCGTCGCGAGCAGGAACCAGTCGACCGGGACGAAGGACCGGTAGGGCGAGCGCCCCACGAAGAGCTCGAGAACGGCCGCCGCCGCCAGCACCAGCGCGATGCGGCTGACCTTCACCGCGGCGCACTCCGCCCGGCCTCCGCGCCTTCCCTCGCCGCGGGGGAAGGCGCCAGCAGGAGCACGTCCGTCAGGCGAGAAAACTCGGCGGACGGCGTGACCCGGACCTCGAGGAAGAGCTTGCTGCCGCGCGAGACCGATGCGACCCGGCCGATGGGGACCCCGCGGGGATAAATCCCGTCGATGCCGGCCGACTCGACGAGGTCTCCCCGAGCCACCGACGAGGTCGTGGCGATGTTGTTGAGCACGAGCGCCCCGTATCCGTCGCCGCGCACGACGCCGAGCTCGCCCGTCCGGGCGATGCGCGCGCCGGCCGCCGCCGACGCGTCGAGAAGCAGCTGCGCCCGCGAGACGCCGCGGCCGACCGTCACGACCCGGCCCACGAGACCGGCCGGGACCGCGAGGGCAGACCCGGCCACCACGCCGTCGGCCGAGCCCGCGCCGATGAGGACGCTGTGGGCGCCCGCTCGCTGCTCGACGAGCAGGATCGGCACGCTGCCGAGAACCCCGGGCAGCGCGGAGCCGGCCCCGAGCAGGCGCCGGTCCTCCGCTCCCTGGAGCGCCTCGGCGCGCAGGCGGAAGAGCTCGCGTTCGCGCGCCTCGAGCTCGCGGCGAAGGCGCTCATTCTCCTCGCGGGCGCTGAAGAGCGCGAGCGTCGAGCCGACGGCGTCCGACGCCTTGTGGGAGACGGAGCCGACCGCCGCCGCCACCGGCGCCGACAGCGACAGGATCCAGGATTGGAGCACGGTGCCTTGCCCGCCCCGCACCTGGGCCCTGGCCGACAGGACGAGCACGCACGCGACCAGCACGATCACGAGTACGACGCCTCCCCGTCGCGGGTTGACGGCGGCGATCTCGACGTTGTCGGTGCGGGATCTCATGGTGCGTGGGGCATTCTCGAGCCGTGAGCGGTCTGGCCGGTCGGCGTGCGGCTCCGGCTACCGGTTCCGGCTCTACGTGATCGAGATCTTCCTCAACAGATCCATGTCCGTCAGCATCGCCCCCGTTCCGAGCGCGACCGAGGCGAGGGGGTCCTCGGCGTAGGAAATCGGCAGGCCCGTCTCCTCCGAGAGGCGCCGGTCGAAGTTGCGCAGCAGAGACCCCCCGCCCGTGATGATGATGCCCTTGTCCATGATGTCGGCCGAGAGCTCCGGCGGCGTGCGCTCGAGGGCGACCCGCACGGTCTCGACGATCGCCGCCACGACCTCGGAGAGGGCTTCGCGCACCTCCTCGTCCGAGAGCGCGAGCGTCTTCGGCACGCCCTCGACCAGGTCGCGCCCCTTGACTTCCATCGTGAGCGGCTCGTCGAGGGGGTGCGCGGACCCGATTTCGATCTTGATCTGCTCGGCCGTTCGCTCGCCGATCAGCAGGTTGTACTTGCGCTTGAGATACTGGATCAGGGCCTCGTCCATCTCGTTCGAGGCCGTTCGCAGCGACCGGCTGTAGACGATGCCCGCCAGCGAGATCACGGCCACGTCCGTCGTGCCGCCGCCGATGTCCACGATCATGTTCCCGGTCGGCTCGGTGATCGGCAGGCCGGACCCGATCGCCGCCGCCATCGCCTGCTCGATGATGAAGACTTCCGAGGCTCCGGCGCGCAGGGCCGAGTCCTGCACGGCCCGCTTCTCGACCTGCGTGATGCCCGACGGCACCGAGATCACGATGCGGGGCCGCACGAAGAGCGACCGCCCGTGCGCCTTCTTGATGAAGTGATCGAGCATCTTCTCGGTCACCTCGAAGTCCGCGATGACGCCGTCCTTCATCGGCCGGATCGCGACGATGTTGCCCGGCGTGCGGCCGAGCATCTCCTTGGCGTCCGTGCCGACGGCCTCCACGCGGTTGGTCACCGTGTTCACGGCCACGATGGACGGCTCGCGCACGATGATGCCCTTGCCCCGGGCGAACACGAGGGTGTTGGCGGTGCCGAGGTCGATCGCCAGATCGTTCGAAAAAATCGAGAAGACGGATTTCCAGGCCAAGAAAACCTCCTAGACCGAGAGTCGAAGCTGCGATTCCCTCATAAGGACTCCACGAACACTCTCACACGCCGGACCGTTTCGTTGCCCGAAGCGTCGACGGACTTGACGACCAGGACGGTGGCGCCGTCGCGCTCGACCGTGATGGTCTTCTTGAACGACCCGTCGGCCTCCACGTCGGCCGGCTCGGCGTTGACCGTCACGACCGCTCCCGGCTCGGTTTTCCCGTAGACGAGAAAGAGGTTGCCCATCTGCTGCGGCGGAAAGACCGTCAGGTCCGGCGGTGTCGTGTCACCCGTCCCCGCCTTCAGGGGCTCGGTCACCATCTTGAACCGCCGCACCGCGCTCCAGTCCGACGCCAGGCCGTTGGTCTCGATCCCGGCGACGCGCCAGAAATACGACCCCTCCTTGGAGACCTTCACGCGGGCGGTCGTCTGGACTCGGTCGTCGAGGTCCACCTCGGTCGAGTCGGGCACGAAGAGGCGCGAGCGCGAGATCTGCAGCCGGTACCGCACCGCCTCGGGAACCTTCGACCACTTGAGCTCGACCTGGTCCCCGGTCTTCAGGTCGTAGATCCGGTTGTCCGCCGGCAGGACCGGCAGCGGGGCGTCGGGAAGGGCCTGCTTCGCCGCAAACGTCCCCGACGGCGCCATCGCCGCGACCTTCTCGCGGCCTTCGAGCGTGACGCTCTCCTTGCTCGTCGATACCGTCGTTTTTCCGCGGTAGCTCGTGACCTCCGTCTTGTCGCCCGGCGCCACGTCGACCGACACGCGGGAGTCCCGGCTGATCGCGGCGGTCGCTGCGTCGGTCGTCACCGTCGAGGTCGAGCCCGACGTGTAGACGTTGACCGCGCCCGAGATCATCTTGATCTGGCTGCCGTTGACTTCGGAGGAGACGGGCCGCCGGCACTCGAAGAGCGAGCCCGGGCGGATCGTGTAGAGCGTGCCGTCGTAGAACATGATCTCCGCCGATCCCGTCCGCCCCGCCTTCACGAAATCGCCGTCGAAGAGCGGCTCCCGCTGGCGCGCCGGCTCGAACGTGGACCGCCCCGCGCGCTGAAGGGCCACGTCTCCCTCGACGAAGATGAACGAGGCGTCGCCCTGCTCGCCGGCGCCGGAGCTGCCGAGCGCGCGGCGCGAATAGGACTGGGATTCGACGGCGAGGCGAAACGCCTCCTCGTAGCGGGACGCCGTGAACGTCTCGCGCGCGTCGCGCAGGAAGGCCGCCGCCTGCGCCGTGTTCGAGCCCGGCCGCGCTCCCCCCGTCGTGCGGGTGGCGCGGGCGAGCAGGGACTCGGCCTGGCCGATCTCGGCGCGGGCGCGCTCCTGCGGCGATCGGCGGCCGCGCTGGTACACGAAGTACCCGACGCCGGCGGCGACCAGGACGAGAACAATGACGAGGGCCCACCGGCGAATCTTCTGGATCGGGATGACGAACCAGTCGAGATCCGTCCCCGCCGGCTGGCCGGACTTCCGCTTTCGCATAAACTCCCGAAACTGCGGGACTTACCCCTCTCGCTTATAGCACATTTGAGCCGATTCCGGCGGTGCGGACCGCCTCAGGCGGCTGCCACGAGCCGGCTGGCCGAGCCAGCTGCGGGACCGATCCGCCTGCTATAGTCGCCCGTTCTCGAACGTTCGCTCGGAGGAGTTTTCGATGCTCAAGACGATGCGCAACAGCTTCCACCACCTGAAGTGGACCCTGTTCCTCGTGATCGCGGTTTTCATCCTGGGGTTCGTCTTCTGGTCCGGGTCGAGCACCGACCAGAACAAGGCCGGGCAGATCGTCGCCCGCGTCGGCAACGAGCGCATCACGGCCGTCGAGTTCGACCGCCAGTACCGCGCCCAGGTCGAGCGCTACCGCCAGATGTACCAGGGCAACTTCTCGCCCGAGCTGGAGCGAGCCCTCGACCTGCCGCGCAACGTCCTCGACTCGATGATCGAGCGCATGCTGCGCCTCGAGTCGGCGAGGCGGCTCGACCTCCACGTCTCCGACGAGGAGCTCGCCCAGAAGATCGTGACGCTGCCCTTCTTCCAGGACAACGGCCAGTTCATCGGCCGCGACAAGTACGAAAAAATGCTCCGTTCCAACTCCATCCAGCCCGAGCGCTTCGAGGAAGAGCTCCGCGAGGACATGCTTCTCGAGAAGTACGCCGGCCTCGTGAAGGCTTCCGTCGTCGTCCCCGACGCGGAGCTCGCCCGCGAGTTCGCGACGCGCAACGACAAGGCCACGATCGAGTACATCCTCGTCCCGGCGGCGAGGCTCGAGTCCAACGCCCAGCCGACCGACGCGGACCTGCAGGCCTACCTCGACAAGCACAAGGACCGCTACCGCGCGCCCGTCCAGCGCAGGGTGAAGTACCTGCTGGTCGACCGGGGACGCGTCCGCTCCAAGATCACGCCGACCGACGCCGAGATCCGGGCCGCGTACGAGCAGCGCAAGGACTCGTTCAACGTGCCCGAGCAGGTCAACGCCGCCCACATCCTCATCTCGGTCAAGGCGGACGGCGGGGCCAACGCGGACGCCGTCGCGAAAGCGCGCGCCGAGAACCTTGCCGCGCGCGCCAAGGCGCCGGGGGCCGACTTCGCGAAACTCGCCAACGAGAACACCGACGACGCGAGCGGCAAGACCTCGGGCGGGAAGCTGCCGCCCTTCTCCCACGGCCAGATGGTTCCGGAGTTCGAGGCCGCGGCCTTCTCCATGGCGCCCGGGGAGATCCGGGGGCCGATCAAGACCCAGTTCGGATACCACGTCATCAAGGTCGACTCCAAGACGCCCGCCCGCCAGCGTCCCCTCGAGGAGGTCCGCGGCGCGATCGTCGCGGACCTCGCCGAGAAGCAGGCCGCGGCGGAGGTCGATCGCCTCTCCAGGGAGCTGGCGGTGAAGCTCAAGAGCCAGGGCTCGGCGTCGGACGACGAACTGCGCAAGCTCCAGAGCGACGTCGTGACGTACAACACCACGGAGTGGGCCGCCCGCGGCGACGCGGTCCCGGGGATCGGCGCCAACCAGAAGTTCGCCGACGAGGCGTGGACGACCGCCCTCGGCAAGGTGTCCGCGACTCCCATCACGACGGCGCGCGGCATCGTGTTCGTCCGACCCTCCGAGGAGCGCGCGGCCGGCGTGCCGCCTTTCGCCGAGCTCAAGGCAAAGCTCGAGTCGGACTGGAAGGCGGAGCGCCGCGAGAAGGACGCCCTCGCCCAGCTCGAGCCGGCCTCGAAGGAGCTCGCCTCGGGCACGACCCTGGCGGCGCTGGCCGGCCGGTACGGAACCGAGGTCAAGACCACGACCGAGTTCGGGCCCGCGGGCCCGGTCCCCGAAGTCGGCGCCGCTCCCGAGCTCGCGGCCGCAGTCTTCAAGACGACGCAGGGCCAGTCCGGCCCGCCCGTGGCCGTCCCGAACGGCTTCGTCCTCTTCCGCGTCCTGACGAGGACCGAGGGCAACCGCGTCACGTTCGAGGCCCAGAAGGAGCAGCTGCGCGAGTCGATCCGCAGCCGCGAGGCCGAGCGGCTGACCCGCGCGTACCTCCAGCAGATGCGCGCCGCGCGCTCGGTCGAGGTCAACGAGGAGCTGCTCGCGTCGTTCCTGAGGGATACGGGCGGAAACCGGCGCAGCTAGTCTCGCCCCATGATCGGTCGCCTCACCGGCCGCCTCGCGGCGAAAGCGCCCGACCAGGTGCTCCTCGAGGTCGGGGGCGTGGGCTACATGGTCCACATTCCCCTCTCGACCTTCTACGAGCTGCCGGAAAACGAGAGCCCCGCCTCCCTCTGGATCCACACTCACGTCCGCGAGGACGCGCTCGCCCTCTACGGCTTCCTGACCGAGCGGGAGCGCACGCTCTTCCTGCTGCTGCTCGGTGTGACCGGGATCGGGCCGCGCGTCGCGCTGACGGTGCTCTCGGGCATTCCGCCGTCCGAGCTCGTCGAGGCCCTCCGCACGCAAGACGTCCGCCGGCTCGTCGCCGTTCCGGGAGTCGGCAAGAAGACCGCCGAGCGCATGGTGCTCGAGCTCGCCGACAAGGTCGCGAGCCTGCCCGGCGAGGCCCCCGCGAAGGCCCCGGCCGCCATCGCCGCCGACGACGTCATCTCCGCTCTCGTCAACCTGGGCTACCGCAAGGCCGAGGCCGAGCGCGCGGTCGACGCGACGGAGCGCGCCGGAGGCTCGACGGAGTTCGGCGAGTTCCTGAAGGAAGCGTTGAGACGCCTCACGGCCGGTTGACTTCGAGGCCGCAGGCCCGAAGGATCCCCTTCTTAGCCGCGTTGTGACTCGAAAGGGATCCGTCGCTTCGCTCGGAAGGACACGGAGAGAGTGCCGGCTCGACGAGTGACGCCTGCGCAATGCTCCGGCGATAGACTCTCCCCCGTGACCGAAGATCGCGCCTTGATGGCCGGCACCGCGCTCGAGGACGACACCGCCGTCGAGCCGAAGCTGCGGCCGCAGAGCCTCGGCGAGTACATCGGCCAGACGAAGGTGCGCGAGAACCTCTCCGTCTTTCTCGCTGCCGCCCGGGGCCGCGGCGAGCCTCTCGACCACGTCCTCCTGACGGGCCCCCCCGGGCTCGGCAAGACGACGCTCGCGCACATCGTCGCCCGGGAGATGGGAGCCGGGCTGCGCCTGACGGCCGGCCCGATGATCGCCCGCGCCGGGGACCTCGCCGGCATCCTGACGAACCTCCAGCCGAAAGACGTCCTCTTCGTGGACGAGATCCACCGCCTCTCGCCGACCGTCGAGGAGATCCTCTACCCCGCCATGGAGGACTTCCGCCTCGACGTCCTCATCGGCGAAGGCCCCATGGCGCGCACCATGAAGGTGGACCTGCCGCCCTTCACCCTCATCGGCGCCACGACGAGGCCGGGCCTGCTCTCTCAGCCCCTGCACGGCCGCTTCGGCATCGCGCTACGCCTCGACTTCTACGACGTCGCGGCGCTGGCCGAGATCGTCGGCCGCTCGGCTCGCATCCTCGCGATCCGGATCACGCCGGAGGCGGCGAGCGAGATCGGCGCCCGCAGCCGCGGCACGCCGCGCATCGCCAACCGCCTGCTGCGCCGCCTGCGCGACTTCGCCGAGGTCGCCGGCAAGGACGAAATCGGGCTCGACACGGCGAAGCAGGCGCTCGCCCGCCTCGAGGTCGACGAGCACGGCTTCGACGAGCTCGACCGCCGCATCCTGACGACGATCATCGAGAAGTTCGGCGGCGGTCCGGTCGGCGTGGGTGCCATCGCGGCGTCGCTCGGCGAGGACCGCGGCACGCTCGAGGACCTCTACGAGCCCTACCTCCTGCAGGCCGGCTTCCTGCAGCGCACGCCGCGCGGCCGCGTGGCCTCGCCGGCCGCGTACCGCCATCTCGGAATCATCGCGCCCCGGCGCGACGGCGAGCTCTTCTGAGAGGGATCCGCACCGCCTCATGAAGCGCGGCATTCTCGTCTACAACCCGACGGCCGGGCAGCGCAACCGCCGCGCGGCGATGAGCGCGCTCATCGACCGGCAGCGCCGGCGGGGGCTCGAGCTCGTCAACGCGCCGACGAGCGGGCCCGGCGACGCGACGGCGATCGTGAAGAGCTTCGTGGCCCGCGGTATCGACGTCGTCGCGGTCTGCGGCGGCGACGGCACCATATCGGAAGCCGCGTGCGGCCTCGAGGGCTCCTCCGTGCCGCTCGCGATCCTGCCCGGCGGCACCTCGAACGTCCTCGCGATCGAGCTCGGCATCCCGTCCAGCCTCGCGCGCGCGGAGGCGCTGCTCTACGACGGGACGCCGCACGCGCTGCGCCTCGCTCACGCCGATGGCCGTCCGTTCCTGCTGTGGGCCGGCGCGGGCCTCGACGCGCGGGTCATGGGCAGGATGAGCCTGCCCTGGAAGCGCCTGCTCGGCCGCGCCGGGATCCTCCCCACCGCGCTGTCGCAGTTTCTCCGCTACGATTTCCCGCGCCTCGAGGTGACGATCGACGGGCAGGTTCACACGGCGACCTTCGCCGTCGCCTGCCGCGCGCGGCACTACGCCGGCAAGTGGGTCATCGCCCCCGACGCCCGCATCGACGCCGACCAGTTCGAGGTTCTGCTCTTCTCCCACCGCAGCCGCCGCAAGCTCGCCCAGCTCTTCCGGCTCATGGCGGCCGGCCGCGCCGGGCATCTGAAGAGCAGCCTCGGCCTCGCGCGGATCGTGCGCGGCCGGGAGGTCGCGATGCGCTCGCTCGACGGCCCGGTCGAGATCCAGGTGGACGGCGACACCGTCCTCGCGACGCCGATCGCGTGCCGCGTGGGAGCGGAGACGGTCCGCGTCCTCGTCCCGAAGACGAAATAGCCCGGCCGGCCGTCTACTTCCTTCCGGACTGAACCGTCCGCTCGACGTCGGCGATCTCGCGCGGGGCGGCGCAGGACAGGCAGTCGTACCCGTCCTTCGTCACGAGCACCGTGTCCTCGATGCGCACGCCGATGTTCCACCACTTCGGGTCGACCCCCTGCATCCCGGCCGGGATGTAGATGCCCGGCTCGATCGTGAAGACCATGCCGGGCTCGAGCAGGCGCGACTTGCCGCCGGCGCCGTAGCCGCCGGCGTCGTGGACGTCGAGGCCCACCCAGTGCGACACGCCGTGCAGCGTGAACCGCCGGTGGCCGTGGCCCTTGATGATCGTCGCCGCGTCCCCCGACAACAGGCCGAGTTTGATCAGCCCTTCGGTCTGCACGAGAGCCGCCTTCTTCTCGATCTCGTCGTGGGCGATCCCCGGCTTCACGAGAGCCATGGCCTGCTTCTGAGCGTCGAGAACGATCTCGTAGATCGCCCGCTGCTCGGGCGAGAAGCGCCCGTTCACGGGATAGGTCCGCGTGATGTCGGTCGCGTACATCCCGTACTCGGTCCCGGAATCGTTCAGGAGGAGCTCGCCGTCCTTCATCTGGCGACCGCTCTCGTCGTAGTGGAGGACGCAGGTGTTGGGGCCCGAGCCGGCGATCGAGGGATACGCCATGCGGCGCGCGCCGTTCGAATAGCAGTAGCCGTCGAGCGCCTCCTGCACCTCGAACTCCCACTTGTCCGGCGCGGCCGCCTGCATGGCGCGGGCGTGGCCCTGCGCGGACATCTCGGCGGCCCGGCGCAGGAACCGCAGGTCCTCCGCGTCCTTGATGAGCCGCATTTCGTGGATGAGGCCGCGCGCGTCGACGATCGTCGCCGGGCCCTCGTCGCCCGAGCGCATCTCCTGGTAGTCCTTCTGGAACTTCTCCGCCCAGGACGTGTCGCGGCCGTCGGAGAGGTAGAGCTTTTCCATGCCGACGAGGTAGCCGCTGCGCTTGTACGTGTTGGGATCGAACTCGGCCAGCTTCGCCTGGAACTCGGCCAGCGGAAACGCCGCGTCGGCGCCGTAGGCCGCGACCGCCTCGTTCGGCCCGACCCGGACTCCGGCCCAGGCCTCGCGCCGGAGGTCGCGCGGACGCAGGAACAGGACGTACTTCTTCCCGTCGGGCGCGCCCGGACGCAGAACCGCCGTCACGTCGTCCTCGGCAATTCCCGTGAGGTAGTAGAAGTCGTTGTCCTGGCGGTAGACGTATTCGACGTCGTTCGTCATCGTGCGCATCGGCGCCGAGCGCAGGATCGCGATCGACTTCGGCGCCAGCTGCGCCATGAAGGCCTCGCGCCGCGCCTTGAAGGCGGCGGGATCGGCCGTCAGGGGCGGATAGTCGAGCGCCAGCAGCGGCGCCGCGCCGACGAGCAGCAGGGCCGCGATCAGCCATTTCGGATTCCGGATTCCGGATTTCGGATTTGTCGGCACGCGATCTCTCCTCCTGCGCTCAGCGCTTCGAAATGAACGACCACGGGGCGGGCGCGGCCACGGGCCGCACGCTTCCGGGCCGGATGACGGCGGCAATGCGGTCGCGGTGGGTCTTGAGCAACCGGCGGACGGGCGTTCCGCCGGCCGCCTCCTCGAGGATGTCTGCGCCGGACTCGTCCACCTTGGCGAGGAACGCCTCCCACACGGCTTCCCCGACCGGCATGCCGCGGAAGACGACGTTGGGGATCCGGGCGAGCTCGCGCCCGAGAAACGCCAGCTTCTCCTTGAGGTATTCCTCGTCGCGCAGACCCTCGTCCTCGTACGGCGTGTGGGGCTTCGGGATGAAGGCGTTCAACGACGGCACGATGTCCGCGACGCGGCCGAGGCTTCGCCCCTCCTCGACGGCGATCGCGTGCAGGCGCTCGACGAGCGTCACGATGTCGCGGACGTCCTCGTCCGTCTCCGACGGCAGCCCGACCTGCAGGTAGAGTTTCAGGCGCGTGAAGCCGCGCGCGAACACGAGCCGCGCCTTGTCGAACAGCATCGCGTCGGAGACCTTCTTGTTGATGAACCGGCGCAGGCGCTCGTTGCCGGCCTCGGGCGCGATCGCGAGAGCGCGCTCGCCCTGGCGCGCCAGGACCTCGAGAATGCGGTCCTCGATCGCGTCGATCTTGATGGACGAAAGCGCGATGTGGTACCCGAGCTCCGCGAGGCCCTCGAGGATGACGCCGATCTCGGGGTGGTCGCACACGGCCGTCGCGATGAGGCCCGCCCGCTGCGTCAGCGGCCGCGCCTCCCGCGCCACCTTCAGGATCGAGGACGCCGGGTACTGCTTGACCGGCGCCATCGCGTAGGCGGCCCAGCAGAACCGGCACATCTCGGTGCAGCCGCGCGAGATCTCGATGAGCAGCTTGTCGGCCAGCTCGGTCCGCGGGGTCAGGATCGTGGTGTGCGGCACCTCGAAGGTCGGGGCGATTTCCTTGCGCGACATCGGCTGCTGGATGACGACGCGGGCGTTCTCGGCGCCTTCGGCGCGCGCGCCCTGGACGGCCGGCACGAAGAAGCCGGGCGACGCGGCCGCCGCGGCGAGGAAGGCGTCGCGGTCGAGGCCCGCCATGGCGAGCTCCGCGATGCGCGGCACCAGACGCTCGCCGTCGCCGAGCGCGAACACGTCCACGAAGGGCGAGAGGGCCGCCGGGTTCATCCGGGCGATGTCGCCGCCGACGAGGAGGATCGGGTGCCGCTCGTCCCGCTCCGCGCGGCGTCCCGGGATCCCCGCCGCGCGCAGCGTGCGAAGGATGTTGACGATGTCCATCTCCCACGACAGCGACCACGCGAGCAGGCCGAAGTCGGACAACGGCGTCCCGGTCTCGAAGGTGGCCGCCGGCTCCCCCTCCTCGAAGAAGAAGCGTTCGCACGAAACGTCGGGAATGCGGTTGAAGAGCCGATACACCCACTGGAAACCGAGATTCGACATCCCGACCTCGTACGAGTTCGGGAAGCCGAGCGCCAGCCGGTAGGCGCCGAAGCGGTTCGGCTCCTCCGTGAACCGCTCGAGGGCGGCGCGCTCTCTGTTCTTCGCGGTGGCGGGCATGCGGAACGGCCGATTATATGGGGCGGCCGCGCCTTGCCCGGGCGCCCCGTGCGGCGAACACCCAATCCCCGACGTTACCTCCCGTCGGCCCGGTGACGAAGAGGCCGCCCACGGCGGCGAAAAACGCCCCTGTGTCGTGATGGCGCAGTGCGGTCTCCGGGTCGCGCCCGAGACGCCGCGCGCGCCCGAGCGTCCGGCCGTCCACTCGCGCCCCCGCGGCGCCGGAAGTGCCGTCGAGGCCGTCCGATCCCGCCGCGAGGAGCGCGACACCGCCGTCGAGGCCCAAGACCGCGCCGAGGGCGAGTTCGAGACACCGCCCGCCGTTGCCGTGACGGGCCCCGAGCGCGACGACCGTCTCTCCCCCGGCCATCAGCACCGAGCCGCAGGACAGCTTCGACGCGGCCCGAGCCAGCCTCGACCCCGCAGCCCGCGCCTGCCCCGAGAGCCGCGGCCCGATGCGCGTGACCTTCCATCCGAGGCGCCGCGCCTCCCGCGCCGCCGCGTCGAGGCCCGCGCGGTTGGAGGCGACGACTCGCACGATGTCGCCCCGCCGTCCGCGCACGGTCGGCCCGGAGCCAACGGCGGCGGCGCGGTCGCCGGGGACGTCCGAGAGCACGAGGGTGATCAGGCGCGCGCGCGTCGTCTGACCGAGCCGTCCGCCCTTGACCGCCGAAAGCGACGTCCGCAGCCGATTGAGCGCCAGGATCGAGGCGCCGCTTCGCGCGAGCGCGCGCACCGCCCGCCGCTTTTCAGCCAGCCGCACTCCCTCGCGCGGCAGCGCGACGAGCGACGACGCGCCGCCGGAGACGAGACACAGGATCACGTCGCCGGAGCCGAAGCTCTCGAAAAACCGGAGCGCCCGCCGCGCCGCCCGGACACTCGACGCGTCGGGTTCGGGGTGCGAGGCGAAGACCACGTCGTCCGGGGAGAGCCCTCGAGCCGGATGCCCCCTCGGGAGGACAGTCAGCGTTCGTACCGCGCCGGCCGAGCGGGCGCCCCGGGTCATCGCGGCGGCTGCCTTGCCCGCGGCAAAGATCCCGACGGAGCCTGCGCCCCGGAGCACCCGGGCGATGTCCGGCCGGCAGACCGCCCGGCGCACGGCGGCCTCGGGGTCGGCCCCGTCGAGCGCCGCCCGGAACAGGCGAAAGAGGAGACGGTGCGAATCCATCGCTGCCGAGAGACTAGAATAGCCACGGATAAAGAGGAGGTCAGAACATGAAAAAGACTCTCGCAGTCCTCGCGCTTCTCGCCTTCGCGGCCATCGCCGCAGCGCAGGCGGGAACCTGGACGGGTGTCGTCACCGACACGAAGTGCGGGGAGAAGGACGCCAACGCCGACGGCGCGAAATGCTCGACGAAATGCGTCAAGGAACACGGCGAGCACTGGGCCCTCTGGGACCCCAAGGCCAAGCAGCTCTACGAGCTCGTCAACGCCAAAGACGCCGAAGCCATGGCGGGCAAGGCCGTGACGGTCAAGGGCACGCTGGCGGGCAAGAAGATCGACGTCTCCTCGATGTCGGCGGCCCCGGCAAAGTAGACGACGCAGCTCGACAGCCGGACCGGCGCGCCGCGCCGGCTGTGTGAGAATAGGGCCGTCGTTCCGGAGCGATTCGGGACGACGGCTTTTTCATGAGCGCCCACCCGACCGCCGGCCCACTTCCCCGCCCGGACGACCTCGCGCCCGGCGAGCACTACTGGGCGAAGGCTTCGAAGGACCTGCGCCATCGCCTGAACAAGGCCATCCCCCACGAGCTTCTGAAGGAGCTCCACCGAAAGAGCCCGGCCCGCCACGCGGCCATCGCCGCGCGCCAGTTCCTGATGCTGCTCGCCGCGTCCGCCGTGGCCTGGCGCTTCCCGCAGCCGTGGGTCTGGATTCCCGCCGCGCTCGTCTCGGGCTGGACCGTCTTCAACTTCACGGTGCTCCTCCACGAGGCGCTCCACCACGCCGTCTTCAACGGGCCGCACCCGCGCGGCGACCGCGCCCTGTCGCTCGTCTACGCCATCCCGTCGGGGATCTCCGCGTCGCAGTTCACGCGGTGGCACCTGACGCACCACGCCGAGCTCGGCGACCCCGAGGCGGACCCCAAGCGCCACTACCTGTCGCCGAAGATCAACCGCCCCTGGTACAAGCTGCTGTATTTCACGCCCGCGCTCTTCCCGATCTACTTCCGCGCGGCGCGCAAGGAAACGGTGACCTACCCGGAGCCGCTGCGGCGGCGAATCGCGCGCGAGCGGCTCGTGACGATTCTCTTTCACGTCGGCGTGATGGCCGCGGTCTACGCCTTCGGCGGCCTCGCGATCCTCGGCCGCGTCTACCTCGCCCCGGTCTTTCTCGTCTTTCCGATCGCCTTCGCCCTGAACCGCCTCGGCCAGCACTACGCGATCGACCCATCGGACCCGGCCAAGTGGGGCTCGATCCTGAAGCCCTCGCGCTTCTGGGAGTTCTGGTACCTCTCGTCCGCGTATCACCTCGAGCACCACTACTTCCCGGGCGTGCCGTTCTACAACTTGCGCCGCCTGCACTTTGCCCTGCGCCCCTTCTTCGACGAGATCGGCTGGAAGCCGACGACCTACGGCCGCCTGTTCCGCGGCTGGATCTTCGAGAACAAGGCGCCGCACACCGACTGGCACCTGGCGTAGGCGCCGCCCGGCTCAGAGTCCGAGGTCGGACAACCCGGGGTGATCGTCGGGACGGCGGCCGAGCGGCCATCGGTACTTCCGGCCGCTCTCCGGGATGGGAAGGTCGTTGATGCTCGCGATGCGCCGCCGCATGAACCCCCCTTCGTCGAACTCCCAGTTCTCGTTGCCGTACGAGCGGAACCAGTGGCCGGAGTCGTCATGCCACTCGTATGCGAATCGGACGGCGATCCGGTTGCCGCCGAACGTCCAGAGCTCCTTGATGAGCCGGTAGTCGAGCTCTCTGGCCCACTTGCGCTTCAGGAATTGAACGATCGCCTCGCGGCCCTCGAGAAACTCGGCGCGATTGCGCCAGACGCTGTCGGGGGTGTAGGCGAGGCTGACCCGCTCGGGGTCGCGGGAATTCCAGGCGTCCTCGGCCAGGCGGACCTTTCGGGCAGCCCCCCCGGAGTCGAACGGCGGCAACGGCGGCCGAGGGGCCTCGGTCGTGCTCATGGCAGGCCTCCATCGTTTTGCCTAGCCTAAACCCGGGTCGCCCCTCGGAATAGCCCCGGATAGACGAACGGTTCGGCGGTAACGTATTGCTGAGGCATGGACGAAACCGACGACATCAACCGGCTCATCCGGGAGCTGAACGCCGACCGCCCGGGATCGGGCGCGATCGCGGGCGAACCCTCCGACGCCGTGCGCCTCGACCGCTGGCTCGAGGAGCTCGTCCAGCGCGCGGGCAGCGACCTGTTGCTCGTCGCCGGGGCCGCGCCGGCCCTGCGCATCGACGGCCGGGTGACGCCGCTGGCGGCCGCTCCGCTGTCGGGCGACGAGATCGAGAACGCCGTGCTCCCCGCCCTCGCGCACCACGCCCGGGCGCAATACGGGAAACACGGTATCGCCGACGGGTCGCACCGTGTCCAGGGCGTGGGCCGCTTCCGGATCAACCTCCACCGCGAACGCGGCCGCGCCGCGGCGACCGTCCGCGCGCTGCCGACACAGCCGCCGCGCCTCTCGTCGCTCGGCCTGCCGCCCGGCACCGAGGCCCTGACGAAGCTGCCCCGCGGCCTCGTCCTCATCGGCGGTCCGACCGGTTCCGGGAAGACGACGACGCTGGCCGCGCTCGTCGAAGAGATCAACCGGCGCGACGCCCGGCATATCGTCACGATCGAGGATCCCGTCGAGTACGAGCATCCCCACCGCGCGAGCCTCGTCGAGCAGGTCGAGATCGGCGTGGACGCTCCGGACTTCCCCACGGCCCTGCGCGCCGCGATGCGCCAGGCGCCGGACGTCATCGTCGTCGGCGAGATGCGCGACCCGGAGACGATGCGCATCGCGCTTGCCGCGGCCGAGACCGGCCACCTCGTGTTCTCGACCGTTCACACGACCGACGTGGCGTCGACGGTCTCCCGCGTCGCGGACTCGTTCCCCGCCGAGCGTCAGAACACCATCCGCCAGGAGCTTTCGATGTCGCTCGCGGCCGTCCTCACGCAGACCCTCCTGCCCCGCAAGGGCGGCGGCCGGGCCGCGGCGGCGGAGCTGCTCTTCGTGAGCTACGGCGCCCGCCAGCACATCCGCAAGAACGCGCTCCAGCACCTCCACCAGGAGATCGCCATCACGCGCAGGCAGGGCTCGATCACGCTCGAGGAGTCGCTGGCGAAGCTCGCGCGCGACGGCGCCGTCGAACTCGAGGAAGCCCGCACCCGCGCCGCGCACCCGGAGGAGTTCGAAGGCTACCTGCGCGGCGGGGCCTAGCGGAACGGCCGCCGCACGGCAAAACTCGAGCTCGGACCGGGCCTCTGGGCATCGGGCGACGAATTCACGAATGCATGCCTGACCCCGCTGCGCCCTACACCTCGCGCCGGAAGAGCACCTTCGTCAGCACCCCGGCGACCAGCGTGAACGTCGCGAGAAAGACCCAGTCCGCGTAAACGGCCGCGGGAGCGGCGCCGCGCAGGAGCAGGCTCCGCAGAGCCCGCAGGCCGTAGGTCAGCGGGTCGGCGGCGGACAGCTCGGCCAGCCACGGCGGATACGACTCGACCGGGTACAGGGCCCCCGACGGGAAGAAGAGCAGCACGTTGATGATGCCGAACATGCCGCGCAGGAGGCTCGCGCTGCGGGCGCGAGCAAAGAGCAGGAACCAGAGCGCGGCGATCGAAGTCGAGGTCAGGAACACCGTGATCCCCGCCGCCGCCACGCTCTCGCCCGCGACCATGGGCAGCGGCGTGATGAGGAGGATCGCGGCAAGGACGAGCCCGCCGGCAAAAGACGCGACGACCGCTCCCGCGAGCACGTGACCGGCCACCAGCGTGCCCGTCGTGATCGGCGTGACGAGGTAGCCCTCGTGGTACCCGTACATGCGGTCCTCGAGCACCTGCAGGCCGCCCGAGACCATCGAACCCATGAAGATGGCGAGGCAGACGACGGCCGGCCCCAGGTACGTCAGATAGTCGAGGTACGGGTAGGCTTCGAGGCGCACCGACGGCGCGGCCGGCGCGACGTCCGGCGGCGCCGAGACCTCCTGCCAGATCTGCTTGAGCGCGGACTCCAGGGCTTCGAACGAGAAGCGGTCCGTGTTGTCGCCGATGAACGACGGCGCAGGCCCGGAGGGAGCCAGACCGAACGGCAGCACCCACACGCCCCGGTACTTGCCCCGCCGCAGTCCGTCGAGCGCTTCGACGCGGTCGGCGACGAAGCTCGCGGTGACCAGCCGCCGCCCGCTCTCGAGCGCGAGAACGCCGCGCCGGCACTCCGCCGAATACGCGTTTCCGGCCTCGTCCACGACGGCGATCGGCACGAACTCGAGCTGCCGGTTCATCGCGTTGCCGAGAACCAGCAGGTACACGACGGGAAACACCATCGTCGACACGACCAGGACGGGCTGGCGCCACAGCGTCAGGAAGGCCCGCTGCCCGATCGCCAGGACGCCGAGGATTGCGAGCATCACGCCCCGCGCCGGGGCCTTCTCGCCCGTCACGAGGCCGGCGGCGCCTCCCTCAGCGCCCGGCCCGTGTAGGAGAAGAAGACGTCCTCGAGCGTCGCGAGCGCGATCGTCAGGTGGACGATGTGGTACCCCTCGTTCTCGAGCAGGCGCGCGACGCGCCGGCCCGTCGCTTCTCCGGGCTTCGCCGCGAACGAGACGCGCGTGGGCGAGGCGAAGCGTACCTCGGTGGCGCCCTCGTCCACGATCCCCTGGCGGTCCGCGGCCGTGATCGCGCGGTCCGTCTCGAGCTCGACCCGCTCGCCCGTCTCGAGGCCGCGCTTCAACGCCGCCGGCGAGTCCTCGCAGAGAACCTTCCCGCGGTCGAGAATCGCGATCCGGTCACAGAGGTGATCCGCTTCCTCCATCGCGTGTGTCGTCAGGATGATCGCGAGCTCCGGATCGTGCGCCTTCAGCTCTCCGAACATGTCCCAGATCGCCCGCCGGCTCTGCGGGTCGAGTCCCGTAGTCGGCTCGTCGAGAAAGAGAACGCGCGGCCGGTGCAGCACGCCGCGGGCGATCTCGAGCCGGCGCCGCATGCCGCCCGACAGGTGGCGGGCGACCTGGTTGCGCCGCTCCCACAGGCCGACCTGGTGGAGGCGGTGCTCGATCCGCTCGCGCAGGGTCCGACCCCACAGGCCGTACATCTTTCCCTGGATCGACAGGTTCTCGCGCACGGTCAGGTTCTCGTCGGTCGTCTGGGCCTGGGACACGGTCCCGATCGCGCGCCGCACCGCGGCCTTTTCCCGCACCACGTCGCGCCCCTCGACCCGCGCGGCGCCCGAGGACGGGGGCAACAGGGTCGTCAGCATGCGGATCAGGGTCGTCTTGCCGGCTCCGTTCGGGCCGAGCAGGCCGTAGATCTCGCCGGGCTGGACGGAAAACGAAACGGCGTCGTCGGCCACGAAGGTGCCGAAGCGCCGGGTCAGTCGCTCGACCTCGATGGGCCGGGGCGAGCTCACGCTTTCGGAGGCCCGCTGCCCGCTTCGACGACGAACGTCTGGCCCGACACGACCGCGCCGTTCAAGGGCTGGAGGCGCACCGAGAAGGTCTGCAGGTCGCGGCTCTGGAGGCCCCAGTTCTTGCGCGTCGCGAATTCCGAACGGGGCTTGATCGAGACGATCTTCGCCTGGAACCGAGCGTCCGGGCGCGCCTGGGGCCACACCATCACGCTCCTGCCGACGACAAAGGAAGAGAGCCTTTCTTCGGGGACCTCGACCCGCAGGTACGGCGCCTCGATCTGGAGCGTCACGATCGGCTGTCCGGGCTCGACCCACTCGCCCATCCGGTGGTGCCGCGTGAGCACGGTCCCGGCCGCGGGCGACGCGAGGACGCCCTCCTTCTCGAAGTGCCGGATCTTCTCCAGGCGCACGCGAAGCGTCTGCTCCTCCGCGTCGAGCTGTCCCTTCTCCGCCTCGCGGGCGCGGATGTCCGCGGCGATCGCGTCGCGCTGGTGCTGCAGGGACTCGAGGCTCGCCGAGGGCGAGACGCCCTCCTTGACGAGCCTCGCGATCCGCTTCTCGTCGGAGGCCACCGCCGCGAACTGCGCTCGCAGCTTCTCGATTTCCTCGAGGCGCGTGCCGTTGCGGGCCTTCACCTGCGAGATCTGCCGCTCGATGTCCGAGGCGTCCTCGGAGAGTCCGGGCTCCTCGATCCGAGCGACCTCCTGCCCGGCCGCGATGGCCTCGCCCTCCTCGGGGATGCGCGTGGTCAGCCGGCCTCGCCGCGAGAAGGAAACGGCGAGGCTCTGCTCTTCCGCGATCGCGAGCAGGCGCAGGGGCTGGCCGGTGTCGTTCTCCCGGCGCACGAGCTCGCCGTAGCCCCAGGCGCCCGCAGCCGCGATTCCCACCGCCAGGATGATCCAGAGGACCCGTTTCACCATCCCCAAGATTAAACCCGAAATGGGCCCCGGCCGGTTCCGGCGCCTGCCCTTTTTGCGGCCGCGGCACCCGCGGCCCGGCGCCTCAGACGGGTGCGAGGCGCCGCTCGACCTCGTCGAGGACCTCTTCCGCGCGGCCGCTCACCGCGAGGTCGAGGCTGCCGGAGGCCGGGGTGGCTTCCGGGTTGATCTCCGCGGTGAACGCCCCGAGCGCGCCCGCGCCCGTCACGAGCCCGGCGGCCGGATACACGAGGGCCGACGTTCCGACGGCGAGGCACACGTCGCAGTCGAGGGCCGACTCGGCGGCGGCGAGGACGCCCGGGTCGATCGGCTCGCCGAACCACACGACGCCCGGCCGCAGCAACCCCCCGCAGTGCGGGCAGCGCGGAGGAAGCTCGGGGAACACGCCGTCCTCCCTCCAGCGCGGCGGCGATTCCGGGCATCGCTCCCAGCACGAGACCTCCCACAGGGAACCGTGAAACCGGACCACGTTTTCCGTGCCCGCGCGCTCGTGGAGGCCGTCCACGTTCTGGGTCACCAGCCGGAAGACCGGGAAGCGCCGGCTCCAGGCGGCGAGGACATCATGGGCGCGATTGGGCGAAGCCTTCGCCACGAGCTCCCGCCGCCACGCGTACCACTGCCAGACGAGTTTCGGGTCGCGGGCGAACGCTTCGGGTGTGGCGAGCTCTTCGGGGCGAAACTCCCGCCACAGGCCGCCCGGCCCGCGAAACGTCGGGATCCCGCTCGCCGCCGAGACGCCCGCCCCGGTGACGACCGTCAGGCGCGCCGACCGGCCGAGGCGGTCGGCGAGTAGGGTGATTGCATCATCCCGGTCCATGGACCTCGATGATAAGTTCTGCGCTCGCCCGGCGGCGCAATCGCGGGGCAGAGCGGAGCGAAAAACCCTATGTCAAACCCAGTTCCCATCACCGTGGCCCGCGGAGACGGCATCGGGCCCGAGATCATGGCGGCCACGCTGCACATCCTCAAGGAAGCGGGCGCGCGCCTGGCGATCGAAGAGATCGAGATCGGCGAGAAGGTCTACCTCGCGGGCAACAGCGCCGGCATCGACCCCTCGGCCTGGGAGTCGCTGCGGCGGACACGGGTCTTTCTGAAGGCCCCGATCACCACTCCCCAGGGGGGAGGCTTCAAGAGCCTGAACGTCACGGCCCGCAAGACCCTCGGTCTCTACGCCAACGTGCGGCCGTGCGTGTCCTACCACCCGTTCGTCGCGACGAAGCACCCGGTGATGGACGTCGTCATCGTCCGCGAGAACGAGGAGGACCTCTATGCCGGCATCGAGTACCGGCTGACCCCCGACGTCTACCAGACCCTGAAGCTCATCACCCGCCCCGGCTCGGAGAAGATCGTGCGGTACGCCTTCGAGTACGCGCGCCGCCACAGCCGCAAGAAGGTCACCTGCTTCTCCAAAGACAACATCATGAAGATGACCGACGGCCTCTTCCACAAGGTCTTCGACGAGATCGCCGTGGAGTACCCGGACATCGTCAACGAGCACTGGATCGTCGACATCGGCGCGGCCAAGCTCGCCGACACGCCCGAGGCGTTCGACGTCATCGTCATGCCGAACCTCTACGGCGACATCCTCTCCGACGTCGCCGCGCAGATCGCGGGCTCGGTCGGCCTCGCCGGCTCCGCCAACATCGGCGACCTCTGCGCGATGTTCGAGGCGATCCACGGCTCGGCGCCGCGCCGCGCGGGGCAGAACCTCGCCAACCCGTCCGGGCTGCTGCTCGGCGCGGTCATGATGCTCGTTCACATCGACCAGCCCGACATCGCCCAGCGGGTCCACAATGCGTGGCTCGCGACGATCGAGGACGGCGTCCACACTTACGATGTCCACAAGGACGGCGTCAGCAAGCAGAAGGTCGGAACGAAGGAGTTCGCCGACGCGGTGGTCGCGCGCATGGGCAAGCTTCCCCAGAAGCTGAAGGCCGTCGGCTACGGCGCCGCGCGCCGGCCCGCCGCCGCCGTGGCCCCGCGCCCGCCCCGGGCGAGGGCGAAGCAGGAGACCGTCGGCGTGGACGTCTACGTCGGATGGGAGAGCCCGGACAGCGAAGCCCTCGCCAAGAAGCTCGTGCCCCTGGCCGGCCCGCAGTTCGAGCTCACGATGCTGACCTCGCGCGGGCTCAAGGTCTGGCCGGGCGGCCAGCCGGAGATGTCCAGGGCCGACGAGTGCCGCTGCCGGTTCATGGGCGCGGGCGGCGGCCGCGTCGCGCACGCCGACATCGTCGCCCTCCTGTCGCGCATCGCGGGCGCGGGCCTCGAGTTCGTCAAGACGGAGAACCTGAGCAACTTCGACGGCGAGCGGGGCTACTCGCTCGGCCAGGGAGAGTGAGGCATGGCCGCGCACGACAAGCCGCTCGTCGGCATCCTCATGGGGTCCAAGTCCGACTGGGAGACGATGCGCCACGTGTCCGAGACGCTCGATAAATTCGGCGTCGCGAGCGAGAGCCGGGTTCTGTCGGCTCACCGCACGCCGAAGGAAACCGCCGACTACGTCACGTCCGCGGCCGGCCGCGGGATCGAGATTCTCGTCGCCGGCGCCGGGGGCGCGGCGCACCTGGCCGGCGTGGCCGCGGCCCACACGACACTGCCCGTTCTCGGCATCCCCATGGAGAGCGCGTCGCTGAAGGGCCTCGACTCGCTGCTCTCGACCGTGCAGATGCCCGGAGGCATTCCCGTCGCGACCTTTGCGATCGGCAAGCCCGGGGCCGTCAACGCGGCCCTCTTCGCGGTGGCCGTCCTGGCGGGCAAGCGGCCGGAGCTCGGAAGGAAGCTCGCGGATTTCCGGGCCGAGCAGGCCGCGAAGATCCTCCAGGAAAAGCTGACGTAGGGTCGGTCTCCGTGCACGACGGAGTCTCCCTCGCCCTCGCGGGCCTCGCGCTCGGCGCCGCGGCGGCGTCGGGATTGAGGCTGTACGCGACCCTCGCCGTGCTCGGCTTTCTCGGGCGCGCGGGCCTCGTCGCGCTGCCGGGCGGGCTGACCGTGCTGTCGCGCGAGTGGGTGATCCTGGTCGCGGCGTCCCTCTACCTGGTCGAGTTCCTGGCCGACAAGATTCCGCTGGTCGACTCGGCGTGGGACTTCGTGCACACCTTCATCCGGGTGCCGGCGGCCGCGTTGCTCGGGTGGGCGGCCTTCCTCGACGTGCCCGAGGCGTGGCGCGTCGTCGCGGCGCTCGTGTGCGGCGGCGTGGCGTTCTCCTCCCACGGGCTCAAGGCGGGCGCGCGGGCCGCGCTGAACACGAGCCCGGAGCCCCTGACGAACTGGATCGCGTCGCTCACGGAAGACGGCCTGACCGCCCTGCTCCTCTTCCTCGCCGTCAGGCACCCACGGGCCGCGGCGCTGGCAGCGGCGGTGGCGGTCGTGCTCGCCGCCGTCCTCGGAGCCTGGCTCTGGCGGGCGATTTGCCGGCTCCTCGGAGGGCGGCGCCCCGTCTCGGCCTGACGCTCGTTGCGCAAACTGTTCTAAAATGGGCCGCCGGCGCCGCCCCGGGCGCCCCGGGCAGGAGGCATCTCATGGAGCTCCAGGAGTACTCGGACGAAGAACTGCTCGAAGCGGGTCGCGAGGCGGTCAAGCGCGAGCAATGGCCCCGCGCCAAGGAGTTCCTCTCGGCTTATGTCGAGCGCTACACCGTGCGCAAGGAGAGCGTTCCCGCCTCGGGCCTGGCGAGCTACGCCCTCTGTCTCGCCCACCTGAAGGAACAGCGCAGGGCCCTCGATCTCTGCAAGCAGGCCCAGCATGCCGACCCGCGCAACGCCCACATCTACTGGTGCCTCGCCCAGATCCACCTGCTGGCCCGGTCCCGCAAGGAAGCGATCGACACGGTCGAGCGGGGCCTGCGCGCGGCGCCCGACAACTTTCTCCTGCTCCGCATGCGCAAGCGCCTTGGCGTCCGCCAGCCGCCGCCGCTGCCGTTTCTCGATCGCCGTCACGCCTTGAACGTGGGCCTCGGCCGGATCATCCACAAGCTCAAGGGCTCGGCCGCGATCATGCTGCCGATCTGACCCCGACCTGAAAAAAGAAGGCCGGCGCTTTCGCGCCGGCCGACCGGGGACACGGAACCGGGAAAACCCTCGAGAGTTAGTTGCTCATCGTGAACGCCCGCGGGTCGTCCGTTCACGTTCCATTCATGCGCAAAGCCACATTCTCTGCCTCCAGAAAGGGGAAACCCATGCTGCTCTCGTCCCAACGCCTGCAACGGTTGCTCGCTCTTCTCGTGATGGCGCTCGTCCTTCCCGCATCCCTCGCGCTCGCCGCGAAGAAGGCCCCGAAGGTGGACCTGAACACCGCCACCGAGCAGGAGCTCGAAGCCCTGCCCGGCGTGGGCGAGGCGACCGCGAGCAAGATCATCGCCGGCCGCCCCTATTCCTCGGTCGCCGACCTCTCGAAGGCGGGCGTGCCCGCGAGCACGATCGACAAGATCACGCCGCTCGTGACGGTCAGCAAACCGAAGAAGGAGAAGGCGGGCAAGTCCGCGGAGACGGCCGCCGAGCCCGCGAAGACGGCGAAGGCCGCGCCCGCCGAAAAGCCGGCGAAGGCCGAGAAGCCGGCCGCGGCGGCCTCCTCGAGCCCCGTCGACCTCAACACCGCGTCGGAAAAGGAGCTCGAGGCTCTGCCCGGCGTCGGCGCGGCCACCGCGAAAAAGATCATCGCGGGCCGGCCCTATGCCTCGGTCTCGGATCTGTCGAAGGCGGGCGTGTCCGCCAGCACGATCTCGAAGATCTCCCCGCTCGTCGTCGCCGGCGGCGCGGCGGCCCCGAAGAAGTCGGCTCCCGCTTCGGCCCCGGCGGCGGCAGCCGCGCCGGCTCCCGCCTCAGCGCCGGCGACCCAGAAGGTCGCGCCGAAGGCCCCGGAATCCGCGACCGGCGCCACCGCCGCCCGCCCCGCTCCGGCCAGGGGCATGGTCTGGGTCAACACCGCCACCAAGGTCTACCACTACGAGGGCGACCAGTGGTACGGCAAGACCAAGGAAGGCCAGTACATGACCGAGCAGGACGCGATCAAGGCCGGCTACCGCGCTTCCAAGGAAGGCGCGCCGAAGCAGTAAGAGCTCAAGCTCGAGGGCGGGGCCGCGCGGCGAGGGTGCGGCCCCGCCCGCTTTCGCCGGTCTACTTCGCCGGCGCGAACGACGTTACCGGGTGGATCTCCCAGCGCGTGCCGCGCGGATCGGGCTGTTCCTCGTCGGGCTCGAAGTAGAGCCAACCCGTCACCCGGACCTTCGTCCCCACGAGCTTGCGCAGCGCGGCCGGGGACAACGCCGCCGACTTCTTCTGCCAGGCCGGCGTGACCTCGACGATCATCCACTTGCGGGTGTCCGACTCGCCCTTCGCGGCCGCGAGGGCGATGTGGAAATCCCCGTCCTCTTCCTGCTCGGACTGAATGACCCAGCCCTCGACCGTCGCGCCCTTCGCCTCGGAAAAGGCCGCCTTGTCGTTCTTCGCGAGCAGGGCGGCCAGCGTCGCGGCGGGGTCGATGTCGCCGGCACCGGGCGAAGTCGAACGGCCCCGCAGCTTCTTCGCCTCGGCCGACTCGCCCTTGTCCGCCGCGGACTCACCCGCCCGCGCCGCGCCTGCCAGCGCGAGACTCGCGCCGATCGCCAGGGCCAGGATCGCCATAAATCGATTGAGTCGCATGCGCCCTCCGTGAAAAGAGATTACTCCCTTCGGGCGCGCACGGAGGCGCCGGCCGCGAGGACCGCGCCGGCCACGATCGCGGCGTCCGCGCCGTTGAAGACCCCCGTCCGCAACGGACCGATCCCGATCACCGCGAAATCCGTCACGGTCCCTCGGACCACGCGGTCCACGAGATTCCCGATGCCGCCGCCGAGAACGAGGGCCAGCCCGAGCGCCGCGGCGAGGCGCCTGCGCCGGTCCCGGAACAGAAACGCCGCGCCGGCTCCGAGCCCGACGCCGACGAGGACGACGAGCAGGCCGACGCGCGCGCCTTCGGGAAGCCGGTCCCCCATTCCGAGAAACGCGCCCCGGTTATCCGCCAGCTGAAACCGGATCGCGCCTCCCAGGGCTTCGGCGGCGCCGCCATCCGCGAGCCGCCTCGCGGCGATCCCCTTCGACATCTGGTCGCAGCCGATCGTGAACGCCAGTGTGAGCGCGAGCAGCGAGGATCGCCACCGCTGGCCGGCCGGAGCCCTCATCGGGACTCCTCCCCGGGCCCCTCGACAAAAAGGGCCGCGGCAGGCGCCGCGGCCCCTCGAATCCGGTGCTCCATCGAGACTAGGGCTTCTCTTCCTTGATCTGGAGCAGCCGCGTCGGCTGGCCCCCGTAGTTGTTGACTTCGATCTTCCCCGTGGTCTTGTCGATGGTGGCCATGCCCATTCCGATGATCTTGCCCTCGTTCTTTCCGTCCTTGGGGAAGTGCATCTCGACGACACCGAGGTCGTACTTCTGAATCGTCCCCGGGGAAACCGACCCTCCGAACGAGATGGGGCGGTTGGTTGCCAGAACGACCTGCTTCGTGCCGTCGGGCAGCGTGTTCTCGCGCGCGTAGTAGAGGGCGTACGCCAGCGTGCCCTGCGTCATGATGAATCCGACCTGCGGCAGCTGGCTCATGTCCGCGACCATCTGGGCGTTGCCGCCTTCCTTGAGGACGTCGATCAGGGAGGCGCGCTCGGCGTCGGAGGACCAGCGATAGATGCCGATGGTCACCGTCGTGCCGCCCCCGCCCCCGAGCATGTTGAGAGCCCAGGCCGTCCAGTACGCGATGATCGGCGGTCCGCCCCGGGTCGAGGGAGCGGCCGAAGCGCCGGACGAAGAGGTCGACGACGAGGACGAGGAACAGCCGGAGAGGGTGACGAGGAGCGCCAGGACAACGGCAACGACTGTCAGGTGCTTACGCATGCGATGCTCCTTATTCTTGGGGTCTGACCGGCGAGCGGCCAAGCCTCTTCCGAACTTTATAACGAACAAGTTGTCCTTTCCCCCGTTCAAACCCGACTAAACTCGACGGGCCATGCGGCGCACGACCCGGTTCGCGGTCCTCGCGACGGCCCTCGGGGCCGCGCTCTGGGCCGGGTGCCGGTCCGTGACCCTGGAGCCCCTTCCCCTGCCGAAGATCGACCTCGCCCGCTACATGGGCGACTGGTACGTGATCGCCAACATCCCGACACCCTTCGAGAAGAACGTTTACAACGCCGTCGAGAGCTATGCGCTCGGCACCGACGGGTCGATCTCGACGACCTTCACGTACAACGAGGGCGCCTTCGATGGCAAGAAGAAGACCTTTCGCCCGAAGGCGTACGTCCGTGACGACGGGTCCAACGCCGCCTGGGGCATGCAGTTCGGCCCGATCCTCGCCGAGTACCTGATCGCGTACGTCAACCCGGACTACACCCAGACCGTCGTCGCCCGGAGCAGCCGCGACTTCGTCTGGATCATGGCCCGCACGCCCGAGATTCCCGAGGCCGACTACGACCGCATGGTCGAGCAGGTCGGCAAGTGGGGCTACGACACGGAAAAGCTCCAGCGCATTCCCCAGCACTGGTGAGCCGGGCGGCAGTTTGTGGGCCCCGATTCCGGGGGGCCATGCCATGATCCCCTTCCGAATGAGGCAGAGTCGCCTGTCCCGGATGAGCCGTGGCCGCTGACCGCGGGAATCCCGGCGCGACCCGCGCATTCCTGTCCCGGTGGCCGGAGACCGTCGTTCGCCACCCCTGGCTGATCGGCGTCTTCTGGCTCGTGATGACGGTCGTCCTCGCCCCGGGCGCCCGGCACGTCGAAGACCGGCTCGAGGTGGCGGCGCGGATGCCGTCCGAGCAGGCCCAGGCCGTGCACGACGACCTGCAGCGGCGGTTCCGCTCTCCCTTCACGGACCGCGTTCTCCTCGTCGTCGAGGGGGTCCCGCTGCCGACGACCCCCGAGGGCCGCGAGGCCCTCGAAACGATCGTCCGGGACGTGAAGAAGGTCCCGGGCGTCGCCGCGACGCTCTCGTCCCTCGACACCCGCGACCCGATTTTCGCGGGCCGGGAGGGAGGCTTTCTCGTCGTCGTGGGCCTCGACGCGGGCGGGCGCCCTGTCGAGGACCTGCTGCCGCGGCTGCGAGAAGCCACCACGGCTCTGACCGCGAAGCTCAGGCCGGCGCACCCGCAGGCCTGGTTCGGCTGGACCGGCGAGGTGCCTCTGAACTTCGATCTGCGGCGCGCCTCGGCCGCCGACGCGCGCTCGGCCGAGCTGCGCGTGCTGCCCCTCACCCTCCTCCTGTTGATCCTGGCCTTCGGCGGCGCGCTCGCCGCCGTGCTCCCGATCGGAATCGGGATCCTCTCGATCGTGCTTTCGCTCGGCGTGGCGGCCTGGCTCAGCCAGTTCTTCGTGATCTCGATCTTCATTCAGACGATCGCCTCCATGATCGGCCTCGGCCTCGGCATCGACTACGCGCTCCTGACGGTCAGCCGCTTCCGCGAGGCGCTCTCGACGGGTTGCGGCGCCGGGGCGGCGGCCGAGGAGACCGCGCGGCGCGCCGGGTGGACGATCCTGCTCTCGGCTTTTCCGGTAACGATCGGATTCGCCGCGCTCCTGACGATCCCGCTGTCCGAGCAGCGCTCGGTCGGCCTCGCGGGCCTGCTCGTGACGCTCTTCGCGCTGCTCTTGTCCGTGACCCTTCTGCCCGCCATCCTGTCCCGGCTCGGGACCCGCATCGACGCCCTCCGCATCCGGCGGGTGCGGCCGGAACGCGCCGCCTCGGGTTCGGCGGCGTGGCGGCGCTGGGGCCATCGCGTCACCGCGCGCCCCGTTCTGGCGCTCGTGCTCGTGAGCGCGCCGCTCCTGCTGCTCGCGGCCCAGTCG